>OCZT010002294.1_pt1 | contig 19849 bp, 21 predicted proteins | sample 1539031 | NCBI WGS metagenome assembly OCZT01 (sample SAMEA3539308, study PRJEB22396) | soil metagenome | biome: tundra; feature: field; material: soil | place: USA | collected 2010-05 | depth 0.15 m | reverse complement strand
GGATCCGCCGCCGGGCTGATGCTCGGCGAGCGCGGCCGCCAGCGCGAGCGCCAGCAGAGCGCCTGCGAGGAACATGCGCCAGGGGAGCGCAACTCGAGCCAGGGCTGCCACGGTCGCGCCAACCTAGTCCCCGGCGGGAGGCGCGTCAAGCGCGCCGCCGCGCCCGTCTCGGTCGAGGCGATGCTCGCGTTAGTCTCGCGTGATGCGCTGCCTGCCGGCGATCGTCATCTGCGTCCTGCTGAGCGCGGTGCCCGCCGCCGCCGCGCACGCCCCCGCGCCATACCCGCTCACCGCCGCGCTGCAGCCCTCCTCCGCGGCGTCCACCGCGGGCTCGCACGCCGCCCCTGGCGCGAGCGCCTCGGCGCCGGCCGCATCGGGGTCGACGACCACCGAAGGGCCAATCCCGGTGCCGCCGTCGAGCGTGCCGCCCGCGGGGCGGCGCCTGTCGGCCAACCAGGTCCTCGCGATCGCGGCGGCGCTGCCGAAGATGCGCGCGCTGCGCGCCGAATACCCGGGCTCCTACGGCGGCGCCTACCTCAAGCAGCCGTTCCACTGGCAGGTGAGCTACTTCTCGCGCAACGGGAAGAAGGAGATCGGACAGGTCATCATCGACGACCTCTCCGGGCGCGTGCTCGAACAGTGGACGGGGTTCCAGGTCGCGTGGACGATGGCGCGGGGCTACAGCGGCGCCTTCGGACGGCACGTCAACGCCCTCTACATCTGGCTGCCGCTGTGCCTGCTGTTCATCCTGCCGTTCCTCGACTTCCGCCGGCCGCTGTCGCTGCTGCATCTCGATCTGCTCGTGCTGCTGCTGTTCTCGGTCTCGCTCGCCTTCTTCAACCACGCCCACATCTACGCCTCGGTCCCGCTCGCGTACCCGCCGCTGCTGTATCTGCTGGCGCGGATGCTCGCGCTGCTGCGCCGCGGCCGCCGCGGCGATGAAGAGCCCGCCCACCCTGCACCCCCGAGACGCCTGCACCTGCTCGTGCCCGCGCCGTGGCTCGCGCTCGGCGTGATCTTCCTACTCGGGTTCCGCATCGGGCTGAACGTGACCGACGGCAACGTCATCGATGTGGGCTACGCGGGCGTGATCGGCGCGCAGCGCATCGTCGACGGCAAGCCCCTGTACGGCTCATATCCCTCCGACAACGAACACGGAGACACCTACGGGCCGGCCAACTACGAGGCCTACGTTCCCCTGGAGCAGATCGCGGGCTTCAGCGGAACATGGGACGACCTGCCCGCGGCGCACGCGGCGTCCGTGTTCTTCGACGTGCTCGCCGTGGCGCTGCTGTTCCTGCTCGGGCGCAGGATGCGCGGCCCGACGCTCGGGGTGGCCCTCGCCTACGCGTGGGTCTCCTATCCCTTCACGCTGTTCGCGCTGGAGAGCAACTCCAACGACACGCTCGTCGCGGTGCTCGTGCTGGCGGCGCTGCTGGCCGCGACGTATCGGTCACGCGCCGCGACCGCTGCCCGCGGCGGCCTGGCCGCGCTGGCGGGCCTGACGAAGTTCGCGCCGCTGGCGCTCGCGCCCGTGCTGGCCACCCACGGCCTGTGGGAGGACCGCGGTCCCGGCAGCGCCCGCAGGCGGGTGCGCGCGCTGGCCCTGTTCGCGGTTGGCTTCGCAGCGACCGCGGCGGTGGCGATGATCCCGGCGCTGGCGCACGACTCGCTCCACACGATCTATGAGCGCACGATCGCCTACCAGGCGAACCGCGGCTCGCCGTTCTCCGTGTGGGGCCTTTACGGGGGGCTGGGCGACGCCCAGCTGGGCGTCGAGTTGGCCGCCGTGGCGCTCGCGCTGGCGCTCGCGGTGCTACCCAGGCGCGGCGACATCGTGGGCCTGGCGGCGGCCTGTGCGGCGGTGATCATCGCGATGCAGCTGGGCATCGAACACTGGTTCTACCTATACATCCCCTGGTTCTTCCCGCTGGTGATGATCGCTGTGCTCGGGCGCTTCAGCGATCCCGCGGAGCCGCCGGCGGCCGCGGCATCAGAACCTGCTCGATCGAGTCTGCCCGCAGCGGCGCTGAGCACCTGACGAGCACGCCCATCAGCCACGGGTCCTCCTCGGAGGTCTCGAAGCGGACGGGCATCTGTGTGAGCAGCGCCTCGATCGCCTGCTCGCGCTTGACCCCGATGACGCCGCCGCGCGGCCCCGTCATGCCGACGTCGGTGATGTAGGCGGTGCCCCCCGGGAGCACCCGGGCATCCGCGGTGGGCACGTGCGTGTGCGTGCCCACCACCGCGGTCACCCGCCCGTCGAGGTGCCAGCCCATGGCGACCTTCTCCGAGGTCGCCTCTGCGTGCATGTCGAGTAGCACGTGGTCGACGTGGCCGAGCTCCGCCAGCGCGACCTCGACCTCGGTGAAGGCCGAGCGGCCGGCGCGCAGGTAGAGGTTGCCGCTGAGGTTCACCACCCCCAGCCGGACGCCGTCCCGCTCGACCACGCACGTGCCGCGGCCCGGCTGGCTGCGCAGGTAGTTGGCGGGTCGCACGATCCGCTCGCTCGTTTCCAGGTAGCCGTAGACCTCGCGGCGGTGGAAGGTGTGGTTGCCCAGCGTGATCGCATCCACGCCCGCCGCGAACATCTGATCGGCGATCTTGGGGGTGATCCCGAGGCCGCCCGCTGCGTTCTCGCCGTTGACGACCACGAACGTCGGCGCGTAGCGCTCGCGCAGCACGGGCAGGCAGTCGAGCAGCGTGTGCCGCCCGAGGCTGCCCACGACATCGCCGACGAACAGGATGCTGATCGCCCGGGCGCCGTCCGGCACGCCCTGCGGCGGGGTCGCGGGCGAGGGGCCCGAGGCCGCCTCGGACTCAGCCATACTCTGGCGATGGCGGGAGGCAAGTGACAGGCGTTTCCGGGCAGGTCCCGCAGGCCGCGCCGCCCGTCGAGGAGGAGCGCGAGCTCGCGGGGTCCCCGAGGTCCGAGGTCCCCGAGCCGCCGCGGGTGGTCGTGGCCCGCTGGGTCCAGCTCGTGCTGCTGCCGCTGACGCTGCTGGCCGTGTGGGCGCTGGCGAGAGCCGCGGGGAAAGTGCTCGTGATCTTCATCGTCGCTGCGCTCATCGCACTCATCCTCAACCCGGCCGTCTCCTTCATCCAGCGCGGCCGCATGCACCGCGGCCTGGCTGTGCTCGCCGTCTACCTCGCGTTCTTCCTGGCGCTCACGGGGATCGGCCTGCTGCTGGCCAACCCTATCTCCAACCAGGTGGCGTCGTTCAGCCGCAACGTGCCGCACCTCGTCAACCAGGCCAACAGGACACTCGCCGAACTGCAGAACACGCTCAACAACCAGGGCCTGCACGTCCACTTCATTGCACAGGGCAAGACCGCCCTGCAGACCCTCGGCGACAAGATCGTCAAGGGCTCGAGCTCGATCGTCAGCTTCGGCGGCGGGCTGCTCACGGAAGCTGTCCAGGCCGGCTTCGACGTCCTGCTCGTGTTCGTCCTGTCGGTGTACATGCTGCTCTACGGGCAGCGCATCGGGCGCCTGATCCGCACCTACATGCCCGACGGCGACGGCACGCCCGCCGACGACTACCCCACGCTCGTCCAGAACGCGGTCGCGCGCTACGTCGGCGGGCAGCTGCTGTTCAGCCTGATCATGGGCACCACCGCGGGCGTGGCCCTGTACCTGCTGGGCGTCCTCGGGATCTTCCCCGACGGCAGCAAGTACGCGGTCGTGTTCGCCGTCTTCTACGGGTTGATGGAGCTCGTGCCCTACATCGGCCCGATCATCGGCGCGCTGCCCGCGGTCGCGCTCGCGCTGTTCACGCATCCCGTCTCGGCGCTGTGGGTCGCGCTGATGTTCGTCGGCCTGCAGCAGCTCGAGGGCCACGTCGTGGCGCCGCAGATCTTCGGTCACACGCTGCGGATCAACCCGCTGCTGGTGATCTTCGCGCTGCTGCTCGGCCTGCAGCTGTACGGCGTCGTCGGGGCGCTGATCGCCCTGCCGATCCTCGCGATCCTGCGCGAGACGGCCGTCTACCTCGGCCGGCATCTCGCGTTCGAGCCCTGGGGCGGAGAGGGCCGCGGGGTGCTGTGAGCGCAGCCCTCACCGTGAGCGCGGTAAGCAAGCGCTACGGGGAGCTGGAAGCGCTGCGAGAGGTGACACTCCAGGCGCACCCCGGCGAGCTCGTGGCCGTGATCGGCCCGAATGGCGCCGGCAAGACGACGCTGCTCTCGATCATCGCGGGCGCGCAGGCGCCGACCGCGGGGAGCGTCGAGCCGGGGCCCGGCCGCGTCGGCTGGGCCCCGCAGCAGACGGCGCTCTACTCGAAGCTGTCCGTCGCGGAGAACCTCGAGCTGTTCGCGCACCTGGAGGGCGTCGCCGACCCCGCCGCGGCGGTCGAGCGGATGCTCGAGCAGACCGGGCTGCACGAGCGCGCGGACGAGCGCGTGGCGCGCCTGTCGGGGGGCAACCGCCAGCGCGTGAACGTCGCGCTCGGGCTGATCGGCCAGCCGCCCGTGCTCGCCCTCGACGAGCCCTCGGCGTCGCTCGACCCCGCCCAGCGCGAGCGCCTGTGGAGCTTCATCGTGGGCCTCGCGCGCGCGGGCACGACCGTGGTCTTCTCCACGCACAACGTCAACGAGGCGCAGCGCTATGCCGATCGCGTGATCGTGCTGGCCGAGGGTCAGCTGCTGTTCGACGACGCTCCCGCCGCGCTCCTGCGCGAGGCGGGGGACGAGGGCGAAGGCGACCTCGAACGTGCGCTCGTCGTGTTCCTCGCCCAGCGTGCCGCGGACGGGGAGCAGCGCGCGTGAGGTGGCTGCTGAAGAAGGACCTGCTGATCCTGCGCCGCTCGCGCCTGCTCGTGGCGCTGCTGATCGTCTACCCCGTGGCGATCGCGCTGCTGATCGGCTTCGCGATCTCGCGCAGCCCCGCTCGCCCCCGCGTGGCGATCGTCGATGAAACACCACCCGGGGAGACCGTCCAGGTCGGCAGCCAGCGCGTCGGCGTCAGCCAGTACGCCAACGAGCTCTTCGCGCAGGTTCAGTCCGTGCCGACGCGCACGCGGGCGGAAGCGATCGAGAAGGTGAAGAGCGGCGACGTGCTCGCGGCGGTCGTGATCCCCCCTGACATCGCCGCCAAGGTCTCCTCCCTGAGCCCGGCCGCGCTGCACGTGCTCTACAACGGCGACGCGCTCGAGCAGTCGCTCGTGGAGTCCACGCTCAACTCCGCGATCGCCCAGGCGAACGCGGGCTTCTCCGAACAGATCCAGAAGGCCGCCGCGAGGGCCCTCGACCAGCTGCTGACGGGCGGGGACCTGTCGGTCCTGGGCGGACCGTCCAGCCTGATCGGCCTCACGCAGATACCGCCGACGCTGAAGGGGATCATCGCGCGCCAGCCGCCCGGTCGCGACCGGGCGGAACTCGAACGGATCAACGCGTTCGCGGGCTTCGCCGCGCAGAACCTGTCGCTGAGCAAGAACGTGCTCTCCACGGTCGGGCAGCCGATCCAGGTCAAGAGCAGCCTCGTGCACGGGCGGCGAACGCCGTTGAACACGTTCGCCGTGGTCGTCGCGGTGAGCGTCTCGCTGATGTTCGTCTGCGTCCTGCTCGCCGCGGGCGGGCTCGCGCTGGAGCGCGAAGAGCGCGCGCTCCCGCGGCTCCTGCGCGGCCTGATCTCGCGCGAGCGCCTGCTCGCGGAGAAGGGCCTGCTCGCCGCCGCCTGCTCTTTCGGGGTGGCGCTCGCGATGCTCGCGGGGGTTGGCGCGTTCGTCACGCTGGACTGGAGCCGCGCGGGCCTGTGGGTGCTGGCGCTCGCCTTCGGTGCGCTCGCCTTCGGTGCGCTCGGCGTGGCGATCGGCGCGCTCGCCCGCGAGGTGCGAGCAGCCTCGCTGCTCGCGTTCCTGCTGTCGCTGCCGCTGGCGTTCCTCGCGCTCGTTCCCGCGGGTTCGGTCGGGGGCGGCTTCTACCAGGCGATCGGCGCGGTCTCCTTCATGTTCCCCTTCAAGGCCTCCCTGCAGGCGCTCGACGCGGCCGTCAACGGCGCCTCCCCAGCGATCGGCGCCTCGCTCGCGCACCTGGCCGGGCTTACGATCCTCTTCGGCGCGCTGGCGCGCTTCGGCCTGCGCCACGCCGAATGAGCGCGGCCCCGGCCCCGCGCAGGGCGAGGCCGACGCTCTAACCTGAGAGGGCGATGGCCTTCCCACAAACGCGCATGCGCAGGCTGCGGGCGACCGCCGGGCTGCGCGGTCTCGTGCGCGAGACCGACGTGCGGGCCGGGCAGCTCGTGCTCCCGATGTTCGTCAGCGAGAGCCCGACCTCGGCGCGCGAGCCGATCGCGACGATGCCGGGCGTCGAGCGCTGCTCGATCGACGCAGCGGTGCAGGACGCGTGCGAGGCCGCCGAGCTCGGCATCGCCGCGGTGATGCTCTTCGGTGTGCCCGCCGAGAAGGACGAGCACGGCTCGGGGGCGTGGGATCAGGACGGCGTCGTCCAGCTCGCCACCGCCGCGATCAAGCGCGCGGCGCCAGAGCTGCTCGTCGTGACCGACGTGTGCCTGTGCGAGTACACAGCCCACGGCCACTGCGGCGTGCTGCGCGCGGACGGCGCGGTCGACAACGACGCCACGCTGGAGCTGCTCGCGCGCACGGCGGTCAGCCAGGCGCGCGCGGGGGCCGACATCGTGGCGCCCTCGGACATGATGGATGGGCGCGTGCGCGCGATCCGCGAGGAGCTCGATGGCGAGGGGCTCCTCGACACGCCGATCCTCGCCTACTCGGCCAAGTTCGCCTCGGCCTTCTACGGCCCCTTCCGCGAGGCCGCCGGCTCCGCCCCCGCGTTCGGCGACAGGCGCAGCTACCAGATGGACCCGGCCAACGGCGAGGAGGCCGTGCGCGAGGCGCTGCTGGACGTGCAGGAGGGCGCGGACATGGTGATGGTCAAGCCCGCCCTCGCCTACGGCGACCTGATCCGCGCGGTCAAGGCCGCGACGCGGCTGCCCGTCGCGGCATACAACGTCAGCGGCGAGTATGCGATGGTCAAGGCCGCGGCGGCCGCCGGCTACCTGGACGAGCGTGCGGCCGTGCTCGAGATCCTCACCTCCCTGCGCCGCGCGGGCGCCGACACGATCGTCTCCTACCACGCAAAGGACGCAGCCCGATGGCTAGCAGAGCAGACCTGAGCAAGCCCGACGCCGACGCAGAGCGCGCGGCGGCGGCGACACCGAAGATCCGCAGCCGCAAGGACGGCGCGGCTGTGCCCCTCGACGACACCGACCGCAAGCTGCTGAACCTCATGCAGGGCAGCTTCCCGATCGCCACGCGCCCCTATCGACACGTCGCCGACCTCGGCGGCGTCGAGGAGGCGGAGGTGATGAGCCGCGTGCAGCGGCTGCTCGAGAAGCGCATCATCAGGCAGGTCACGCCGATCTTCGACACGCGGGCGCTCGGCTACTCCTCGATGCTCGTCGCCGCCAAGGTCGACCCCGAGCACCCGCATCGCGCCGCGCAGGTGATCAACGAGCACCCGGGCGTGTCGCACAACTACCTTCGCAACCACGAATTCAACCTGTGGTTCACGATCGCGACCGAGCCGGACTCCAAGCTCGGCCTCGAGGGCACGCTCGAGGTGCTCGCGCAGGCGGCGGGCGCGGAGTCGGTGCGCCAGCTGCCGACGCTGCGCCTGTTCAAGATCCGCATGGACCTGGAGATGGAGGGCGACACGAAGGCGCTGGCGAGCGCCGCGGAGGCCAAGGAGCCGATCGAGCTCGAGCCCCAGCCCTACGACGAGCTCGACATCGCGGTGATCCGTGCGCTGCAGGGCGACATGCCGGTCGCGGAGGAGCCCTACGCGGCGGCGGCAGCCGAGCTCGGCATGACCCAGGAGCGCCTGCTCGACCATCTCGCCGGGATGCAGGAGCGCGGGCTGCTGCGCCGCGTGGCCGCGATCCTCTACCACCGACGCGCGGGCTTCTCGGCCAACGGCATGGGCGTATGGGAGGTGCCCGAGGAGCAGATCTTCGACATCGGCTGCCGGATGGCGGCCTTCCGGGGGGTCTCCCACTGCTATCAGCGCCCGACCTATGAGGATTGGCCCTACTCCGTCTTCACGATGGCTCACGGGCGCTCCAAGGAGGAGTGCGACGCGGTCCTCGAGGCGATCGCGGAGCAGACGGGCATCAGCAACCGCGCCACGCTCTACTCCTCGACCGAGTTCAAGAAGATCCGCCTCCTCTACTTCACAGAGGACTTCAAGAACTGGGAGCGCGCGCACGCTTGAGCGGGCGGCCTCTGACTGTTCACTTCCCAGAGCTGCGCATACCCCGCACCTGACGCCCGGGCGTGCTGGGATCCCTTGCCCGCCGCTGGAGTTCGGCGAGAGGAGGGTAGGCGGGCCTGTCTCGCCCCCGTTTTAGACGGCGAGAGCCCTGCGCACCGCAGCGTCTGCGGCGGTGGGCGTGCCCTTATCCACATAGCTGAGCCGTGTTTCCCGCATCACCGGCCCGACGCCCACGCCGTAGCGGTCGGCCACGACCTGCGCCGCGAGGCGTCGACCGTCTGGTATTCCCTCGCACTGCACCGACACGGCCGTCTGTGGGATCGGCACGTCGTCGACGTTGCAGCGCTCGGTGACAAATCTGTGGAGGGTCATATCAGTGGCACCGCGAGGGCCTCGACCGTGGACCCCGCGTGCCTGGCTGCTTGCGCCTATCACCGGAACCCGCGCCTCTAGCGCGGCATCGGCGGCCGGCATCACTACCGGCGGCGAAGATTGAAGGGCGACGGCAACCCCTGGGGAGAGTGCCGCCGCCCGCGGACCCGAGAGGGTTCCGCTCCGCGAGCAGGACTCGCGAAGATTGGTGGGCGCCGCCCTCAACGAGAGGGAAAGGACGGCGCCCGAGTCCCGACCGGGAAGGACCGCCAAGAAACCCGGTCAAGCTTGCTTTTAAAGTGAGTCTGTGCTTAGATCTCGGATCGGTCGGGGCATCCCGACCGTAACGATGATTCTATTCTGGGACTCTTGGGGGCGGGCATCGACGATCTGAACGCGGAGGATGCGGGCTTTGAGGGGCTTGGAGCAAATGGAGGAAGCAATGACTGGAATGATTCCTAAGAGAGCCGCGATGTTGGCTGTGGCACTGCTCGCGTCAACCGCTGTGGTGGCCGTTGCGGCTGGCACGGCAGGCGCAGCGACGACAACAACGCCATTCACAGCGACATACACGTACAACGGAACGACGGGTGGCGGCTTCGGCGCAGTCAGCTGCAAGGGGACGCGTCAGGTCAACCCAGCAGCGGTTGCCAAGAAAGGCTGGGCGACCGAAACTCGGGACGTCGAGACATGCAGCAGCACGGAAGCTTCCGGCAAATTCATCGCCTTGACAGCGGAAGAAACCGGCGAATGGTTCCCCGGTACCAGCGGCTGGGCTTCCGACTACGATGGCAAGACGGCGACCTCCGCTCATTACGTGGTGGGAGCCAAGGACAAGAAGTTCACGATCGTGGCCTACTACTAGGCCAGCTGAGCATCGGCAGACGCTACTTCGGGTAGCGGGAGGCTGTGGTGTGCTCAGCGTAAAGGGCACGCCACAGCCTCATCCTCGACATCTGTGACGCTCGCCCGGCGTCGTGAGCGAGCACGAGACGCTCTGCTCAGACCAGCAGCGACCCCTCCGACCCTCGAACAGTCGTGCTTGCTCGGCTCGTAGTCCGAGGTGCCACCTTCGATGCGGTGGATTGTCGTGCCATCCGGTCGCTCACCCGCTCCTCGAGGAAGTTCTCGAAATCGTGCCAGCGCTCGCAAACAGCGACGCCCCGGGCGTGATACCGCCCGTACTTGCAACGCTTTAGCATGTTCATCCACGACTTCCAGACGGGTGCCCCGTCCGTCCGTGCATTGTGTTCGCTTCGCTGATCCGCTGGCGCACCTCGTCGGTGGTCGGCACACCCTTGTTCCACGCCGGACGACCTAGCTGACTTGCGCCGGTATAGGCACGAGCGGCGGGGTCTTCATAACGGCGCCTCTGTCCCTCACTCAACCGAGCCGCAGTACTCTGGCGTGCGCTCATACACGCCACGCGGCATCAGTCACCCACCAATGCAGTCTGCGCCTCGAGGGCTTCTGCAGCCTCCTCTTCGAAGAGACGAGCGGCGGCGTTGGACATGCGGTCCTGGTACCCGTGGACGGGCTCGGCGACCCCCCACGGCCCACTCATCAATTGGCCCGGCGGCAGCCCGTACTCAGCGGCGGGGTTGGTCGGCGTCCTGGGTCCGCCGGCGAGCGCAGCCCGCACGGCGCGGGTCAGGTCTCTGGCCTCGCCGGGCTCCCCGTTCTGCTTCTGGAAGCCGGTGCCCTCGGTCAGCCACGCGTCATAGCCGATCACACGCGACAGCCGCTCGCCGGTGATCGGTGAGGCCAGCCAGCTCCGGTGGGCCTTGGCCGTCTGGAGTTTCTCCAGCAGCGAGTCGAGCGCATCGAGCGCAGCGACCCCCGCCTTGGTGAGGCCAGTGGCCTGTTTGTCGAGAGCCTTCCGGTACTTGGGGTCGCGCGTCTCATCGCCGATTGCGTCGAGGGCAGAGAGCGAGGCACGGTGCGCGACCTCTGCGTCGAAAGTCGCCTGCCGCAGGGCGGCCTCGGCTGCCTGCTCGTGCGTGCGCTCCGGCGCGGCCTCGCGGCTGATCTTCGCTGCCACGGCCTCGGCCACGTCCTGCGCCCGAGCGGAGGTGAGCAGCGCCTCTGCGGTCACGACCTGCGCGCCCGCGTCGGCGGCCGTCGCAGACCTGTGGGCCGAGGGATGGCAAGGGCGTGGTCATGTGGTGCCTTTCATGTCGTAGGTCTTGACGGCTCGGCGGCGACCGGCGACGGTGGATAAATCGACTGGCTCTTCGGTGAAGAAGACTGCAAGTTCGGCCTTGGCGATCTCGTCCGCTGTCAACTCGGTCCAGTTCGTTCGGTTGGCGGGATCGGCAAGACGTTCGGCGTTGCGTTCCGCACGCCACTGCTGTGGGTCGATGCGCTTGGGTGCTGATTTCTTGCCGGGAGGCATGGTGCCGAGGCCGAGGTGGTCTTCGCCGATGCGGATCTCTTTCAGCAGCCCGCGCCTGCGGTCGCCGTCGGCGTCGTGGAGTTCGTCCACGAGTGCGAGCAGCCGGCCGGCTGCCATCGCCTGCGCAGAGGACCACTGGCGCGACACAGGCGCCTCCCACCAGGCATCCCAAGTGCGCGTCGCCTCGATGTGCCAGCGGCCATGCCGGGGTGGAAGCTCAGGCGTCATACGCACCAGTCCTCAGGGCCGGATTCCCCATTGCAGAGGGCACTTTCGCCGGTTTCCACACGCGTCAATTGCCGTGCATTTTCTTCCCAGCCACTTTCAGCGGGTCTGGTCGGGTGCCAAGTAGTCCCCGCCCTGGGCTCTACGACATCACAGTCGGTCGAAGGCGAGGGCAGGCTGTCGTCGTCGGAGGCGTCGGGCGCCTTGTCTCCCACTCCCTGTGAATTGCAAGCCAGGGCAGCGCGCCCCAGCGTGTCCAGCAGCGACCAGTGCATGGTGGGCGGGCAGCCCTGCCATATCGCCTGGAGGGTCATGCCATCGCCTCTGCAAGGGTGGCGAGGGCAGCATCATCTTCGGCGATGACGTGGGCATGGCGCCTGTGCAGGGCACGTATCGTCTCGCCTCTGGTGCGTTCGTCCAGGCGCATCTGCACGATCTGGCGTTGGTCCTTGGTGAGTGACTCATCCATTGCCAACATCAGATCGATGTGCAGGTCGTGGTCGACCTCTGGCACTGCAAGTGTCTCGCTGATGCTGGCGTGCTCGTCCAGCGATGCCACCACGCGCCCTGCACGAAGGCACGCCTCCACCTGGGGGACCGTGGTGCCCGTGTGCTCAGCAAGGGCATCGACGCTGGCGGTCGGGTCCGCTTCCAGCAGCCGATCCAGGAGGCGCCTCAAGCGGGACACGAAGTGGGGCGTCCGGATCGCCTGTGCTTGCCGGTGAATCTCATCGAGCATCGCGCCGCGAACGTGCCACCGTGCAAAGGTCGCGAACTTGACGTTGCGTGCCGGGTCGAAGTGGTTAGCAGCCTGGAGAAGGCCGAATGCGCCCGCCTGGAGCAGATCGTCAAACTCGCAGCCTCTGTGCCGGAGCCTGTTGGCCTCGAACTCGCACGAGCGCAGCGCGCCCTCGACCAGCTCGTTGCGCGCCTTGATCGCGTCGTCGGGGTCATCGGCGTCCATACGGCGGCAGAGTTCGCGTTCGCGGGCACGGTTCACTTCGCCCGTCGCGCCTTGTCGATCGCGGCCTCGGCGAATGCCGCAAACCCGACAGCCTCGCCCTCGGTGGCGAAGTAGATGGGTCCCCGATCGCCATGCAGCCACGGCTCGTCGATCGGCTCCGCCTGCACCCACCAGCTCGCGGGGCCTCTCGTCTTCTGGTCTGGCGCTCTTGTTGTGTCAAGGGTGGGTCTGCCCTGCCCTGCCCGTCCGTGCCTCCGAGAGGAGGGTCCACCGGGCTGCTCGCACGCCTCTCAGGGCGTGCCCGCCCCGGCCACCGGGGCCCTCCCGCTTCGCCGGGAATCAGCCAGACTTCCAAGGCAATACCCTGTACAGGTGCACGTTGTCATCTACGCCGCCCGCTCCAAGGACGAGACCGAGGGCAGGGACTCGACCGGCGACCAGGTTGCGGGCATCCGTGCGCGGGTCGAGCAGCTTGGCGGCCGGACGGTCGTAGGCGGGCCGCACGTCGATCACGCCTCTGGGTTCAGAGGCAACCGCGGGCCGGGACTGGAGGCCGCCATCGCTGCGGCGACCGAGGCTGCACCGTGCGAGATGTGGGTCTACGCCTCGTCGCGTCTCGGGCGCGGCACCGGCAAGAAGGGCGAGGCTCGCGCCATCGGAAAACTGCTCTACGACCTGCGCGCCGAGGACGTGCTGGTCAGGTCCGTCACGGACGATGAGTTCACGACGAACGAGATGCTGTGGGGCATCACGAGCACGCAGGCGTCGAAGTACTCGCAAGACCTCGCGTCGAACATCGCTCGCGGCAAGAAGTCGGCATTTGAGAAGGGCCGCTGGCCGGGCGGGCCGGTGCCCGACGGCTACAGACTCGTGCGCGATCCAGACACGGACAGGCGCAAGCTCGTCGCGGACCCAGAGCGAGCGCCGATCATCAGGCCCGTGTTCGAGCTTCGCGCCGAGAGTCTGGGGTTCAAAGAGATCGCGAGGGCGCTCAATGCCGAGCACCGTACGAAGCGCGGCGGACCGTTCACCGCGAAGGGTGTCCGGATCATGCTCGCCAATGCGACGTACGCGGGCCGCGCCGTCCTCGGGGAGCAGACCGTCGAGGGTGAGTGGGAGGCGATCGTCGATCCGGACCTGTTTGACCTCTGCGACGTGAAGGCCCGGATGCGGAAGGCGAGCGAGACGGGGCGCGGCGGCCGGAAGCCGACCGACTTCGTGCTCGGGTCGCTCGCTGTGTGCGACGCCTGCGGCTCGCGCATGACCGGCGGCAAACGCGGGTATGTTCGAAAAGACGGCTCGCAGCAGCGCTACTACCAGTGCAATGCTTCGCGCGACTGCCTGGGTACCTGCACTGCGCCGCGCCTGGACGCCGACCGAATCGAGCAGGCCGTGCGCGACAATCTGTCGGGCCTGTTCATCGACTTCGACGCGTGGGTCGCGGAGCAGGCGGAGTTCGCCGCCGGACAGCACGCGGCCGCAAAGGCCGAGTTGGGGCGATGCCGGAAGGCGCTCGCGAAGCTCCAGCGGCAGCGTGACTCTGTTCGGGAGAAGTGGCTGGAGAAGCAGACCCCGGCCCGCGAGGATGCGCTCGAACATTGCATTCGCGAGGTCAAAGCGGCCGAGGAGCGCGTCGCTGCGGCGGAGGCGGGACTGGCCTCGGACGACCGCCCGCAGACCGATGCGATGCTGGACGCGTTCAGCGCGCTCAAGCGCACGCTCGGCGACGAGGCCGCACCCCTCAATGAGAGGCTCCGGCGCATCTTCAAGGAGTTCCGGATCGGGCTCTTGGACGAGGGTCAGACCATCGCCATCCTGCCGGTGCTCCTGCCCGACGCGATTGCGACCCACGGCGGCAGACCAGGCGTGATCGGCATCATCGAGGGCAGCGACTACACGGCCATGAAGGACAAGACGGCCTCGGCCGACTCGCCCGTGCTGCTGCTCGTGCCGCCGCCCGTGAGGGGCGTGCGCGTTGACGCCGCAAAGACCGACCACTTGAGCGTGGTCCCGTGACGGCGTCGCTCACCGACACGCGATCGGGCGAGCTCTATCGCCGCGCGCTGGAGACGATCCCGGGCGGGGTCAACTCGCCGGTGCGCGCGATGCGGGCGATCGGCCGCGACCCGATATTCATCGCGCGCGGCGAGGGTGCCGAGCTGCTCGACGTCGACGGCAACCGCTTCATCGACTACGTGTGCTCGTGGGGGCCGCTGATCCACGGCCACGCCCATCCGCACGTGCTTGGCGCCGTCGCCGAGGCGGCGGCCAAGGGGACCAGCTTCGGCGCGCCGACCGCGGGCGAGGTGGAGCTGGCCGCGGAGGTGACGCGCCGCATGGAGGGCGTGGACATGATCCGCATGACCTCCTCTGGCACCGAGGCGGCGATGACAGCGATCCGGCTCGCGCGCGCGGCCACGGGCCGCGAGCAGATCCTGAAGTTCGCGGGCGCCTACCACGGCCACGTGGACGGCCTGCTGGCCGAGGCGGGCTCAGGGCTGGCCACGCAGGCCCTGCCCGCCAGCCCCGGAGTCCCGGCGAGCGCGGCCGCGGGAACGGTGGTCGTGCCGTGGAACGATCCCGAGGCGCTCGCCGCCGTGGTCGCCGCGCACGAGCTCGCCGCGGTCATCGCCGAGCCGCTGCCCGCGAACATGGGCCTCGTGCCTCCGCGCGAGGGCTTTCTCGAGCTGCTGCGCGAGCTCGCAGACGCCAACGGGGCGCTGCTCGTGCTCGACGAGGTGATCAGCGGCTTCCGCGTCGCCCGCGGCGGCGCCCAGGAGCTGACGGGCGTGATCGCCGACCTGACGATCATGGGCAAGGTCATCGGCGGCGGCCTGCCCGCCGCGGCGGTGGGCGGCCGCGCCGAGTTGATGCGGATGCTCGCGCCCGCCGGAGACGTCTACCAGGCGGGGACCCTGTCGGGAAACCCGGTCGCGGTGGCCGCCGGCCTGGCCACGCTAGAGCTCCTCGACGAACCCGCCTACGTGCGCCTGGCAGGGATCACCGAGAGCCTGGCCGCGGGCCTGCGCAAGGCCGCGGGCGGCTACCCGGTGCAGGTGGTGAGCGCGCCCGGCCTGGTGACGGTGTTCTTCAGCGGAAGCCCCGTCTCGAGCTTCGAGGATGCCCGCGCGTGCGACCTGCAGGCCCACGCCGCGTGGTGCAGGGAGCTGCTCTCTCGCGGCGTCTACCCGCCGCCGTCGCAGTTCGAGGCCTGGTTTCCGTCGCTCGCGCACGGCCCCGAGCATCTCGAGCGCACGCTCGAGGCGGCTACAGCCGCATTCGCCTGCCTGCCCGAGCCGGGAGCCTCCGGATGAGCCGGGCCGGCCGTCGATGAGCTCGGGCGGGCTCGAGCGCCTGCGCGAGCTGCTGAGCGAGCAGGGCGGGATGATCGCCACGCTCGTGGCGCCCGCGAGCAGCAACGGAGCCGTGCGCCCGGCGCCGCCGAGCCCGGCGGCGCTCGCCGCCGAAGGACCGCGTGCGGACGGGCGGCGCGAGGAGTACGAGCTGCTGATCGAGGCGATCTACGAGGGCTACCTGCTGCACTACGGCGCACCGCGCGTGCTCGAGGTGCCCGAGGCGGACCTCGGCCTGCTCGCCGGCGACCAGCTGTATGCGATCGGCCTCGCTCGGCTGGTCGAGCTCGGGGACACGCTCGCGGTGGGCGAGCTCGCGGACACGATCACGCTCAGCGCGCTCGCGCAGGGCTCGGGCGACTTCGAGCTCGCGGAGGCCGTCTGGGCGGCGGGGGCGCGCGCGGTGGGATGGGGCCCGAGCGAGGCGCACTCGCACGCCAAGGACCTGATGCTGGGCGGCGGCGCCGGCGCGCTCGAGGCGATGCGCACAAGCGCGCTCGGGAACGCGGGAGCGCCCTGAATCGCGCCTCGATATTGTTAGGCCCCGGTGTCTGACAAGCGCGAGAAACAGAAGTCCAAGTACACGCTCGACCGCCAGATCCCTGGCGCGTTCGAGGGCGAGACCGTTACGCGGCGGCGGTTCATGACCGGGAGCTCCCAGGCCGCCGGCGCGATCGCGGCCAGCGCGTTCCTCCTGCCCGCGCTTGGATTCGCGATCGGGCCGATCTTCAAAAGCAACCCCGCGCGCTGGGAATCAGTGGGGCCGGAGGATCTGTTCACGGACACCAACTACGTGCCCGTCGTGCTCACCGTCGCCCCCGGCATCGGCGAGGCGGGCAAGACGACGGCGTACGTGCGCAGGTTCAACGCGGCCATCGACATCGACCCCTACGACCGGGGCACGCCCTACATCGCGATCTCCAGCCGCTGTGCGCACCTGGGCTGCCCGGTGCGCTGGGTGGACGCGGCCGAGCGCTTCATCTGCCCCTGCCACGGCGGCGTCTACGACCTGCTCGGCCGCCGTGTCGGCGGGCCCCCCGTGCGCCCGCTCGATCGCTTCTACACGCGCGTGAGCGGCGGCAACGTGGAACTCGGCCCGCGCTTCAGCGTCAACAGCGAGCTGCGCCGCTTCTCCCCCCGCGACCCTGGTCAGCCGCTCGACGGCATCGGTCAGTATCTCTACCCTTCGCGCCCCGGCGCCCAGAAACTCTGAGCCGGACGGACCCCGGACCCCAATGCCCAAGCTCCCCGCTCCCCCGCTCCCGCCTGCGCTGCAGAACCCCCCGGCGCGACCGGGCGAGGACAACGTCCCCTCCGGCGCCGCCGAGCACGCCAAGCAGGCCGGCATCAATGTCGTCGACTGGGTCGACGAGCGCACCTCGCTGAGCGGCGGGGCACGCTGGATGATGTTCCGCAAGGTGCCCAAGGGCACCAACTGGTTCTACACGCTCGGCTCCGCCACGATGTTCGCTTTCCTGAGCCAGGCCGTCACGGGTGTGTTCCTGGCGATGTACTACCGCCCCGACCCCTCCGGCGGCGCCTACGAATCGATCCGCTACGTCACCAACGACGTGTTCCTCGGCCAGTTCGTGCGCGGCATGCACAAGTGGGGCTCGAGCGTGATGGTGATCCTCGTGTTCCTGCACATGGGGCGCACGTTCTTCTTCGGCGCCTACAAGTACCCCCGCGAGCTCAACTGGGTGATCGGCGTGGTCCTTCTGATCATGACGATGACGATGTCGTTCACGGGGTATCTGCTCCCCTTCGACCAGCGCGCCTACTGGGCGACTATCGTGGGCGTGAACATCAACGGCACCGGCCCCCTCCTCGGGCCCTACCTCAGCGACTTCCTGCGCGGCGGCTCCGAATTCGGGGCGACCACGCTCTCGCGCTTCTATGCCATCCACATGCTGCTCGTGCCCGGCGCGATCGCCGCGCTGATCGGCGCGCACCTCTACCTGGTCGCCAAGCTCGGCACGACGGCGCCTCCGTGGCAGAAGGTCGAGTCGAACTCGGAGCTGCGCGAGGCGGAGGTCTAGGCCGCATGAGCCGACTGCCAGTGCGTCCCGCGGCCATCGCCGAGGAACAGCGATGAACCAGCGCGAGAAGGAGGAATACCTCCGCGAGTACGCGATCCTGAAGTCCAAGGGCAAGCCGTTCTTCCCCTATGCGGTCGCGAAGGACTCCGCGATGGCATGCATCGTGATGGCGATCATCATCGCGATGTCGCTCGTGCTGGGCGCCGAGCTGGGGCCCAAGGCGAACCCCACGACGACCACCTACGTGCCGCGGCCGGAGTGGTACTTCTTCTTCCTGTTCGAGGTCCTGCGCGTGGTCAAGCCGCCGAGCCTCGTGCCGCTGGCGACGATCGGCGTGCCGACGATCTGCATGATCCTGCTGTTCCTGCTGCCGTTTTACGACCGCGGCCCCGAGCGGCGCCCCGAGCGGCGCCCGATCGCGACGATCACGGGCATCGCGGTGATCGCGGCGATGGCCTTCCTGACCTACCAGGGCGCCGCCGCCGGCCCGCCCACCACGATCGAACTGGCCGCTCCGGCGCACGTCGTGCAGGCGGGCGGCACGGCGCTGGCCGAATACGAAGCTGGCAAGAAGGTGGTCGCCCAATCGGGGTGCCTGGCCTGCCATAAGATCGGCGAGAACGGCAACGCCGGCCCCGGGCCGGATCTGACGCACATCGCATCGCGGCTCCCCCGCCAGGGGATCGCCCGCACGCTCGTGAACCCGACGGCGCCGATGCCATCGTTCAAGAACCTGCCGCCGCAGAAGTTCACAGCGATCGTCAACTTCCTCTCGCAACTCAAGTAGCCGGGCGGTGCCCGCTCGTCAGGGAGCCGGCGTCGGGAGGCTTGAGGCAGGGCAGGTGCGCGCGATGTTCGATCGCATAGCGGGCGTCTACGACGTGATGAACACGGCGATGACGGCGGGCCTGCACCACACCTGGCGCGCCCGCGCCGCGGACGTCGCCGACGTGGGCCCGGGCAGCCGCGTGCTCGACGTGGCGACGGGGACGGGCGATCTGGCGATCGAGCTTGCGCGGCGCGTGTCCCCCGGCGGTGAGGTCGTGGGCAGCGACTTCGCGGAGGGCATGCTCGACCGCGCCCGGTCGAAGGTCGAGCGCAACAGCGCGGCCCCCGGAGTGCGACCGCGCTTTGAGTGGGGCGACGCGCTCGAGCTGCCGTACGAGGACGACTCCTTCGACGCCGCCACGGTGGCCTTCGGGGCCCGCAACTTCGACGACCTGGGGCGCGGGCTGGCAGAGATGTCGCGCGTGGTTCGGTCCGGCGGGCGCGTGGTCGTGCTCGAGATCACGACCCCCACGCGAGCCCCGCTGTCGCTGTTCTACGGGCTGTGGTTCGATCGCATCGTGCCCGCGCTCGGGCGCATCGCAGGCTTCCTCGGCGGGGTGCTCTCGAGCGTGCGCGGCTCGAGCTCCGAGCCGACGATCGCCGATGCCTACACCTACCTGCCCAACTCGGTGAAGCGCTTCCCCGCCCCGCTCGCCCTCGCCCGCGAGATGGAGCGCGCGGGGCTGTGCGAGATCACCTACCTGCTGACCGCCGGGGGCATCGTCGCGATCCACGCGGGGACCGTGCGGCGGGAGGAGGGATGGTGAGCGCCGTGGGCAGCGCCGCTGCGGATGGGCCCACAGCGGGAGTCGACGGGCTCGACGTGATCATGAGCCGCGGGGGGGAGCGGCTGCGCCGCTTGATGGCGCGGACCGAGCGCCATCTCGAGCGCGTCACCGCCGAGGCCGGCGACCCGCTGGCCTCCCACGCGAACGCCACGATCGTGGCGGGCGGCAAGCGTCTGCGGCCACTGCTCGTCGTGCTCGCGGCCGAGTCCGCGGGCGGGCCTCCCGACTCGCCCGACGGGGAGGAGCGGCTCGTGCGCGCCGCCGTCGCCGTCGAGCTCGTGCACTCCGCGACGCTCGTCCACGACGACCTGATCGACGGCGCGCAGCTTCGCCGCGGCCGCCCCACGGTCGCCGCGGCGGCGGGGCGCCAGGTCGCGGTGGCCACGGGCGATCTCCTGTTCTCGCGGGCCTTCGCGGAGCTCGCGCGCAACGAGGATGCGACGCAGCTGTGCGCGCTGTCTGAGGCCAGCTCCGCGCTCGCTGCGGGCGAGCTGCTCCAGCGCGAGGACGCCTACGCCTCGCACGTCGCCGTCGAGCGCTACCTCAGGCGCTGCGAGCTGAAGACCGCCGCGCTGTTCGAGGCCGCCTGCCGCCTGGGTGCGCTCACGGCCGCGGAGGGGTCGAGCGCGCTCGCCGATGCGCTCGGTGCCTTTGCC
>OCZT010002291.1_pt1 | contig 19867 bp, 14 predicted proteins | sample 1539031 | NCBI WGS metagenome assembly OCZT01 (sample SAMEA3539308, study PRJEB22396) | soil metagenome | biome: tundra; feature: field; material: soil | place: USA | collected 2010-05 | depth 0.15 m | reverse complement strand
GATAGGCACGCACGGCTTCGTCCGGGGTAATCTTGCCGCCCGTGATCAACCGCAGCATCTCGATGAACGCCAGTTGATGCTCCGCGTTGTTGATCTTCCGACCGTAGAGCGCCACTCGCGCGCCGTATTTTTGCGCGTCGTGGATCAGCTTGAATGCGTCATACGTCGTCCCCGCGCTGCCGCCAAGAATGCCCACGACCAGGTTCGGGTCATACTGCGCCAGTTCTTCCATCGCCTTCGGGCCGTGATAAACAATTTTTAGAAAGTCAGGCCGCCCCGCTTCCGGCACGCCGGCCAGCGTGCGGATGATGTTGTCATTGATAAATTCGCCAAGCTTCTCGGCGGGAATGCCGCTGTCCACGTTCGGGTCGAAGACTTCGAGGAAATGCCGGAACTTCTTGCGCTCCGCTTCTTCGCGAAATTCTTTATACCAGAGAAACGCCTCGCGATCCTGTTCCAGCTCGTTGACGAAGGTCATCGAATACAAGCCGAGGTTCGCGCCAGGAATCTTGTCCATGCTGCGGTCGCATTTGATCTCGCCGCACTGGATGTGGTCAATGGTGGCTGAGCGGAACGGCTGTGACGGCTCGCGGGTATAGCAACCATGACGGACGGCCCAGACATCAGTGGTGTCGTTGGCGCGGCAGGCAGGCGTGATGTGAGAGTTCTTGAACAAGCCTTCCTTGATGGTGAGTTGTTCATTGACGTAGGCGGACATGAGCATGATGTCCACCAGACCTTGGTGCGTCACCTCGCGGATAATGTCCAGAAATTCGGGCAGGTTGCGGTAGCCGTATTCAGCGCGCGTCCAGACTTCGGGCGAGAACTGCGCGGGGCGCGCGCCGTGTTTGGCGAGATAGCTGCGCGGGCCGGGGGCGCGCACGCCGAACGCCATGTCAGCGTCCTTCGCGTCGGCGAGGATGAAGTCGCGGGTGGAATGCGGGTTGGCCCGGATGGCCGCGAGCTTTTGATCAAGGGAACGGGTCATAATAAAATCAGCGGCTGTTTTTAGTTTTTAGTTTTTCGATGCCAAGAAAATTGAGATCAACTGGCACGCGGATCTTGCCTCCGCTCCGGGAAATAAGCTGGACGGATTGGCCATCCGCCGCCGGCAAGATTTCCGCGACGCGATCAAAGCCTTTGAAAATCGGCGCGACAACCATGATGTAATTCACCACCAACGGATTTCCCGGATCAAGTTCAAGGCATGTCACATAACCTCGAGCGGAAAGCGGATTCTTCCGCACCGATTCCGCCAGACCGTAATGAAAATACGAGGTAACTTCCTCCAGCCCCAGCACGTTGACGTGCCGCCCGTTCCACGGCGGATAATGTCGACCGCCGTTGGACAGCCAGAACACCGTCTGCCGCAGCACGCGCGGGTCTTTCAACGCAAACCACACATAGCCTTCCGCCGGAAACGTCACGGCGGTCCAGGCGAAAGGCCGCCGTTCGCCGCTCTGCAACATGACGATGTCTTCAAACCCGCGTCGTGCGGGATAACTGCTCAAGTCTGTCCAGCCGTCGTTGGCCAAAGACACTTTGGCCAACGACTTGAATTTGCCTCCCGGACGTAGGCAGGAGTAACCGCCGATGGCGGGATTTTCCAGCGGCACGGGCACAACATCGCCGCGCTGGAAACGACTGGTTGAAATCAGACCGCTGCCGGACGAATCGGGAAATTTCAGCATGGCGTGATGGCCGAAACTCATCGGCCCGCTCATGCTGCTGATAACGTGGCGTTGATAAACGGCCGCCTGGCCAGGACGAAGCGAAATGTATTTTTCCACCCGTCCGGCGCGGATTTTAGTGGTCAGGCTCAAGTGCAGATTGGCGGCGGCAACGGATTCCAGCCGCCACCGGGCATTGGCCGTCTCGCCATGAACCGGATGTCGTTCGCCGTTGAACGGCTTTGCGTTGCCACCAAAAGGCAGGCAGAAAAAATCCCCGCGCAGCACCTTGATGATGGGCGGCAGGGCGAGATCGGTTTTTTCCTCCGCCCACGGTGCGATCGAAAATGGCTGAACTTTTTTTCCGCCGACGTGAAACGTAACCGGGCCGAGATGCCCGCCAGTTTCGGTGATATACGCCTCGACGACGCGGGTGGCTATCCGCCACGAAAGCTCACCTGCTTTTTTGATTTTTGTTTTTATCCGGCGCAAGATTTTTTTCCTCCAATTATGGATCGCACGGCGGGACGCAATTGTTGGTAGCGAACAAATTGGTCGTCGTAAAATTGGGAGTTTGTTGCATCAGGCTCAAACCGTTCGCCCGGTCTGGCCCAAGCTGTGGCAATCTCGTTGACCGGGCGTCCCGAATCCGCCGCACAGGCGAGCATTGCCGCGCCAAGACAGCCGGCCTCGGTGACTTCCATGCGGGTCATCGGTTTGCCAAGAACATCCGCCCGGAGCTGGTTCCACACGGCTGAACGCGTGCCTCCGCCGATGAGTCGCAGTTCGTCCAAAGCCACCCCGGCATTTTTAAGAATGCCCAGGTTCAGGCGCATCTCGAACGCCACGCCTTCCAGCATGGCGCGGAGCAACTCGCCACGATGTGTGGACAAACGTAGTCCGAGAATCGCTCCCGGCGTTTCGCAGTCGAAATACGGCGTCCCGGAAGGAGTCCAATAAGGCAGCACCAGCAGGCTCGTTGGCGCGGTGGACATTTCGGCCAGCAACTCCTCGTAACTCCGGCCTTGCCCGAACTCATTGCGAAACCATTTGAGAATATTGCCGCCGGTCAGACTGAACGCGACGGTGGTGTAAAGTTCCGGCGCGACGTGGTCGTAGGTGCAAAGGTTGTTTTGCCGCAGCGTTTCGCTGAATACGGGTTTCGCAAATGCGGGCGTAATGCAATCCACCGTGCCGGTGGCATACATCGCCACGCCGGACTGCGTCACGCCAGCTCCCAATGCGCCGCACGGTTGGTCGTGTCCGCCGGTCACGACGAGCATGCCGTCTTTGGTTTGGCCGACCACCGAGCCGGAGGCCAGCGGACGTGCCATTTGATCAGCCGACAATCCGGCGGCAGCCAGTATCTCAGGATTCCACTCGTGCCGACGCACGTCAAAGAGCATCGTCCGGCCTGCGAGCGGCCAGCCAATGGCCGGCTCCAACCCAAGACGTAGATGCAACAAATCCTCGAAGCAAAAAAAATTCGCCGCCTTGGACCAGATTTCTGGACGATGTTCCCGCAGCCAAAGCAACTTGAACAGCGTGAACAGCGGATGCGCGGTATGGCCGGTAATCTGATAGAGCCGCTCCCCGCCGAATCCCTTTGGCCACTCCCGTGCGTAACTTGCCGCCCGAACATCCGACGACACCATCGCGCGACACAATGCCTTCCCGTCGCGTCCGACGGCTGTGAACGCCTCGCCTTGACTGGACACCGACATGGCGCGGACTTCGCCGCCGGCTTGTGCCTTCGCCTCTGCCATCGCAGCAAGGCAATGTTGAATCACCAAATCGGAATCAAGTTCAGCACCGCCGTCCGGCGTGAGTTGTAAGTCATAGTCGCGGTGTGCCAACGAAATCATCCGCCCGCCCTCGTCGAAGACGGCGGCCTTGCACCCGCTGGTGCCGATGTCGAGGCCTAGATAGTTATGCATACCAAAGGTCCAGATATTTGCGAATGATGCGTTTCATTTCCTCAAACACGATGTTCTGCCGCCAAGTCGTCGCGTAGTAATCCAATGAGGCGCGCGGCCCGGCGAGTTTGTCAGCGTGGCTCTGCATTGCTTGTAGAAGAACCGGAGTGCTGTCTCGTTCCAGAGCCGTCCAGAGATTTACGCGGCGCACGCCATCCGCAAACAGACTGCCCAACCTCGCCGGGGCGACCGACGAGGACCCGTGTAAACATAGCCGGGCACCGACGCGCGTCGTAATGGCGCGGGCAATGTCGCCGCGATATTCCAAGGTGAATTGCGTGGCCCGATGTTCTGTGCCGAGATTGGCCACCAGCAAATCCACGCCTGTCGCCCGCCAATAGCGCTCGGCAGTCGCGGGGTCGGAGAAAACATTTCCGTCTGCTCCAGTGCCAGCCTCGGCAATCTCATCACACGCACCTTCGATGAGCAACGTCTTGCCATGCTTGCTCACAAAATCTGCCGTGCGAGAAATATTTTCCTTGATCGGAAGAGTTGAAGCATCAAACATGATCGAGGAAAAACGGTTGAGATCGCCCGCCAGTAATTCGGCATCGCTGTCCCACTGGATGTGATCGAGATGGATCAGGACATTTAGGTCAGCGTAAGGCGATGGCGGAGCGCAGAGCACCTGCACGTCGGCGAGAAATAGCCGCAGACCAACTTCCCAATTCCGCGTGTGGGTGTAGTTCACGGTCTGCTGGCGATGCCAATAGGTGTTGGTGATGTCCACGATGATCGGCAGGTGGGCACAACCAATGACCTGCGATCGCTCATGAGCTGCCGCCAGCACTGCTTCAGTCGTCGTGAGGTTCTCGGTGTTAAACGCTGGCAGCACCCAGCGATGCGCCGCCGCATCAGCCAAGACTTCCAACACGCGTTCGCGTCTGGTGATCAGCGGCATGAAACCTCCCAGTCAATATGCCAAGCGAGTTGCCCTTGCGCGAGCACCGTCATCGTTGTTCCACTTGTCAACATACTGTCGGGTCCGGGCACTGGCTCGAACGCACATTCGGAACGCCGCAGCCCTGGCTCATCGGGATAACCTTGTTTATTCCACCAGATGGCGAGTGTTGGGAACAAATCAATCGGGAAGTGCATGGTCAATTGCAGTCCCCGCCGAAACCCGACTTTCACCATCCCCTCGGTCACGTTTTTGAGGTAGAGCATGCGGGTATTGCCCTGAGGCAGCGCCAGCAGTTCTGCCGCGACCTGACTCGCGTTGTAGCCTTCGCCTGCTGGCAGTTCAAGGGCATCAATCTCCCCGCACGGCATTAGCGGATGCATGACATGCTGAACTGGGAGCGGTGTGTCACCGGAATTTTCCACGGCGAAGTTCCACCGAAACCGACTGGCATCGAGGTCGAGCCGACGCGTGAATCGCAGTGGCGCCAACGCGCTGACCGCGCTGCACGCCACGGGTGTTCCCGTCCAATACAGCCAGCAGAGTTCGCCGTGATCCGGCCACTGCCCGCACGCCTCAACTGTTGGGAAACAGTCGTCGTAGCCATAGACCGGACGCGTTTCGTAGCGGCCATAGTCGGCCTTCGGGGGACGGAAGTCGGCTGGCTTGGTGGTCAGCAAATCTATCCCATCATAGCGCAGCCGCCCGATACGTGCGCCGTCAGCAAGGTCGCACTCAATCTCCCAACGGCCGATTTTTATGGTATTGCTGCGGCTCATTTTTTGGTGATTTAAAGCGCGATGGCTTTCACACCAGTCTGTTCACAGAAGGACACGAGTTCGTCGTAGAGATGAGCGCCGTAGCCGAGGCAGGCGTATTCGTTGTTCCATGCTTCGACCAACCGGTCCATGTCGCAGTGCGCCGTCACGAACGCGTGCGGCCAGAAGGGAATGCCACATTCCAGCCGGCGCTTCTCAATCTTATTTTTCGGCGGCTCCGCAATCGTGCAGCGCGTGATCACCATCTCAAACTCGCCCGCAGTCCGTCCGAGTCGTGCGAGGACGCCTTCGCCCGGTTTGCACACCAAATCAACCGAGATGCCGCCCGCTTCCCCTTCGGTAGGGATGCCGTGCTCGGCGAACTTCGCGGGGCCGCACTTGCTGGCCAACGCGGGCGGGCAGGCACCGTCGCCGATGATTTTGATTTCACAGTTGCCCTTGTTGATGTGCTGGAGGTCGCCGTAATAGACTGGCTCCGGGCTGAGGTCGGTGAGCAGTTTCACGGTCATTGCCGTGTTGAAATCGCCGAGGGTCGAAGTGCCCATGCCGTCATTGAGCATCAGACTTTGCGCGAAACAGGTCGCGCTGTAATGATCGCCCAGACCCGGAAAGGATTGGATGGTGTAAAACTCCCATTGCTCGCGGCTCACAATTTTCTTCAGCGCGAGATAGAGCCGGATAGAGCGGTCCGCCACTTCACCCGTCGGAATCGGACGGCTGAAGAACGGTTGGATGTGCTGCCGCGCCTGCTTGAGTTCCGCCGACGTCACTGCTTGCGCCGTAGTGAGCAAATCCGTTGTGTCGCGCGAATCAATATCAATTCCAAATACGCGCATCCACTGCGAAGGGTCGGCCACACCGCAGGTCTGGCCCATCCCCCGTCCGCCGAACGTGCCGATGGTGCTCAAGTTGAGCCGGTTCTTTTCCATGCTGGCCCGACAGTAGGCCGTAATGCGGCCAACTTCCTTCGGGTCGTCATGTCCGCCGTAAACAAACTTGTGCGCGATGCCAACTTCCTTCAACGCGCCGTGCAGCACAAGGCCGCCGACGGGCCGCCAGCCTTGCGAACCGGGATGCGTCCACACGACGATGCCTTTGCCGGTCCCGGCAAAATCGCGGATGGGTGCAATCAGGTGCGCTGCCCAAACCCATGTGCCGGAAAAGAGCACAACGGCGTCGAGGTCGTCCATTTTTTTGAACTTGGCGAAACAAGCGCGGGCTTCCGCTTTCGAGGCAATGACAAGGTCGTGCTCAACCAGTTCGAGATTTGCCCGGCGCAAACTTTGCCGGGCGGCGTTCACGAGCTGGTCGTCAATGAAAGGCTTGCCCATCGGATCTTTGAGTCCGTCTTTATGCACGCCATAAACGATGAATCCAATTTTTGGTTTTTTCATAATCTGCTTTTGATCTGCGGTTGGGGGTTGTCGGAGTTTTCGGCCAGCAACCGGGCGATAACCGGGCCGGCCTGCGCCCGCAGCCCGGGAATCAGGTGGAGCGCGTTTTCGTGGTAAATTTTGCGCAGGACTTCGCGCGGCAAACCCAGGCCATGCACGCACCAGCGATGGCGGCCAAAAGTCCCGTCGTAGTCCGGGGGAACAAAATGCTCATCAAATGTCTCCAAGAACCGGAAATGGTAGCGATACATTTCCGGCGAAGCCGGCATGTCGGTGCCGAATAAAATCCGGTCCTGATGACGAATCATAAATTCCCGCGCGGTGTAAGGCTGGCGTCCGAGTTCATCCGTGCGCGCAGAAAAATCAATGAATGCGTTCGGATAGGTTGCCAGCAAGTTGGAAACGCAAGCCAGATGCTCCGGATAGTTTGCCACATGTGGCAAAATGAAAGTGGTTTCGGGATGGTTGCGCAGCAGCCGGTCGCGGCCTGCCAGTAGTTCGTGTTTGTCCGGAAATTTGCTGCGGTCATGGAACTGCCAGTCGGGATATTTGAGCAGACTCTCGTAATGCTCGTTGTCGGGCGTGACCGGTTGAAAGAAGCCGAGCGGATCAGATTGATGTATGAGCACCGGCACCTTGAGACGGGCGCACGCCTGCCAGATCGGCGCAAGCCGCTCGTCGTCCGCGCGCACGAGCTTTCCTGTGGCATCCCGAAAGCGCATGCCCAATTCTTTGAGCAGCTTGAGTCCGCGCGCGCCGCAATGGACATGGTCTTCCAAGGTAGCGACGCACTTTTCCACAAAGGCTCCGTAGTCCTGAATCAAGGGCTGATCCGCCGGAACGTTGAACGATGCCATCGTGAATCCGTAAAAGCGGCCCGGATGACGATCACAGACTTCGCGGAAAAATCCGGCGATGTCCGTCGCGCCGAAACGATAGCCGCCGCCCTGCCATTCGACGCAGGCGTTGGCGGTGAGATCGCAATACGCCACCAAACCCGCCTGGTCCATGACACGGACAATCTGCTCCGCATTGGACCATTTGCCCCACAGATGATTGTGCGCGTCTATTACCGGAAACGCCGGTTTCAACGGAACGTGCTCCTCGCGATGCAGCAGACATTTTTTCATGATACTTTCCTCCCCCAGCGAAATTGCGAGCGAATGCAGATGAATTGTGGATGATAAAAGCTGACGAAGCATCCCGCCGGTTCGTCGCCGGCGGCAAAATAAGTTTCCAAAGAACGCAACAGGTTGCCGTCGGCAGGCAGGCCGAGCAGGCGCGCGGTCGCCGCCTCGGCCGGCGCCGCTTCAATCGTCTGTTCACAATTCACAATCTGAAAACGGCCGCGCTTCATCCAGCGCTCAACAAAATCCACCCGGCCCAGATCGGCCCTGGTCAGCTTTTCGCCGAACTTGCGAACGATCACCGCGCGATCCCAGGCCACCGGATGTCCTTGCAAAGTGTCGAGCCGCTCGGCGCACAGCATCGTGTCGCCCGGGGCAATCCGCAGCGTCTCCGCCTGAAAATCCGCCGCCGGTTGCCAGTCAGAGCGCAGCAATTTGCGCTGAAGATGCGGTGCGTGTTCACGCATGCTCCCGGTGTAATCAATCATCACGGGAATGCGGCGGGTGGGATGGGGCGCCACATAGTTGCCGCTGCGGTGACGGTGGCGCAACAATCCTTCCTCCGCCAAGATTCGCAAAGCATGGCGGAGGGTGATGCGCGAGACTTTAAATTCAGCACACAACCCCCGCTCACCGGCCAGTCGCTCTCCCGCAACCCGTTTGCCGGTGAGAATTTCCTGCCGCAAAAGCGCGGCCACGACGTTGTAGGCGGTCTTGTTCATCTGGATATAACCAGTTTGCGACAACGAAATCGCGCGTTGAGGATGCAGGGCTGCATTATTTTAGCGGTATAATATGGGCGGCATCCAGTTGCTGGGAGGGAGCGCCGAGCGTGGAACTCGATTTCGAATTGAGTTTTGAGCGTCCCGATTCATTGTCTGAAGTGCCGGAAACAGCTTTTGCCTGCTCGGCGGTAGGAGTCGCCATCGTGCCGCCGGGTTGGGCGTCGAACACTAGCACTTGGTAGGGCTGTAGGTTGAAAGTGTGGGACTGGCCGGAGTTCAACTCAGTCGCCAGCAGATCGCGATCCTTTTGCCAGGGACTTTTAAGCTGGAAAGTTTTAGGGCCATTGGCTGGCAGCTCGAAAAGTTGCGCAATATCGGCGGTGAAATTTGCAGGCTTGTCATCCGGATTGCGCAGCACGATGACACCTTTGCGCGGCGACCATGAAGCCCAGCCGTAAACCTCGCCTTTGCCGGGATCGCCGCCAATCCAATGCGTATCCACGAGCACACCGGAATTTGTGCGCGACCATTCGGCGGCTTCGGCAAGGTCATCCCAATTGCGTTCCTTGAGCAGCTTCGGCGTCAAATAAAGTTCCTGCAACTGGGTGCCGCTGCCAAAATAGGAATGGACCTCATCGGCAAAATCCTGATCGTCGGTGTGTTCTAGCTTCTCGCCGTAAGTGGCGAAGATAACGCCGTGCAGCATGATTGAATTGAGGGGATAAAGTGGTCCAGCCTCGACCACATTTTCGTAAGTTCTAGCGTCTCGATAGGTGATCCATTGCTGACGATCCGAACCTTTGCCGGTAAACGAATGATCCATGCCACCCCGCCAGGTGGAGTCAACGTAGAGCAGCCAGAAGGGGGAGGGCCAGGTGCCGGTGGTCTGGTTGATGTAAATGTCCGGTCGTTCGGCGCGCAGGTCGCCAATGAGCCGGAGCATCGCGTCGCCGTCCCGCGTCAGGCTGTGGCCATCGGTTCCCGCCAGGCTGTTGGCGGCAATGCCGTCAAACTTGAATTGAATGACACCATATTTCTGAACCATTTCCATGCAGATGTCATGGAAACGCTGGTAATACTTCGGACCGGCGAGCGAAAATCCGTAGGCGTTGGTTTCAAAACCCTGCTCGCTGCCGTATTTGAGCCGCTGGGGCCGGCGCTCATCGAAACCGCCAAACGGCGAAACCCACACGCCGATGCCCGCGCCCACCGCCCCGGCGTTTTTTTTGAGCGGCGTGAAGCCGTTGGGAAAGCCGCTGTGAAACTTCCACAAGGTCTGGCTGTTGTCCCAGCCGTCGTCCATCAGGAACGCATCCATGTGAACTCCGCGCCGCTTGACCAACTCTTGGGCAAACTGGTCAATGACATTCAGGCTGTCCGCTTCATCATACTTGCGTGTGGCGAAAGAGATGTCGAACCAAGCGTCGTAATAGAGAAATGGCCGGTAAGGATGGGCGCGCTCGCGTTCAACATAGGACAGAAAGCCACGCCGCAACTGGCCGCGTGGAACCGTGCCGATCACGAGACTCTGGCTCAATGTCTCGCCGCTTTTCAAGATGGCGTTGCGCACATAACTGCACTGCACGCGGTCGGCGGCGGACACGGTGTTATGCGCCATGGGATGCTCGTAACCCACGAAAAAAGTGTCTGCCACCACTGGCGAGCCATCCACTTTTCCCACGGTTTTCGCACCTTTAATGGCTTGATCGAACAGGATAATTTCTTTCACGAACACATCCTGATCTTCGGCGTGAAGGGTCAGCTCCTGCCGCACATAACTCGAACCCTCGCGCAGCAAAACTTTCCAGTCTGCTGAAAGATGCTGTTTGGGCGCGGACAGTTTGACGACCAACTGGCTCCCCGGAAAATGGCGGGCGGCAGCCGAGGCTCCCGCCTCGGCGACCAGCGGAATCGTTTTCGGCAAACCCTGCAGTTCAAAATCCGAAGCCTTGAGTGTGGTGCCATCGCCCAAAACAACTCGAAAACATTCGCCGGTGCAAGCCAGCGAAGTGCCGCCGGCCTTGTCCTCCAGCCGCGAACTTTGGATCTTGCCGTCCGCCAAATGCCACTGCCACGACACCAGGTTGTTTTCCAGTTGGCCATTGGTTTCGCCGCGCACGGCGGTCAAACCCAGGCACAACGTGAAACCGATTACAAATGATTTCATAATATGTTAGTCCGCAAATTTTCGCCGTGTCTTCAATGAGTCCGCACCAAGACCGGTGGCGGCTGGCGGCGGGTTCGCCGTGCGCGCCCGGCTCCGGTCAAAATACTGTTCGATTTCCTCAAGCGTTTTGCCCTTGGTTTCCGGCAGGAAAAATGTGGCGGTGACAAAGTAGATCAGGGTGAATCCCGCGAAAGCGAAGAACATGGTTGAATAACCGTGCCTGCCCACCGTGGGCAGAAAAATCGCGGCGATGCTGGTGGACACGGATTGGTTGATCAGGAGCGCGATGCTGATGCCGTTGGAACGGATGCGGGTTGGCATCAATTCGGACAGCGCCAGCCAGACGCAAACGCCGGGACCGATGGCGAAGAACGCGGTGAAAACAAACAGGCAGACGGCCACCGCCCAGCCCGTGCGCGGGGAGGGCACCGGCGTGAGCAAGGCGTTTTCGATTTTCAGCGGCGCGGTGCGCGCGGCGGCAAGGTTGCCGAACGGATTCGAGAAGAAGGCCACGACTTTGTTGGCTGGCACGCAGCTTTCGCGCGTGATTTCAATGGGCTTGGCCAGGTTGTCGTCCGAGCGGACCGCCTTGCTGGCGGCGCGAAAATCACCATACGAGTAAATGACCACCAGCGATGTTGGCTCGCTGGCAGCCTGGCCCGGCAGCAGGCGGGCACTGGTTTCATGGTTAAAAACCACGGTGGCTTTTTGATCGGGCGTCACCAATTCCTGCAGTGCGGTGCGGCATTCGACCCGGCGGGATTCCGTTTGCAGAAAAATGACGGCGACGCAGGCCAGCGAAGTAATGATGCCGGATGTTCCCAGTGAAAGCAGAAACTTTCGCCCCTTGCGATCCACCAACGCCACGCCGATGAGTGTCGCCAGAAACATCACGGCGGTAAGAATGACGTAACCCCAATGCGCCTGGACATCCGTGAGACCAGCCTGCAACAGAATCGTGGCGTTGTAGCCAAGAATGGAATTGATGCCCGTGGCCTGCGTGCAGGCAAGAATGACGCAGGACAGCAGAAACGGCAGAACATAGCGGCGCTGAAAAATGCTTTCTTTCACGCGTTGAGCATTGGACGCCGCCCGCTCGACCGCCGCTGTCTGCGCCATTTCATCCAATTCCAGTTCCGCCTGCGCCTCGGTGCGCGAATGCAACAGCGCCTCGCGCGCGGCCTGGATGCGGCCGCGCCGGAAAAGCCAGCGCGGCGATTCCGCCACAAAAAAACTGCCGAGCACAAACAGAACTCCCGGCGGCAGCGACACCCAGAAGATGCTTCGCCAGGCATGATCCTTGAAGGCGAAGACCTTGTCGGCATCGCCAAGTTTCACCACCTGCTCGACTTGGATGCTGAAGACAATACCGATGACCGCCGCCGCGACAATGCCAAGGGTCAGCAGCCATTGAAAGATGCCCGTGCCTTTGCCCCGGTTCGAAGCGCCGAGACATTCGGCGAGGTAAAGCGGAACGACCACGCCGATCAAGCCGGCGCTCACGCCCTGCAACAATCGGCCCAGCACGAGCGCTCCGAAACCGTGGGACAAAGCGATGGCAGGAATGCTGATGACGAACAAAATTCCGCTGCAAGCCATCAAGGGTTTGCGTCCAATCCAATCGGCGAGCATTCCGGCAAACAAGGTGGAAATGACGCTGCCCAACAAGACCGCCGCGACCACGATGGAAAGCTGGCCAGCATTCAGGCCGGAGGTGGCTTCGAGGTAAGGCAGCGCACCGGCGATAATGCCGACGTCTATGCCATATAGCAATCCACCCAACCCCGCGACAATGAGCAGGAAGCGATTATAAAGAACTTTACTCGTTGCCGCCCCGGCTTCCTGGCTCAGACTCATATTCTGTGGTTGGTAAAATGGAATTTGAAATTGGCGATTAGACTTATGGCACGGCCGGGCGGGGACTGGGCGGTGTCCATTTGGCATTCCAGTATTGGTTCCACAAGTCTTCAAGTTTCACCTGGCTGGAGTGTCCATCCACGTAAACGATGTTGACCGAACCTGGCAGCTTGGATCCTGAAGGCAAACTCAGCGGCGCATGACCCACGGTGGAACCATGACGGGGCACGGTGACACGACACATGCCCTGGTCACTGCCGGAAATAAGTCCTTCGTAAAGATTCTTCGGCGGCGGACTGGTGTCGAAGGGAAAACAATCGGTCCACAATCCGTCCGCAAAAGTGGGCGTTTGTGAGGGGTTCTTTACTGCCGTGTCCGACGAGAACTTGAAGGAATTATACGCGGCAGGCATCGAATAAAAATCGCCGTTATAGAACCAGCCATTGTAGGTGTAGCTTCCATAATAGACTTTGGCGTTGACGGCTGAAACATACTTCCACGATTGATCAGCCCGGCCATATTGTGATCCGTTAAAGCCGAAGTCCGTTCGTGTAGTCGGAGTGCTGGCGATGGGACACAACCGCAGCGCGTCCACGTTGGCCGCATTGGCCATGAGCGGTCCGAGCCACACGTCGCCTTGTGGAATGGTGTTTGGAAATGGAAAGTTCTTGCCGAAATCTTGCGCATACATGAGGTAGGCCAGCCCTAGCTGTTTGGTGTTGCTCAGGCATTGGATGCTCTTGGCCTTGTCCTTCGCCCGGGACAGCGCGGGCAGCAGCATGGCCGCCAGAATGGCGATGATGGCGATGACCACCAACAATTCGATGAGCGTGAAACCGGTTGATGAATCAGGACGGAAACCGGCGGCTTGCCGCCTCACGCCAGCGGCGGTTTTTTGACGGGCGGGCAAGTTTTTCAGGCGCATAAAAATTGATTCTGTTTTCAAACTACGGTGAACAATAACAGCAGATTTTACGAACGCGAAGTCGCTCAAATGGACGACATCAGCGCCACTGAATTCCCAGCCTGAGATCCCTTGACTTGTCCGACAGAATTGCGTTACATGGCTCATGCGAAACGCGCTCGATGTTCAGTGCGGGGCGCCATGGAAAAGATTTAAGCGGGAGATTTATCGTCTCCCAGCAATGAGAATCATTTTCCCTTTGGCGATTCTGGCGAACATGTGGCTGATGGAGCGTGCGGTATCGGGCGCATCAGCCCTTTCGGACTATCACATCCAAATCTGGCAGGCCGAGGAAGGTCTGCCGCATAACACCGTCACCTCGCTGGCGCAAACGCACGACGGCTTTCTATGGGTGGGCACGCAAAATGGACTGGCCCGGTTCGACGGCCTGCGATTTGAAGTGTTCGATGAAGATAACACGTCCGCGATCAAGAGCAGCCGAATTGTCCAGTTGTTTGAGGATCGAAATCACGCGCTGTGGGTGGGAACCGAGAAAGGGCGTTTAGTCTGTTTCAAGCACGGAGAATTTGTTTCTTACCAGCCGCCCAGCCGCGGGACCACGTTGAATTTTGCCCGCGCCATTTGCGAGGACGGCCAGAACAGCTTATGGATGGTGACCTGCGAGTGGCAACTCATTCGGCTGACCGACGGCAAATTTTCCGTGCCTTCGCAGCAATGGAAACTCGCGGGCACCGCAGCCAATCTGGTGGTCGAAGATCGCGTCGGCCAGATTTGGGTCGGCACGGAAAAGGAATTGGCGGTTGGACGAAATGGAGACTTCGACATTCTCTGGTCGCAAAACGACGAACCCAATTTCGCCGTCGAATTTCTCGCCCCCAGCCGGCAAGGCGGCTGCTGGGTGGCGGCCAACGGCCGGCTGCGCCGCTTTGACGCCGGCCATTGGGTGGCCGACGTGGGCGCCTATGCCTGGACCAACCGGCCCATTTATGGGTTGTGCGAAGACCATCACGGACAGCTTTGGGTTGCCACGCTCGGCAGTGGTTTGTATCGCTACTCGGCGGACGGAACCGTGCTGCATATTTCGGTGCGCGAAGGATTGCCGTCGGATTTTGTCCGTTGCGTGATGGAAGATCGCGAGGGGCGCATTTGGGCCGGCATGGAGGGCGGCGGCGTCTGCCGGCTGAAGCCCACCATTTTCCAGACGTTAGGCGTGCGCCAAGGACTGGCCTCCGATCAAGTGATGTCGGTGTATGGTTCGGCTGACGGCGGATTGTGGATTGGACATGATGGCAACGGCCTCGACTATTTGAAAGACGGCGAAGTAAAACACTTCTCTGCGGAGCAACAACTAGGAAATGGTCATGTCTGGTCGGTGATTGAAGACCGGCAAAAAAACATCTGGGTCGGCACTTGGGGCGGATTGTTTAGAAGCGCGGGCGACGCGTTCACCAACTGCACGGATGGCAACACGATTGGCTGGCTGGTGTTGGCCCTTTACGAAGATAGTCATGGTGGAATCTGGCTGGGACAACAGGCTTTCGGAGCGCTGACGCGGGTGACCGGAAACGACCGGGAACTCGTGCGGATACCGGGCACCGATTCAAGCATAGACATCCGGGCGATTGTGGAAGACGCGGACGGGAATTTCTGGTTCGGCTCCAATGGCGACGGCTTGTATCGGCGCCGTGGAGAAAGCTGGATGCACTTGGGCAAAGCGGAAGGTTTGGGCAGCGAGGCGATCTGGGCGCTTTATCCCGATCACGATGGCTCACTTTGGATCGGCACCTGCCGGGGTGGCTTGAGCCGCTGGCGCGATAACAAGTTGACAACGTGGACAACAAAGGACGGCCTGCCGAACAATGTGATCTGCCAAATTCTCGAAGACAACCACGGCAATCTCTGGCTCGGTTCTTATGGCGGCGTGTTTCGCGTCAGCAAAAATGATTTGGAACATTACACGCCTGGCCCGGACCAGACCGTGAAGTGCGTGGTTTATGGCCGAGAAGACGGCTTGCTAAGCCTCCAATGCCAGGGCGGATTTCAGCCGTCGGGCTACAAATCGAAGGACGGAAGATTATGGTTCCCAACCGTCAAAGGTTTGGCGGTGGTGGATCCCGAAAAACTTGTCCCGAACCCGGTGCCGCCGCCGGTCGTGATTGAGGAATTGGTCGTTGACGGAACCACGCACCGATCCATTCCCGCGAACGACGGTGACGAAACTCCAGCCGATGCCGTGAAGGCGATTCTGAAAGTGCCGCCCGGAAAACATCGGCTGGAGTTTCACTACGCAGCACTAAGTTTTACCGCGCCAGAGGAAGTGCGGTTCAAATACCGCCTGGAGGGTTTGGAAAAAAACTGGCAGGAAGGATTGAATGCGCGCTCGGTAAGTTATCCCCAAGTGCCGCCGGGAGATTACAATTTTCACGTCATCGCCTGTAACAACGATGGTGTTTGGAATGAATCAGGAGCCAGCCTGGCCGTGATGGTGCTGCCTTATTTCTGGGAGCGAACGTGGTTTTTGACTTTGACAACATTTATTGTGCTGGGGGCTGTCGCCGGCATGGCCAGATACATTGGCTGGCGGAAACTTCAGCGTCGCCTGGAGCGCGCCGAACGGGAAAGCGCCATCGCCAAGGAACGCGCCCGGATTGCCAATGACATTCACGATGATCTTGGCGCGAACCTCACTGAAATTGTCTTGTTGAGCGAGCTGGCTCAAAACACGGAGGCTCCCGCACAGGAGGTTCAGTCGGACCTCTCCAAAATCACGGCCAAGGCGCGGGACCTGACCCGGCTGCTGGACGGCATTGTCTGGGCGGTGGATCCGGAGAATGACACGCTGGATAACTTCGTGACCTATGCGTGCAATTTCGCCCAGGACTATCTGCGGCTGGCGAAGATTTCCTGTCGGCTTGATATTCCGGACGATCTGCCACACGTCGCGCTGCCTACCGATCTGCGGCACAACTTGTTCATGGTTTTCAAGGAAACGCTGCACAACGTGGTAAAACACTCGGAGGCTTCTGAAGTCCGCATCCAATTCACGCATCAGCCGGGCACGTTGCAACTCGTCATCCGCGACAATGGGAAAGGCTTCCACCAGCCTCCGGTTTTGGAAAATACGTCCATGACCGCCAGCACGGCCGAAGACCGCGATCCAAACAAGAGCGGTCTGTTAAACATGCGGAAACGGATCGAGCAGTTTGGCGGCCAGTTTGAATTAAGCAGCCAGCCTCAAGCAGGCACCGAAGTCAAAATGACAGTCAATTTGCCGGCAACATGAAATCTCCGCGTTACGACGATCCAATCGAGTGCTATCGTTCATTTGAGCGATTGCCAAGAGATTGGAATTGGCGGATGTCCAATCGGACGAATGCGATCAACCGGTTTATTTTATATGCCCATCAAGGTTTCCATAGTCGAGGATGACGCCGGAGTCCGGGAAGGATTGAAACGCCTGATCGAGCGTTCGCCGGATTTTGAATTTCTGGCCTTATATACCAGCGCCGAAGTCGCGTTGAAAGAACTGGCGCAGCATCTGCCCGATGTGCTGCTGATGGACATCCATCTGCCGGGAATGAACGGAGTGGAGTGCGTCCGGCAACTGCATTTGTTGCATCCCACCCTGCGGGTGGTCATGTTGACCGTCTTTGAAAATCCCGATCAAATTTTCAAGGCGCTTAGTGCCGGGGCCATTGGTTACCTGCTCAAACACACGCCACCGGCGGAATTGTTGAGTGCAATTCGCGACGCTTACCAGGGCGGCGCGCCGATGAACAGCCAGATCGCGCGCAAAGTGGTGCAATTCTTTCAAGCCAGCGCTCCCACCGGAGACGCAGAGAAGCTTTCCGCGCGGGAGATTGAAGTCCTGAACTTGCTGGCCAAAGGTTTTCTCATCAAGGAAATCTCGGACCAACTTGGCATCAGTTTTTCAACGGCGCGGACCTACGTCCGCAGGATTTACGAAACCTTGCATGTTCATTCCCGCTCGCAAGCGACGGCAAAATTTCTCAACCCGCCGACACTTCATAGATAATCCACCCGGCCTTGTTGTCGGTCAAATGGACGACTCCTTGGCGTTTGTTTTTTCATTGAGCCAGACCTGGTGGCGGCGCAGACTGACATTACATATGCAATCATTGAGTAAAGAAGAAATTCTCCGCATCTGTTCGATCCCGGTGAAAGATTTCGCCAACCATAAGCCGCGCGTTCCATATCGCATTGTCAAAGATTCTGGGGAGATGGGCGACATGATGAGCGAAGAACTCACCCAGGTGATAGAGGCTAATAATGCGGCGGGCATTCCCACCCGCGCCATCATTCCCTGTGGTCCGATGGCTTGGTATGCGCCATTTTGCGCGAAGGTAAATGCCCGGAAAATCTCGCTTCAACAATTAACGGTGTTTCACATGGACGAATGTCTGGATTGGCAGGCGAGGCCGCTCCCGCCCCGGCATCCGCTCAATTTTCACTCTACGATGGAAGATGTTTTCTATCGTCCGGTGGAGGCGCAACTGGCGGTTCCTGAAGTGCAACGTTTCTGGATGGAGCCGGACAATCTGCCCCGCTATCGGGAGGAATTTTGGAAAGCCCCGATTCATATTTGCCTCGGTGGCTGGGGCCAGGACGGACACCTCGCCTACAATCAAGCGCGACGCGAGCCTTACAGCCCCGTCACGCTCGAAGAACTCGCGGGCAGCGAGATGCGAGTCCAAAACAACAACTGGGACACGGTGCTGGCCTTGGCACATCGCAACTGGGGCGCGGCCTATCAGCTCACACCACCCATGTCTTGCACGATCGGCATCAAGGAATGCCTCGCGGCGCAAAAGGTACGGGTGTTTAGCGACACCGGAGCTTGGAAGCAGACAGCCTTTCGCGCCGCTTTATTCGCCCCGCCATGCTGCGAATACCCGATCACGCTGCTGCAAAAACACCCGGATGCGATTGTTACGGCCACGTTCGAAACGGCCACGCATCCGTGTTCACTACATCCTGAGTGGCAGTTTTTCTAAGTTGCCATGAATCCAGCGCGCTCATTTTCAAGGGTGATTGGTGTAGGCGGAATCGGCACCGGCGTGATTTACAAGCTCGAAGGTAATCACACTCTGGGCCGCGACGAAAGCCGCCGCGCGCAACTCATGCCCGCGCGCGACTTCTGCAAACAGCATATCATTCTGCACTATGTCGCAAAACTTTTGCGCGAACTGCGGGCACCTGTAAAAGTATTGCCGGTGGGAGCCGTCGGACAAGACGAAGCGGGCCAACGCGTCCGCACGCTGATGAAGCAGGCCGGCATGGATGTCCGGCACGTCCGCACGTTGGCAAACACTCCGACGCTTTTTTCCATCTGCCTGTTATACCCGGACAAGTGCGGTGCCAACCTCACGGAAAGCCGCAGCGCCAGCGGACGTGTAACCGTGAACCACGTTGCGGAGGTGCGAGCCGAACTAAACCGTCACCAAGGACGCTGCCTAGTTCTCGCAGTGCCGGAAGTCCCGCTGGCCGCGCGGCAAAAGCTGCTGACTTTTGGAAGGAAACATCACGCTTTTACTGCGGCCTCGTTTGTCACCGGAGAAATGAAAGAGGTAAAGCGCCGCAAAATATTGCGACTCGTGGACCTGCTTGCGATTAACCTGGATGAGGCGGCGCAATTGGCTGGATTGCCAGTCAGCAAAGAACCGGAAAAAATTGTCTCCGCTTGCGGCACGATCGCCACCCGAAGCAATCCGGCCATTTTGCTCTCCGTCACTCACGGCGCACACGGTTCCTATAGCTGGCAAAACGGCGTGCTGGAGCGCCTTTCTTCCTTGAAGGTAAAGGTGAAAAGCACCGCTGGAGCGGGTGACGCATTTTTTGCCGGATTGCTGCTCGGAATGTTCGGCGGTTTGCCGTTTCATGGTTCCGACGCGGCCACTTGCGTGCGGCTGGCGCGGCTGTTCTCGGCTAAATCAGTGACTTCGCCGGATACCATTGATTTCCACGCCGGCCTTTCCAGTCTGCGCGCTTTCGCGGCGGCGCACGGCGAAAGCCCCACCTTCAAGGCATTCTATGAAAGTTACTAAATCGCTGATTCAAAAACCACGGCTCATCTTTCTGTCTCCTCATTACGACGATGTGCCCCTAGTCTGGGGCGGCTATCTGAACGAACTGGCCAAGCTACCCGCGCGCGGGGGAAAAGCCTTGCACATCATCAATATCTTCAGCCGCACGGTCTATCAGGCCCGCGACGCCGTCGGCAACCGCGATCTTAGTCTGAAACGAATCCAGTTCGCCACGGGGATACGTCTGCTAGAAGACCTGAATTGTCTCGACGACCTGCTCGGATTCGGCGGCTATACCTACC
>OCZT010002290.1_pt1 | contig 19868 bp, 17 predicted proteins | sample 1539031 | NCBI WGS metagenome assembly OCZT01 (sample SAMEA3539308, study PRJEB22396) | soil metagenome | biome: tundra; feature: field; material: soil | place: USA | collected 2010-05 | depth 0.15 m | reverse complement strand
GGGGCCGCCGGCGCCTGCCGCCGCCCCGCCGAGCCCGGCCCCGTCACGGCCGCCGCCTCAGCCGACCGGGATTGGCGGGACGGCACCGTTGCTGTCGGCCTCGATGGCCGGGTTGACCGCCGGCAAGGCCTGCACCTTCACCTTGGTGGCGATCTCGTCCAGCAGTTCGGGATTCTGGCGCAGGAAGTCGCGCACGTTCTCACGGCCCTGGCCGAGCCGCATGTCACCGTACGAGAACCAGGCACCGCTCTTGTCGACCACCTTCGTGTCGATGGCGATGTCGAGCACGCTGCCGGCGTACGAGATCCCCTCGTTGTAGAGGATGTCGAACTCCGCGATGCGGAACGGTGCTGCCACCTTGTTCTTGACAACCTTGACCTTGACCCGGTTGCCGACCACGTCCAACCCCTGCTTGATGGAATCGATCTTGCGGATGTCCATCCGCACCGATGCATAGAACTTCAGCGCCCGCCCGCCCGTGGTCGTCTCCGGGTTGCCGAACATCACCCCGATCCTCTCGCGGAGCTGGTTGATGAAGATGACGCAGGTGTTCGAGCGCGCGATGGCCGAGGTCAGCTTGCGCATCGCCTGGGACATGAGACGCGCCTGCAGGCCGACGTGGCTGTCGCCCATCTCGCCGTCGATCTCGGCCTTGGGAACCAGCGCGGCAACGGAGTCGATGACCACGACGTCGACGGCACCGCTGCGCACGAGCACCTCGACGATCTCGAGCGCCTGCTCACCGGTGTCTGGCTGGGAGATGAGCAGCTCGTCCGTCTTGACCCCGATCTTGGCGGCGTACTGCGGGTCGAGCGCGTGCTCGGCGTCGATGAAGGCGGCAACGCCGCCGAGCTTCTGCGCCTCGGCGATGACGTGCAGCGTGAGCGTGGTCTTTCCCGACGACTCCGGCCCGTAGATCTCGATGACGCGGCCGCGGGGCACGCCGCCGACGCCGAGCGCGATGTCGAGCGTGAGGGCGCCGGTCGGGATGGCGTCGACGCGCTGGGTGCGCGCCTCACCGAGGCGCATGATCGCCCCCTTGCCGTGGGCACGCTCGATCTGTCCGAGCGCCGTGCTGAGCGCTCGCTCCCGTTCTGTCGTCACCGCCTCACTCCCCTTGACGGCGGCTGTGCGCCGCCCGTTGACCTCGATGATGGGATCGATGGTACGACTTTCTGGTGTTGTTGTCAAAGCAGAAACTCCATGACGGTGGAATGAGGCGGATCGGTGCGGCGACCGAGGGCGGACGGCGCGGAGAGCGTGGGCAGCGAACGGATGTTTGCCCCACTGTAGCGGCTGGTGGACGGGATGACAACGGGATCATCGTCTGGGGCGGCGACAGCTGGGTGTCGCGCGCTTGCCACGTCGTTCAGACCAGTTCCACCAGCAGCCGCAGGGCCGCCCGGACCGCGGCCACCCTGTTGCCCTCGCGGCCCCTGTCGCCGTCGATCTGCACCAGCCGCTCGGCCGTCGCCGTGGCCGCCGCTACGAAGACAAGCCCCGCCGGCTTGCCGCCCTCGTCGGCGCCCGGCCCGGCGACGCCGGTGACGCTCACACCGACGTCGGCGCCGAGACGGTCGCGCGCCCCACGGGCCATGGCCGCGGCCACCTCCTCGCTGACCGCCCCGTGGCGGGCGAGCACGTCTGCAGGGACATCCAGCAGCTCGATCTTCACGGCGTTGTCATAGGCGATCACCCCGCCCAGCATGTACGCAGACGATCCCGGCACCGCGGTCAGCGCCGCGCCGAGCAGGCCGCCGGTGCACGACTCGCCGACGGCGACTCTCCACGCGCGGGCGCGCAGCGCGTCCGCGGCGGCGAGGGCATCGGGAAAGCACTCGAGCAGGCGCGGCGCCGGCCCCTCCCCCGCCCCGAGGGTCACGGATCCCTCGTCTGCCCCGGCCGGCGCTGTGCCCTCATCGCCCATCAGCCGCCCATCAGCCGGCCATCAGATGAGGAACCGGCGGTACCGCCACAGATAGTCAAGGCCGCTGAGCACGGTCGCGGTGACGGCCAGCCCCACCATCACCACCGCTGCGATGTGCAATGCCGGAAACGGCTGCTCGAGGATGAGCAGCCCGATCATCAGGTTCTGGCTGAACGTCTTCGACTTTCCCCACGGCGTCGACGCCACCACCACCCCCTGGTTGGCGGCGACGAAGCGCAGACCGGTGATCAGGAATTCGCGCCCGAAGACGACCACCACCACCCACGCCGGGATGACCGTCTGACCGACGAGGATGACCAGCACGGTGATGACCAGGATCTTGTCGGCGAGCGGGTCGAGGAACTTGCCGAGCTCGGTGACGCTGTGACGCCGGCGCGCGATGTGGCCGTCGAGGGAATCGGTGGCGGCCGCGGTGGCGTACACGGCGGCACTCACCTGGGCGTGATAGGCGAAGTCCGCGCTCAATGAGTAGCCGATCACCGGGACGAGCAGCAGCCTGAGGATGGTGAGTTGATTGGGCAGGGTGAGGTGACGCGTCACCTGTAGTTGGTGAACTGCAGCGGCACGTCGAGATCCGCCGCCCGCAGCGACTGGATCACGGCCTGCAGCGCGTCCTTGGCCTTTGCTGTGACCCTGAGCTGGTCTCCCTGGATGCGCACCTGCACCTTGGGCTGGTCGGCGCGGATCTGCTTCTGCAGTTTCTTGGCGAGCTCGTCGTTGATGCCCCGGCGCAGCTTGACCACCTGGCGCACGTTCCCCTTGGCCGCGTCCTCCGGCTTCTGCGGGTCGAGGATCTTGAGGTCGATGCCGCGCTTGTGCAGCTTGGTCCTGAGCACGTCGAGCATGGCGCGCAGCTGCATGTCACCGGCGGTGGTGAGCGTGAGCTGTTCCTTCTCGAGTTCGATGTCAGCGGTCAGGTTCTTGAAGTCGTACCGCGCGCCGATCTCGCGCCGAGCCTGGTCGAGCGCGTTGAGCAGTTCCTGGTGGTCGAAGTCGCTGACGACATCGAACGAGAACTCCTGGGCCATGCGGGGAGGATAGCGGTCGCGACTGTGCGGCTTCAGCCGGGGGCGGCCTCGGTCAACGACGGCGGTGCATCCGCCGGCACCGACCCGACATCCTGCGCGGCCGGCAACGCCGTGGCCTCTCGCGCCGCCGACAGGAACTCCAGCAGCGGCGCGACAAGATCTGGGCGGATCCGCGACCGGGCGCCCTCGCCCTGCTCCTCGACGGCCAGCACACCCGCCCCGGCGAGCCGGTCGAGCTGGTGGCGGACCTCCATAGCTTCGATTCCGGTCAGCGCGGAGAGCTCGGCCACCGCGCGGGGATAGTCGAGCAGATGGCGCACCAACCGGAGGCGCTCTGGGTCGGCCAGGGCGCGAAACAGGTCGGCGGTGGGCCGCAGCTCGTCCGGTGGACCGGCGAGCAGGGCGCGCGCGGCCCGCCACGCCTCCTGCGGGCGCCGCGGCAACCGCCGCCCGCTCACGTAGCTGGTCTGCATGAGCGCCTCGCCGACGGTGGCGCCCACACCGCGCCGGGCGATGACCACGTAGACGATGGCGCCGACCAACATGGCGACCACGGCGTCGAGCCAGCCGTCGCCGATGTAGACGGCGAAGAGGTTGCGGACCAGGGCGAGAAGGCCGGTCACGATGCTGCCGATCACAGCGAGGTCGATGAGCGCCGCGATCGATCCGCGCACCACGTGGGGCAGCCGCACCAGTCCCGCGCCTGACGACGGCGGCGTTCTGCGAATCGCCAGGTAGCTGACCAAGCCCATGACCGCGAGGACGACACCCTCCACCGCCACCCTCTCCACGTGGGTGAGGAACCGTTCCACCGGGATGCCGATCAGCGCCCCGAGCGCGGTGAACACGCTGACCCAGATCACCGTCGACGGCACCATGCCGGCGAGGAACGGGCGCCGCGGCAGCCGCACAGCCCCGGCGACGAGGGTGGTGTAGATGCGCAGCCCTGGGATCAGGCGGCTCACCGCCACCCCACCGGCGCCGGCTGAGCGCATCCTCCGCGCCACCCGCTCGAGGTTCTTCTGCTGATGGAGCCGGCGCGCCAGCGAGGTCAGGCCGTGCTCGCCCACCAGGCGGGCCCAGCTGTAGCCGACCAGCGAGCCGGCGACGCACGCCACCATCGCCAGCGGCACGAAGAGGAAGGGATCCAGACCGCCCGCCGCGATCAGCAGCCCGGCCGCGAGGAGCACGAGCTCGCCGGGCGCGAAGGGCAGCGGCACACCCGCCTCCTCCGCGAAGAGCAGGCCGGTGAGCAGCGCGAGGGCGACGACCCCATGGAGGCCCTGGAGGAAACTCACGGTGAACGGCAGTCCCGATGACGCGGCGGACGATCAGCCGATCTCAGCGTACGCGGGTGTACTCGATGACGACGGTCCGCGCGGGGCCGTTGTTCACCCAGGGTGTCGTGGCTTCCGGGCCTCACCGTCGGCCCAGGTCGCACCGTCCGCCGAGGCCGCGCAGTCCGCCCGAGCCTCACCGTCGCCCCGAGGTCACCCCTCGCCTAGCTCGGCCAGGTACTCGTCCACCTGGATGACGTCCATGAGCACCTCGCGCGACTTGCTTCCCTCATACGGACCGACGATGCGGTGTTCGGCGAGCTGGTCAACCAGTCGCGCGGCGCGCGTGTAGCCGACGTTCATCTTTCGCTGCAGCAGCGACGCGGCCCCGCGGCCCTCCGCGGCGACGATGTGCGCGGCCTTGGCAAAGAGGGGGTCGCGCTTGGTTGCCTCCCTGGCCCAGGAGACCGACGCCTCCACCTGGAAGATCTCGTCCTGGTAGTCGGGCTTGCCCTGCGCCTTCCAGTGGGCGATCAGCGCGTCGAGCTCGCGATCGCTGACGTAGGCGCCCTGCAGGCGCTGCGCCTTGCCCTGGTCGATGGGCAGGTAGAGCATGTCGCCGCGGCCGAGCAGCTTCTCGGCGCCCATCTCATCCAGGATGACCCGGGAGTCGGTGCCGCTCGACACGGCGAACGCCACGCGCGACGGGATGTTCGCCTTGATCAGCCCGGTGATGATGTCCGCCGACGGCCGCTGGGTGGCCACGATCAGGTGGATGCCCACGGCGCGCGCCAACTGGGCGATGCGACAGATGAGATCCTCGATCTCGCCGGCCGCGACCATCATCAGGTCGGCCAGCTCGTCGATGACGATGACCGTGTACGGCAGCGGCGCCAGGCCGAGACCGGGGGCGCGCTCGTTGAAGGCCGCGATGTTGCGCGCACCGTGCGACGCGAACAGCTTGTAGCGCTCCTCCATCTCCTTGACCGCCCAGCGCAGCGACGCGACGGCCGCCTCCGGCTCGACGACAACGGGGACGAGCAGGTGGGGCAGGTCGGCGAAGTTGCTCAGCTCGACGCGCTTGGGATCGATCAGGATCAGCTTGAGGGTGGCTGGGGTTGCCTGTAACAGGAAGCCGCCCAGCACCGCGTTGATGCAGACCGACTTTCCACTTCCGGTCGCGCCGGCGATGAGCAGGTGGGGCATGCGGGTCAGGTCGCCGGCGACAGGGTGACCGCTGACGTCGGCTCCGAGCACCACCGCGAGGCGGGTGCGGGTGTCGGTGAACGATGCCGACTGCACGACCTCCTTGAGCGCCACCAGCTGGGCCGCCTTGTTGGGCACCTCGATGCCGATCGCCGACTTGCCCGGGATGAACGGCTGGATGCGGATCGGGGCGGCCAGCGCCAGCGAGAGGTCAGTCTGGTAGCCGACGACCTTGCGCACCGGGACACCGGCCGCGGGCTGGAGCTCGTACTGCGTCACCGTCGGCCCCACGGACTCGCCGATGATCCGGGTCTCGATGCCGAAGCTGCGCAGCGTCGACACGATGGTGTGCTTGTTGCGCTCGACCTCCGCGTTGAGTCGCTCGCGCTTGCCGGCCACGGTGTCGAGCAGTTCGGGCGTCGGCAGCACCCACGCCTTCTCCACCTCGTCCACCTCGTCAATGTCGGAGCCAAGGTCAGCGGCGTGAGCAAGAACCACCTTCGGGATCGGTCCGAGGACCGCGTCGGCGGGGGCGCCCTCGAACTCGCGGACGAAGCCCTCGTTGGCGAGCGGCTCGACGTTGGCGAACTCGGGCTCGGCGATGTTCGCGAACGCCTCGGCGATAGGCACCGGCGGCACGGGCGGGACGAACACCGGGGGGGACGGCGTGCCCACCAGCTCGGCGTCGCGGTGGCGCCGCTCCTGGTGTGGGGGCCTCGCCTCCTGGGGCCCCGCGGCCAGCTGGTCCCGCAACCACGCGGCCACGGGTGCGACGCGCAGGTCGATCGCCAGCACCAGGCCGAGCGCGGCACCGACCAGCATGAGCACGCCCGAGGCCGGCCCACCGAGACGATGGCTGATCCCGGGGCCCAGCTTGTTGCCCACCCATCCGGCGCTGCCCGGGGCGACCAGCCCAAGGAACCCGAGGATGGCGAGCACGGTGATCGCGGACCCGACACCGGCCATCAGGCCGCCGCGCCACTCGTGTCGCTGAACCAGCCGGGCCCCGGTGACGGCAAGTCCGAGCGCCACCAGCCACGCACCCGTCCCGAGGACGGTGAAGAACCCGTCATGAACGGGCCCGGCGACCGAGCCGCCTCCGGGGAGGACGAGCAGCACCGCCAGCACAGCGCCGGCGCCCATCAGTCCGACGCCGCTCAGCTCACGGCGCTGGTCGGGCGTGAGCATCGGGTCGCGCGGGGCGGGCGGCCGCCGCGGTGCGCGGACGGTCCGTGCGGGAGCGCGTCGACGGGCAGCGGGGCGGGATTTTGTGGGTGCGCGTCGTGCCATGGTGTTTTGGTGCAGCCTCGGCGTGGACGTGTGCGGAATGCGGCTGCTCCCCGGGGCCTCCGGAGGCGCGTCGATCGTATCAGCAGCCCGGCGGCTGTGCCGAACCGGTGTTCGCCGCGGTGCGCCTCGATCAGACCTCGGTCACGACCGGCAGGATCATCGGCCGGCGGCGCGTCCGCGAATAGAGGAAGCGTGACAGCCCCTCGTGGATTGCCGCCTGCCAGACGCTCCATTCGGCGTCGGGCCGCAGCTTGCTCACCAGCCCGAGCGTGTGTGCCCGGGCCTCGTCGAACAGGTTGTCGGTGGCGCTGTCCTCGATGAATCCGCGCGAGATCAGGTCCGGTCCCGCGATCACGGCGCCGGTACTGCGCTCGACCGTCAGCGCGACGATCACCACGCCGTCCTGGGCGAGCAGACGGCGGTCGCGCAGGACGACGTCGCCCGCCTCGTCGATGCTGAGGCCGTCGACGTACACATAGCCCGCGGCGACACGGTCCGGGCGCCGGCGGATGACGTCGCCGTCGATCTCGATGACGGTCCCGTTGTCGACGGGCAGGATGTGGTCGCGGGGGATGCCGACGGCGGCGGCGAGATCTGCGTGGATGGCGAGATGGCGGTACTCACCGTGGACGGGGACGAAGAATTGGGGACGGGTCAGGGTGAGCATCAGCTTGAGCTCCTCGCGGCTGGCGTGACCGGAGGCGTGGACGTGGTGCTTGGAGGAGTTGAAGACGCGCGCGCCCTGCCGGTAGAGATTGTTGATGGTGCGGTGCACCGCCTCCTCGTTGCCGGGAATGGGGTTGGCGCTGATGATCACCGTGTCGCCCTCGTGGAGCTGCACCATGGGGTGCTCGCCGGCCGCGATGCGCGACATCGCCGACATCGGCTCGCCCTGGGCACCGGTGCACAGCACCACAAGCTCGTTGTCGGGCACGCTGGCGTGCTGCTTGGGTGAGACGAAGATGTCCGGGGTGCGCAGAAACCCGAGCTCCTGGCCCACCCGAACGTTGTTGAGCATCGACCGGCCGACGATGAAACAGCGCCGCCCGCAGTCGACGGCGGCGTCGATGGCCTGCTGCAGACGGGAGATGTTCGAGGCGAACGTCGCCATCAAAATGCGTCCCGGTGCGGCGGCGAACAGAGGCGCCAGGCCCTCGCCGACATGGCGCTCGCTGGGCGTCGTCCCCTCCTGCTCCGCGTTGGTGCTGTCGCTGAGCAGCAGCAGCACCCCCTCGTCGCCGAGCCGGGCCAGCCGGGCGAGGTCGGGCGGCGAGCCCTGCACCGGTGTCTGATCGATCTTGAAGTCGCCGGTGTGCACGATGACGCCCTCAGGGGTGTGGATCGCCAGCGAGCAGGCGTCGGGCACCGAGTGGGTGATGTGGATCCACTCCACGCTGATGGCACCGAGCTGCACGGTGTCGCCCGCGCGCACGGTGTGGAGGTCGGTGGAGTCGAGCAGCTTGTGTTCCTTGAGCTTGTTGCGCAGGAACCCCAGCGTCAGCGAGGTGCCGTACACGGGCACCGGCAGCCGGGGCAACACATAGGGCAGCGCGCCGATGTGGTCCTCGTGGGCGTGGGTGAGGACGATGCCGCGGACGCGGCTGAGCCGCTCCATCAGCCAGGTGATGTCGGGGATGACCAGGTCGATGCCGAGCATCTCCTGCTCCGGGAACATCAGCCCGCAGTCGACGACGACGATGTCGTCGCCGCACTCGATCGCCATCAGGTTGCGGCCGATCTCGCCGAGGCCGCCGAGCGGGATGAGCGTGATCACTGTGCGAACAGGCTCAACTGGTCGGCGGCGGGATCCGTCTCAGGCTCTGCCGGGGCGCCGCGCAGCGATCGCGCTGCCTCCGCCTCGTCGAGGTAACCGCGCACGCGCTGCATGTCGGTGAAGAGAGTCTCGCGCAGGGAGCCGTTGTAGAGCGCGGCGGCGGGGTGATACAGCGGCACGTAGACGCGGTCGTCGCGAAACACGCGTTGACCGTGCAGGCGCGAGATCCCTGCCGAGTCCGGGAGCAGCCGCTGCAGCGCGTGGCGACCGAGGATCAGGATGACGTCGGGTCTGAGCAGTGCGATCTGCTCGTCGAGGAAGTGACTGCACGCGCTCACCTCGTCCGGCTCGGGGTCACGATTGCCCGGTGGGCGGCAGCGCACGGTGTTGGTGATGTAGATGTCGCGCCGGGTCAGGCCGATCGACTCGACGAGCTCGGTGAGCAACGTGCCGGCGGCGCCGACGAACGGGCGACCCTCGCGGTCCTCCTTCTCGCCGGGCGCCTCCCCCACCGCCATGATCCGCGCCTCGACGGGCCCGTATCCCGGTACCGCCTGGGTGCGCGTCTCATGCAGGCGGCAGGCCACGCAGCCGCGGATCCGGCCGTGGATCTCGAGCAACTGCTCGGTGGTGGGTGCCGGCTGCATTCGGGGCCGATTGTAGGCACTCGCCGTCCCGGTACCCCGAAGGGCCTCTCGGCGCTCACCCCAGCCGGGATACTCACGGTGAGCGGCAGCGTGCCGGCCACCCGATGAATAGAGGCGGAATGCGATGGCGACAGGAATCCAAGTGGTGTTCGACTGCGCGGATCCCCGGCGGATGGCGGCGTTCTGGGCCGCCGCGCTTGGCTATACGGAGCAGGCGCCGCCGGACGGGTTCGAGAGCTGGCAGGCGTGGCTGCGTGACGCCGGCATTCCCAAGGAGAGGTGGAACGACGCCAACGCGGTCGTCGACCCCGTGGGCGTGGGCCCGCGTCTGTTCTTCCAGCGGGTGCCCGAGACCAAGGCGGTCAAGAACCGCGTGCATCTCGACCTCAACGTCGGCGGAGGCCGCGCGGCACCGCACGACGACCGCGTCCGTCGCGTTGACGCCGAGATCGACTGGCTGCTCGCGCTCGGCGCCACCCGTCACCGCGTGTTCGAGGAGCGCGGAGAGTACTGGGTGGCCATGCTCGACCCCGAGGGCAACGAGTTCGACCTGCAGTAGCCCGGCGCTCATCCTGACACGGAGCGCCATTGCACGCCTGCGCGAGGGTTGCTACCCTCACCACCATGTCGAACCTTCACTGACCGAACCGCGGTTTGCCTGACGGTGAACCCGGTGAGCCTGCCGGCACGCGGTGTGCTGCACGCGGCGCGCGCGACAGCGCGATTCACGGTCACAAGGAGGTCGGGCAGATGCCCAGAGCATCGGTACGGTTCACACGCGACTTTCAGCTCTTCTTCGGCGGCCAGTTGCTGTCCAACCTGGGCGGCTCGGTCACACTCTTCCTGCTGCCACTCGTCGTATTCGTGCTCACCGGGTCCGCTCTCAGCCTCGCCGTCACCACCGCGGCGGAGTTCATCCCCTACCTGCTCTTTGGGCTGATCATCGGCGCCTACGTCGACCGGTTACCGCGCCGGTCGCTGATGATCATCGCGGACGTCGTCCGCGCCGCCCTGATCGCCAGCATCCCGGTGCTGGCCGCCGCAGGGCTGCTGGAGGTCTGGTGGATCTACATCGTCGGCTTCCTCAGCTCGACCATGTCGATCTTCTTCAACAACGCGGAGTTCGCCGCCATCCCGAGCCTGGTGGGCCGCGATGACCTAGTCACGGCCAACGGCCGGGTGTCCGCGGCGTACTCGGGCACCGGCATCATCGGTCCGCTGCTCGCCGGTGGTCTCCTCGCCAGTCTGCATGCGACCACCGTCCTCTACGTCGACGCCGCCTCGTTCGTCATCTCGGCGGTCACGCTGCTGCTGATCCGCACGCGGTTTGACGCCGAGCCGCGGGAGCGACGGCGCGTACGCGACGACGTCGTCGAGGGGCTGCGGTTCGTGCTCCGCCACCCGGTGCTGCGCTCGATCTCACTGATGATGGCGCTGATCAACTTCTTCGCCACCAGCATCGTCTATGGGCAGCTGGTGTTCTTCGCCAAGAGGCGCCTGTCGGCGAGCGACGCGCAGGTGGGGTTGCTCTACGCCGCGGGCAGCCTTGGCGCGGTGCTCGTCGGACTCCTCGCGGGACGGCTGCGACGGAGGGTCAGCTTCGGCCGTGCGGCGCTCGGTGGACTGTTCGTCAGCGGGGCGATGATGGTGGCGATGGCGTCCACCAACATCTTTTGGGTGGGCGCGGCGTTCTGGCTGGCTGCGGCCGGCTCGGGCGGCCTGCTCGACATCAACACGCTGAGCCTTCGCCAGGCGATGACGCCCCCGGAGATGTTGGGTCGTGTCATCAGCATCGCGGGGGTGCTGGCGTGGTCGGCGATCCCGCTGGGCAGCCTGCTCGGGGGGTACGTGATCACCAGCACCGGCAATGTCGCCGCGGTGTACGCGGGGTGCGGTGCCATCCAGATGCTGCTTGCCGCGCTGTTCTACCTCGGCCCTCTCGGCCACGCCGAGCGCTATGAGGCGTTTGCCGCGCCGCGAGGGCGGGCCGGGGCCGGCGCTGATCGGCCGCAGACCGACGCGGGCCAGGGGGCTGCCGAGACAGCGGAGTCCTGAGTCGCTAGACCCAGCGCCCTCCACCCGCCAGCCGGCATTCATGGGGCCACGGTGCGGCCTCACGGTCGAGGGTGCAACCGGCCTCGCGACCACGGCACCGCTGGGAGCCTCCAAGCGGTTGCCAGGATCTCAGCGGTCCAGCAGAAGCTCCGCGACCTGGACGGCGTTGGTCGCCGCTCCTTTGCGCAGGTTGTCCGCTGCGAGGAACAGCGCGAGCCCGTTCTCACGCGATCGGTCGGCACGGATACGTCCGACATGCACCTCGTCACACCCCGCCACGGCGCGCGGAGTGGGGTACTGCTGGGTCGCCGGGTCGTCGACCACCAGCACCCCGGGCGACGCCGCCAGCACGCGCCGCGCGTCAGCTGCCTCCACGGGCCCCTCGAACTCCACCCACACCGCTGCCGCGTGACCGACGGCGACAGGCACGCGCACCGTGGTCACCCCGATAGGCAACTCGGCCAGGTCGAGCACGCGGCGCACCTCGGCGACCACCTTGGTCTCCTCCTCGGTCTCGTCGCCGACCATCGCCCAGCCACCGGGAACGACGTTGCCGTGGAGCACGTGCGGGTACACCTCGCGCCGTGGCGGCCGCCCGTAGGCGTCGTCGCGCTCCTGCGCCGTCAGCTCGGCGACCAGCGCCCGGCCTCCGCCGCTCGCCGCCTGGTACGTCGCCACCGTCACATGCCGCAACCCGAAGCGCGCGTGCAGCGGGGCGAGCACCACGGCCAGCGGGATGGTCACGCAGTTGGGATTGGCGACGATCCCGGCGTGCGCCGCCAGCGTCGCGGCATTCACCTCGGGAACCACCAGCGGCACCGCAGGATCCATCCGGTACGCGCTCGACTTGTCGACGGCCACTCCCCCACCCGCGGCCACGACCGGCGCGAAGCGGCGCGATGTGTCGGCGCCCGCGGCGAAGAACACGATGTCGGCGCCGCTCAGCGCGGCGTCGTTCAGCTCGCCCACGATCACGTCGTGGTCGCGGAAGCGCACCACAGCCCCGGCGCTGCGGGCGCTGGCCAAAGCACGGAAGTCACCGATCGGGAACACCCGATCCTCGAGGACACGCAGGAGCGTGCCCCCGGCAGCGCCCGTCGCCCCCGCGACGGCGACGACGGGCGGATTCTGCACGGTGACGGTTACGCGGGCCCGCCGCTGCCGGCGTTGGCAGTCTCGGACTGCTGCTTTGCCAGGTCGCGGATGGCCTCCTTGCGGGAGAGGTTGACGCGGCCGCGATCGTCGATCTCGATCACCTTGACCATGATCTCGTCGCCAATGTTGACGACGTCCTCGACCTTCTCGACGCGGTGCTCGGCGAGGTGGCCGATGCGCACCAGGCCCTCCTTCTTTGGGGCGATCTCGACGAACGCTCCGAAGCTCATCAGGCGAGCGACGCGGCCCTTGTAGATCTTGCCGATCTCGACGTCCTCGGTGAGGTCGCGGATCATCGCCAGCGCCTGTTCGCGCGCGGCGGCATTCGCCGACGCGATGCTGACCCGGCCGTCGTCCTCGATGTCGATCTGGCAGCCCGTCTCCTCGACGATCTTGCGAATCATCTTCCCGCCCGGGCCGATGACGTCGCGGATCTTGTCGGGGTTGATGTGGATGGTCTCGATTCGCGGCGCCCACGGGCTCATCTCACTGCGCGGCTGCGCCAGCGCCTCGGCCATCTTGCCGAGGATGTGGATGCGACCGACGCGCGCCTGCTCGAGGGCCTTCTCGACCAGGTCCCACTGCAGGCCCTTGATCTTCATGTCCATCTGCAGGGCGGTGATGCCGTCCTTGGTGCCGGCGACCTTGAAGTCCATGTCGCCGAGCGCGTCCTCCATTCCCTGGATGTCGCTGAGGATGGCGCCGCCGTCGTTCTCGTCGGCGATCAGGCCCATGGCGATGCCGGCGACCGGTGCCAGCAGCTGCACACCGGCGTCCATGAGAGCGAGGCACGCACCGCAGACCGAGGCCATCGATGTCGAGCCATTGCTCGAGAGGATCTCGCTCACGATGCGCACCACGTAGGGGAACTCGGTCTCGTCGGGCATGACGTTGTGCACCGCCCGCTCGGCGAGTGCGCCGTGGCCGATCTCGCGACGGCCCGGAGCGCGCTGGAAGCGAGCCTCACCGACGGAGTACGGCGGGAAGTTGTAGTGGTGCATGAAGCGCTTGAAGTCCTCGAGCCCAAGCCCGTCGATCTTCTGCTGGTCCTGCCCGGAACCGAGCGTCACGATCGACAGCGCCTGCGTCTGGCCGCGGGTGAAGAGGGCGCTGCCGTGGGTGCGGGGCAGCACGCCCACCTGGGACCAGATCGGCCGGATCTCGTCCGTGCGACGGCCGTCCGGACGCACGCCCTCGTGGAGGATGGCGTGACGCACGGCCTTCTTGGTCGCGGACTCGAACGCCTTGCTGATGTCCGACCGCTTGTCGGGGAACCGGTCGGCGAGCTGAACGACCACGTCGGCCTTGAGCTCGTCGAGCTGGGCCTCACGCGCTGCCTTGTTGACGTTGCGCGCGGCCTGGCCGATGCGATCGGCGACAAGCTCCTGCACGGCGGTGGCGACCTCGGGGTCGGTGCCAACCGGCGGGTAGTTCATGGTGGGCTTGGCCCCGAGCGCGTTGCGGATGTCGAGCTGGAACTGCACGAGGCGCTTGATCTCGTCGTGCGCCATGCGCATCGCCTGCAGCATCACGGCCTCGGACACCTGGCGGGCGCCCGCCTCGACCATGCTGATCGAGTCGCCGGTGCCGGCGACGACGAGGTCGAGCTCCGACTCAGCGATCTGCTGGAGGGTGGGGTTGAGCATCAGCTGGCCGTCGAGCATGCCGACGCGCACGCAGCCAACCGGACCCGCGTGGGGGATGTCGCTGATTGCCAGCGCCAGCGAGGCGCCGGTCACCGCGAGGGTGGTCGGATCCTGCTCCTGGTCGGCGGAGAGGACGGTGGCGATGATCTGGACGTCGTTGCGGAAGTCCTTGGGGAAGAGCGGCCGCATCGGGCGGTCGATCATGCGGCTGGCGAGTACGCCGGCCTCGCTGGGTCGTCCCTCGCGGCGGGGGAAGCTTCCCGGGATGCGACCGACGGAGTACAGCCTCTCCTCGTAGTCGCAGGTGAGCGGGAAGAAGTCGATGCCCTCGCGCGGGCCCTTGTTCGCGGTCGCGGTCACGAGGACAACGACGTCACGACAGCGGATGAGGAGGGCACCGTTCGCCTGCTCGGCGATGTGCCCGGTCTCGACGGTCAGCGTCTGGCCGGCGTAGTCGGATTCGAATTTCTGGTAGGCCATTGGGTCTCCTGTTGAATGGATGACCCGGTTGCGACCGACCTGTGAGCCTCGCGCGGCGGGTGGTGAGGTGTTGGTGTCTGGAGGTCGGCGGGCTTTCGCGCCGGCGGCGGTGAGGCTGCCGGCTGCGTCCGCGGGTGCCGAGGTCCAGGCACCAACCTCTCACCGCGGCGCGTGACTGCGGAGGACGTCGTTCCCGGATCGGAACTGTTGGGGTCGTGTGTGAAGTGTCGCGCCCACCGACTAGGCGGGCTGTGCGCAGCCCTCCGTGGAGTGGACCATCGAGCGTGACCGCATCGGTTACCGACGCAATCCGAGCTGGGCGATGATGGCGCGGTAGCGCTCGACATCGGTGCGGGTGAGGTAGTCGAGCAGGCGGCGGCGCTTGCCGACCAGCATGAGCAGTCCGCGGCGCGACGCGTGATCCTTGGGATGGTCGCGGAGATGCTCGGTGAGCATCGCGATGCGATCGCTGAGAACGGCGATCTGCACCTCCGCCGAGCCCGTGTCGGTCTCGTGGCGACGGTGCTCGGCGATGATCTCCGACTTTGGTCGTACTGTGGTCACTGTGTCTCCATGGGGCCTGGCTGGCCGTCGCCGGTCGGGGAGCGGAGCCGCGTGGCGCATTCCCGATGCGCCAGAACCGAGCGGGGCTCTCCGAAGGTCTCGGCGAGTCTACCAACAATTGCGGGCAACTCGCCGGAGGCGGTGCGAGTCGGCCCCGACATCGCCGGGATGTTCGAGCCACAATCCGCCCGTGTCGCGTGAGCCGCCGAGGAACATCGGACAGATCGTGGAGTGGCTTGTGTGGGCCGCCCTGCTGACGCACAGTCGATCGACCGTCCACATGTTCCTGCCGTTGGATGACCGGGGTGTGGATGGCATCCTGCGGCGACCAGCAGACGATGCGATGGTGCCGCTCCAGGTGAAGGGCCGCACCAGGCCCGCTGCCGGCGCACACCTTGACCTGGAGATAGCGGACTGGTCGCTGCGCGATGAGCCGGTTCGCTGGATCCTCACCCTCCTCGAGCCGGGGACAACCGCCTTGCTGCCGGCAGCTTTGCTGGTGGACACCGCGAGCATCCGTCAGCTGGCGACGCCCTGTGTCGGGGACGGTGGGGAACCAGCGCATCGTGTCGCGTGCCCGCTGCCTCCTCCACCACACAATCCGTGGGCGCCGTTCGCCTGCCTGACAAGTGAGTTGGCGGATCGTGTCCTGCCGCCCCTCCCAGCGGGGGCGCCGGCGTTTGCGGAGGAGCCTGCGCAGTTGGTGTCGCCAGCACAGGCCCACTGGATGGGAGCGCTGGCGGAGGTGGAGGTGATGCGGCTGCTGTCGGTCGTGCCGGAGCTCAATGTGTTCAAGTCGTTCCCCGACATCGAGCTGACCGAGTACATCACGCGGAGATCTCCTGACGGGGCGATGCGCGGGATCCAGGTGAAATGCGTCGGCCTGGACGGGCCGGACGAGGGCGGCGCCTTCTTCGTGTCGGACAGAGACTTGGCAACCCCGGCGACTGCGCTCCTCGTCGTTCTGGCGTGGCGGCGAGATCTGCGAGCATTTGACGACTACGCACTTCTCCTTCCCGCCGGACGGTTGAAGGAACTGGGGCACCGTAGCGAGGGGCGCTGGGTGGGCGTGTTTCATCCGCGGCCGAAACGGGTCTCACGCTTTGCGAATGTGACGGTTCGTCGGGAGGACATTGGTCAGTTGGTGGCGGGGTTCTAAACGGACATACTCGCCTGCGCTGGCGTCGCGAGCCAGACCTGGGGCAGATCCCGGCAATAGACCGCAAATTCGTCGGGCCCCATGGGCGAGCCTGCAGCGCAATCGACCACCTCTGAGTCCTCCCAGTTGGACTGTTGATGCAACTGCGGGGGAGCAGCGAGCGTGTCGTCCTCGGCGCGGAAAAGACCAATAGCCCGTCAGGGACCACGTGCGACGAGCAGTGCGCCGTCGTCAGCCCACATCGCAGTCTCACCGCGCTCGTGCATCAGCCGGTGATGTCGTCGGCACAGCAGCACGAGGTTGCCGATGGCCGTCTCCCCACCGTCGGCCCAGTGCCGGAGGTGATGTGCATCCGTCCATTCCGGTGGGCGATCGCAGCCCGGATAGCGACAGCCGCGGTCTCTGTGAACCAATGCGGTGCGGACCGCAGCCGGGATGGTTCGTGTGGACCGTCCGACATCGAGTGGACGCCCGCCGCCATCCACGGTCACCGTGGTGACCGAGGCGTCGCAGGCGAGCCGTCTCATCGCCGCGAGGCTGATCGGCCCGGCGCCGTGCAGCGTTGCAGTGTCTGGCGTGAGCGGCCCGTGGTGCGCGGCCTCGGCATGCTCTGTGGCGACCGGCCCCGCGCCCGGCAGCGTCAGGGTGTCTCTGGCGACGGGCCCGGCATCGTGCCCGGCAGTCGCGTGCCCCGCAGCCGCGCGCTGTGCGGCCGGCCGGCTCCCCGGCGTCGTCTCCGCCGCCACCGTCACCACGAGATGGGGACGATGCCCGTGGACGCTGGGCAGGTCACCAGACCGGAGTTGACGCGAGGAGAGCTCGACGAGGGCATCGGCGCGACGCTGCTCGGGTCGGCGCCGGTCGTCGGCGGTCGGCGGCCCGTCCAAAGCATCCAGGGCGGTGCGCACCGCCGCGCCGCCCTCCGCATCGAGCATTCCCTCGAGCAGGAAGGCACCGTTGGCGAGCTGGCTGATGGTCAGGCGGCGCCTCTCGAAGATGGCGTTGTCGTCGGCGAGCGCGCCCTCAGGATCGAGGCGGTAGCGCATCTCCCGGCTCAGCATCCGCAACTGCCCGGGATCGAGACGACCGGCGGCGCTGAGCAGGGCCGGTTCCGCCGCGTCCATGGCAGCGGCGCCCAACTCAGCAGCGCTGCGGGCGATCACCGCAGCATGCTGGTAGCCGATCTCGCCGGAGTCGAAGCTGGCCCTTGTGTCGGGAAGCTGAGCCAGTTCGCGGGCGACTTGGACGCGCTCGGCTGCCGCGCCGCCGGAGAGCCGGCAGACCCCGCGGAGCCACGAGGCAGCGCTGTTCGACCCCTCTGTCTCGAACCCCCGCGCGCGATCGAAGGGCACGAGCCAGCGACTGAACTGCGCCTCGAGGGCGTCGATCCCCGCGCGCATCGCCACCAGACCGTCGCCGAGCGCCGCAGGTGGAACGCGGTCCACGTCGAACGCCGCCAGCCGCGATCGCCGACAAGGGTTCGGGCAGCACGCGCGCAGCGGTGGTGTTCATCACGAGGAATTATAGCGAACATCCGTTCGTACCACAAGGAAATCGGCGGACATCCGGCGGACATTCGCGGCCGCGCTGCCCGCGCTCAGGGTCAGCTCAGGGCGCGCAGAACGTCAGCACGCCGGGCAGACATGTGAGCGTCGCCGGCGCCACACCGATCTGCTCTCCCTCGATGTCGAACAGAAGCGGGCGCTCGTCAAGCGGTTCGACGCGCACCGTCGTCGCTCTGGTGACCAGAACGCCGGGCTGACGGATGTGAGCACCGCGGTACACCGACGGCACCGCGGTCAACGTGCGCAGCCGGCCCAGGGCGGGAAGGACGACGACGTCAAACCGCCCATCGTCGAGCTCCGCGCCGGGAGCGATGCGCATGCCACCGCCAAAGCAGCGGCCGTTGGCGATGACGACGTTCTGGATGTCCCGCTCGATGGTCTCGCCGTCGATCGTCAGCCGAACCGGGCGGCCGCCGAACGTGGTCAGGGCTCTGAGCGAGATCCCGAGGAAGACCGCCGTGCCACGCACCCCTCCCCCCTTGTTGCCGCTGCGGTTGACGCGGGCGACAACCTCGCCGCCCACCCCGCAATCAGCGATGTTGATGAACTGACGCGGCGGGGTCGAGGGATCGTCGTAGTGGACGCGACCCGCGTCGATGCGACGAGTGCGATTGGCGGCGATGATCGATGCGAGCTTGACGGGGTTGGTTGGGAGGCCGAGGGTTCGGCGGAAGTCGCCACCGGTTCCACTGGGAAGCAGGCCGAGGACCGCGTCGCTGTTCAGCGCGGTGCCATCGGCCGCGAAGAAGCCGTTGACGACCTCATTGAGGGTGCCGTCTCCACCGGCAGCGATGACCCGCCCGTATCCCTGGGACAGAGCGGCACGCGTGGCAACAGTGGCGTCGTCGGGAGCCGTGGTGAGGTGGACGTCAAACGACACGCCCGCGTTCGAGAGCGCGTCGCGGAGCCCAGGCCATCGTTTGCCGGTCCGATCGCCAGCGCTGGCCGGGTTCACGACGACCAGGGTCCTCGGCTGGCCGGCACCTCCCCCACTCATCGTGTGGCGGATGGTATCCACGGACCGCGCGCCATCGCGCGCATCGCCTGCCGAAAGCTCAAGGGGGCCTCCGTGACGGCCCCGCGACGGCCCGTGGCGCGTTTGCTCTGCTCTCGAATTGGGCGGCTGTGACAGCCGCGAAACCCCCTCCGATCCACCCTGCCCGGTTGTTGCTCTGATGTGATTGAGCCCTGCCGTCGACGCCGCCAGAGTGAGTGGGACAGAGGGAAGGCAGCTGAGGAGGCGGGCGTGGTCCGATGGCGAGACGCGGGTGGAGCGAGACAGGCGGCGGTGGCGTCGTGTACGGTCGCGCCTGCTGGAGAGCGGAGGAAGGGCATGCGATGGTGCTGACCGGAGGTATTCGCGTCTGTCTCGTGGCGATGCTCGCCCTGGCCCTGTCCTCGTGCGGGGACCCGACTGGCAGCCACACCGCCACTCCCACCGTGCGGCCATCGATCGCCCCGCGACCGAGCGCAGCCGCTGGGGCGTGTGCGTCCGTGGCCACCACGACGCCCATCGAGCAGGTACCGGCCGCGTGTGCGACGTTGTGGGCGCCGTACGGGGTCACCAAGGTCCCGCCGGCGAACTTGACCGATGCAACACCGGCGGCGCCAACTGTGGTGAACGAGACGAATGGGGCCGTGCCGGACAGCCAGATCGCTACTTGGATTCTCGCTTCCAACCGAGATTCGCTCTGGTATCGATGGGCAGAGGCGAATGATCAAGCCACCCTTCTGCCGCACCTCGGCAAGCTGAGCCTTGATCCGCGCAGTGAACTCCAGGCCATGGCGTCGAACGAGCCGATCTCACAGCCAGACTGCGCGCTCTTCCCCACCAAACTCAAGATATCCTCCATCAGGCCAGAGGATCTGCGGTTCTTCACCAGCAGGGGACAGACCGTTTCTGACGCCTACGTTTTCGCGGGTACGTATTCCGCCCCGTGCTATGTCACAGCGACAACGGCATCCGGCCAACTAGTGCACCGCGGCTGAAATAGCTTTCTGGTTGGCATGCGTCAGGACTTCGTCGGCTGTCTTCACCCACACGAAGGGGTGGCGACGGGCATTCCAGTTGTCG
>OCZT010002289.1_pt1 | contig 19873 bp, 30 predicted proteins | sample 1539031 | NCBI WGS metagenome assembly OCZT01 (sample SAMEA3539308, study PRJEB22396) | soil metagenome | biome: tundra; feature: field; material: soil | place: USA | collected 2010-05 | depth 0.15 m | reverse complement strand
CGTTGGCGGGCCGCTCGGCCAGCCGCCGCATGAAGAAGGGATACCAGTGGGTGCCCTAGGAGGTGGCCACCAGGACGGTGTAGCCCCTGGCCAGCAAAGAGTGCTGCAGTTGAGACCTCACGCCGTCGAGCATCTCAAACTCAAAGCGGTCGCGCCCGATCCCATGGCTACCCCTAAAGTCAACGGCGTGCTCTATCATCTGCTCGTCATGGGTGGCGATCGCGGTGTAGCCACCGCCGCTCAGCGCCGCCTCCTGTAGATCCGCAGGGTGCCATCGACACGGCTCGACTCCTCCATGTCGATCCGCATCGTCATGCCAAGGCCCCTGGCCGCGTCCAGCAGGTGGGCCAGGTCTCTCTCGGCCCAGTCCTCCCGGAGGTCTAGCCCCATCAGGGTCAGCTTGACCGCGACATTGGCGTTCAGCGTCTCCAACGCTAGCCGGTTCAGCAGAACCTCGTAGTCCTGGACGGCCCGGCTCGCGTCAGCCTCGCTCTGCACCGCTTCCCCCAGCTCGGTGGCGTTGCATTTGAAGCTCTGCTGGTTGAGGTTCCGGATGACCTAGGCGCACTGGTCCAGGGTCTCTCCGGCGACGAAGCGAGAGGCGCCAAGCCTCATCCCGGGGCGATTCATGAACCTCTCGGTCATCGGGTCGCCAGCGGTAGCGAGAATGGCGCTCCTAGCAGCGGCGCTCAGCGACGGCAACTTCAAAACCCTCCTCTATCCGACTGACACCCGTCATCGCGCAGTGGTGTACAGCGGTGCTCCCAGTTGATCGTCGTCGACGGACACCCCCAGCCCCGGCGCGGTCAGGACCGGGCCCTGTCCCCGCTCCGAGCGCGGCTCATAGCCTGCGATGTGTTCCTGGGTCCAGTCGTTCATGTAGGAAACTGCGAAGAGGGACGCGGTCGGCACCCCGGCCGCCAGCTGGCTCACAGCGGCTGTAGTGAGGTCGCCACCCCAGGTGTCCTCGATGGTGAGCCGGAGGCCTAGCTCCACGGCAGCATCCCGCATGACCTTCGCCTTGGTGAGACCACCCACGCGGCCAATCTTCAGGTTGATGTGGTCCATGGCGTCCAGAGATACCGCTCTGATCAACGAGGCAAGATCCAGGATCACCTCGTCCAGAATCATCGGCAGAGTGGTCAAGCGGCGGATGGCCAGGCATTCCTCCAGCGTGGGGCAAGGCTGCTCCAACAGGAGTCTCTCCATCCGCTCCAGGCGACGAACGGCCTGGATAGCGTCCTGGCGCCGCCAGCCCCCGTTGGCGTCCGCAACGATGGTGTCCTCCGACGAGGTGGCCGACAGGATGGCGGCGGTCCGGTCAGCATCGAGCCCTGGGGCCCCACCCAACTTCAGCTGAAAGCGATGGATCCCAAGGCTAAGCTCGCGAGTGACGAAAGTCGCCATGTCGGCCGGATCGCCCATCGGAACGGCCACATACAGAGGGAGCCGGGTCTGCAGTGGCCCTCCCAGCAGTTCCGCGACAGAGCGGCCAGTGACCTTGCCCAGGATGTCCCAGCAAGCGATGTCAATCGCGCTCTTGGCGTATGCATGGCCCCGCAGGGCGGCATCCATGCGAGCCGACACCTCGGCCAGGTTGGTGGCCTCCACGCCGAGCAGGGCTGGAGCCAGCTCTGCCAGGGCAGCCCTGGCCCCCCCGCCAAAGGCGGGCAGGTAAGTGGCGCCCAGCGGACAGGACTCCCCGTAACCCGTGTACCCATCCCGGGTCTCGATCCTCACTACTGTGCTGGGCAGAGCGTCCACCACTCGGCCTGACGACATCACGTACTGGCCGTGGGCGTAGGTGAGGTTGTACCCGAAGACATCGACCCTGATCACTTCCGAGCCCTTCACGCGAGGCGCCGATCCCGGGCAGGTGGCGTCCCCAGATACGCGCCAACCACCCTGGAAGCGGCGGCCAGCAGGGTTTCCAGCGCGATTGGATCGAAATTGACCCACCCAACACATCGAACGGTAGTCCGAAACCTCTCCAACCCATCCGGTTGCGGCGTATGCGGACTCTGTCCCGACAGGACAGCCAGCAGCCATCGTGTCACAGCGAGGGATCGCGAGGAAGCGGAGTAGGAGCGTAGCCTCGCCACCAGTCATGCACCCTGAGAAACAGCCCAGCCACAAATGTCAGCCTGGCGCTCGCAAAGGTTCGAGCGGTCATCTCCTCCAAGGCGCGATAAGGGTCTAGTTCGACGAAATCGATTGCCTTGACCTTCGACTCCTGCCCAAGAGCGAGCCCCGCCGCCCTTGGGCATCAACCTGGTACTCCATAGGCCATAGCACTCTAGTCTCTCCATCAGCTTGGCCTGATCAACCCATCTACACTCAAGCAGTTGCCGAATCGGCTCTCAGTTCAGTGCGCCGCAAGAATGCGCGCATCGTAGCCATATAGGCGCTTCGCTCCTCTTCAAAGGCAAGGTGCGCACTTTCCTCAAATATGACCAGTTCTGCTCCCGGTATGCGTTGAGCCATTGCCTCGGCATGCTGCGGCTGCACCTCGTCGTAGCGGCCGACCGTCACCAGCGTAGGAATGGTAATCGCACCCAATCGGTCCATAATATCCCAGTCCTTTAGGTTGCCTGTCGCCGTGAACTCGGTTGGCCCATACATGGTCCTGTAGACCTGAAGACCCATCCCTGCAAAGGTACGCTCTAGTCCCTCAGGCCACGGATTCATCCGACATAGGTGGCGCCTATAGAATTGGGCAGCGGCTCCGATGTACTCGGGACACTCGAGGAAACCGGTCTCTTCATGAAAATCCAGGGTACGTTGGGTCTCTATGGGAAGTTCCTTCCGTAATGCCGCACACTCCTCTACCAACCTCGGCACGCTGCCCGGAGAACTCGCCAAGGTAAGGCTCACCAGCGACGGCCGGTGGTCAAGAACGTAGGATAGCGCAAGCATGCCCCCCCAGGAGCTTCCGAAGAGGTGACATGAGGTCAAATTCAGCGCTTCTCTCACATGGATCAACTCGTCGACAGAACGTCCGACTGTCCAAAGTGATGGATCATCCGGCCGCTCTGATCGCCCACACCCGAGTTGGTCATAGAAAACCACACGGCGTTCGTCCGCCAGATCCTCCAGCGCCTCAATGTAGTCATGCCCCATACCGGGCCCACCATGAAGGCACAGTAAGGGCGTGCCTCCCTCACCAACTTCGCGGTAATACACCTGACCACCCGGAACCCTCACGAAGCCCTCATTTACCATGGCCCTTGCTTGTCCCTCCTGCTAGCACCGATGTATTCAGCGAGAGTCCTCCGTGCTTTCGTCCAGATCCGCATTGCCGAGCCCCGGAGAGCAACCCGCAATGGCCGCTCAGCTCCCAGGCGCAGATCCAAAACCGGTGTCGGGTTCGGCACGCAACTCTTCTAGCTCTTGAGCATTCGAGTCTGCGAGGATATGTTCTTGAATAATCTCAAGATCCCGGCTGAACAGATAGTAGAAGCCCGCCGCAACTGGCAAGCCCACGAAAACTGAAAGATCGGCTCCGTGGAGCGCGTTCGCCACCGGACCGGTAAAGACCGCCGTACTCATGAACGGGATCATCAGGCAGAAGCCCAGCGCGTACGCCCACAGGCCTCGCCACTGCCACCTGCCATAGATGCCGTTGACTTTGAAGATCTCCATAACAGCGTAGCGGCCTCTGCGCACCAGGTAGAAATCCACAAGGTTCACGGCCGTCCATGGGATCAGGAAATAGAGAAGAATCGTTAGGAAGTTGCTATACGCCGTCAGGAAGTTTGCGGGCAACGCCAAAGCGCCGGCGGTCGCCAGCACCGTAATGAGGAGCACAGTACTAACCCGAAAGATTAGCCGCGGCTTAACGCGCTTGACAGTGTCTACCATCGCCAAGAGCGCTTCCGACCCGCTGTACATGTTGAGGGCTACAGTGCCGAGCAACATGAGGAATCCCAACACCAAAATGACCGACCCAAAGCCACTCAGGATGTGGTTACCTGCGATGCCGACGACCGAAACCGTCTGGGCGGTAGGATGGGCGGCTAGCAGAAGCCCTCCCAGGGCGATCATCCAAAATGCTCCCACCATCGCACCTGCGTAAGTCCAAAGGAAGCACTGGCGCGCGGTAACTTTTCGGTCGAGATAACGCGAGTAGTCTGACACGTAGGGCGCAGAGGAGATTTGGTAGGCCGCCGCAGCGACAAAGACGACGAGGAATGGGGTCAGCATGAAGCGCCCAAGCCCCCCACCGGTGACCGCCGGGAGGTGGACGGTGAAGAGTACGCCCACGGTGAAAACTCCACCTAGCACTACAAAGATGTATGTTCCCCATCGTTGAATAAAATGTATCCAGTCATAGCCGCCATATGCGAAGAGCAACCCTCCCAAAGCCGCAATCACGACCGTAACCGGCACCGCGATCGATATTACGGCGTGTAGAGCCGTAGCGGCAATGATCGTATTGAAGACGTTGAAGCCGACGAAGAGCAGGACGGCGATCGCCTGCGGTAGTAATGCACCGTAGTATCCGAACTGCGGCCGCGATTGAAGCATCTGTGGGATCCCCATCCGCGGGCCTTGTACGGAGTGGAACGCCATGAAGAAGGTCCCGAAGCCGAGCCCGACAAAGGCGGCGACCAATGTCCAGGGGAGGCTCAGGCCAAGTGTGATGCCGATCAAACCGACGGCAAGAGTCGCCAACTCGGCGTCTGACGCAAACCAGAGCGTGAACTGGTCCCGCGCTTTCCCATGGCGCTCAGCCATTGGGATGTAGTCAATTGAATGGACTTCGACTAGCGGCCGGTGACCCCCGACTTTATCTCCTGTCGCGGTGTCGCTCATGGCACGTGCTCCTCTTCACCCAGCTTCGCTAAAGTTCCGGCCCGTCAGTTACCGAAGTGCTGCCGCAACGTCGAAGGTGCGGTGGCAGGAGATTGGTTCGGATGAATTCATCACTCAAGGATCCCCGGGGAGGCTCGCGGGTAGGAATGCCCGCCACAATAAGGAGCGGTGCTGGATGGCCAGCTCGGCCTGGGCCAGCGGATCGGCGCCTTGGAGGGGGTTGCCGTGGAGGGCACTGAAAGCTCTGCGGCCCAGAGGCTCCGCGAACTCGATCCCCACGTCGATGCTCTCTCTGGGCCTTCTCTCTCGGCCGGGGACTGCGTCCAACCCAGGGTCGGCTGCCACCATGTCTCCGGCATCGAGGGTCAGGCCCACTGGACTGACCGCAGCGGCCTCAGGGGTTTAGGCGACATCGCGTAGCTGCCGGTGCTTTGGACCTGACTCGTCAAATGGCCACGAGAACTAGGCGCGACAAGACTGTGGGCAGCCGGCGCCGGTGGCCGGTGGAGTACCGGCAACTCAGTGAATGGGATCGACAGAGGCACGGCTGCCCTGATCTTCATCACCAGCAACTTTTTCATCCCGTGGAAGCTTCTTTCTGAGGTCTGGATGGTAGGCAGAAGCCGAGGGCTTGTCAATGCCCCGCGGTCCCTCATCCAAAATCGCACCCTGGGGCGATCGCTCCCTCACGTAGGAGTCGAACCGAGAAGCTACCGCCGGGAGGGCCGGGATGCGGCGGCCGAGCCGATGCGGATCCGGGAGCGGTACGAGTTGGAGGAGGAGTTGGGGGCCAGATACCGGCGGGCGGGGAGGCGGGAGCGAGGCGAACTCCTGACCTTTTTCGGCCTGGCTGCCGGGTACGGCCGTAAGTACGCCATCCGTACGCTGCGAGGCCGGAAGAGAGTCCGCCCGAAGCGGCGGGCCCCACGGGCGAAGCGGTATCGGGTGGGGTTCCGAGCCGCCCTCAAGGTCTGCTCGGAGGCCTCGGACTACCTCTGCGCCGAGCGGCTCCAATCCGTTCTTGCCGATCTCGCCCTGATCCTGGAGCGCCACGGCCGGCTCTAGTGCACACCGGCGACCAAGGAGCAACTCAGCTCAGCCAGGGTGGCCACCGTCGAGCGCAATCTGCGCGACCTCCGGCGCGCCGTGGTCGGCCAGCGCATGGCGCAGACCAAGCCCGGGGGCCTCCTTCGTCGAGAGGTGCCGGTGGTGGTGGGGCTATGGCGGGATCTGGACACCCCCGGGTACCTGGAGATCGATCTGATCTCGCACAGTGGGGAGGTGGCAGCCGGGGAGTGGGTCTGGACCCTGTCCGCCACCGACCTACCCGCCGGCTGGGGCGAGCGGGTCCCGGTGATAGGCAAGGGTCAGACAGGGATCGTGGCGGCGCTGGAGCGGATCCGCCTCCAGCTGCCCTTCCCACTGCTGGGGCTCCACCACCCTGACAACGGCAGCTAGTTTCTCAACTGGCATCTGCTGTGCTGGTGCCGGCAGGCCGGGATCCAATTCCTCCGCTCCCGCGCCGAGCACAAGAACGACAACTGCCAGACGGAGCAGAAGAACTGGACCCTGGTCCGCCGTCTGATCGTCTACCAGCGGCTGGACCCCCCAGCTCAGCTGGAGTAACTGGACTCTCTCTACGGCGACCTCCTGCGCCCCTACAGCAACTCCTTCCAGCCGGCGATGAGGGTCATTGACAAGCAGACCGGTGGGGGAGCCGGGTCCACCGCCGCTACGACCGGCCACCACGCCTCTACGCTGGGCCCTGGAGAGCGGCCAGGTGGATCCGAACAAGATCCAGGAGCTGGTCGCTCTTTACACCACCGCCAGCCCGCTCACCCTCAAGCGCCAGATCGCCCACCGTCTGGCCGCCCTGGGCGGTGTTCCACAGTGCCTGAGCAACCTTCCGCCGAGGCCCGCATTACCCCCAAGAACCCACGACGGGGACAAAACGAACCTCTGTGCCCCCGTGGGAAGTTCCGTGAGACTCGCAATCGGACGCCTTCGATTCCCCGTACCTCGACAGTTGTGCCCAGTTCCCCTGCTTCTCCACCCCTTCCCCCCCTGTCCCAGCTGCTACTACGGTGTCATTCCTTCCTGACGGAACGATCACTGGAAAGTGCAATTCCTTCGTGATTGACGACGTGCCCACCGGCCAGCGACCGCTCCGCCGCCGACTCGTTCTGGGTAGCGGTCCCGTGCTCGTCCCTGGCCGGGCAGAATTCCGGCCCAGGACTCGGGCCGTCAGCGCCTTCTCAGCGGTGGATCTGAGATGGAATCGCTGAGCGACCGCGATGGCGGCTCCACGTCAGGCGGACTCCTCCGGCAGGGCGATAGAGGCACCGATGTTGGCAGTTGCGTTCTTGAGCAGCGGGATCATCCGCTCGATAGCTGCCGCATCCAGTCGGGCCGGCGGCCCTGAGACCGAGATGGCGACCCTGGCGAGCCTGACCGGGATAGCAGCTGCAACGCAGAGGACGCCGACCTCCTGCTCCTCATTATCAATGGCGTAGCCTCGCTGCCGGATGTTCTCCAGCTCTTGGAGCAGGGACCTCGGGCCGGTGACCGTGTTCGGGGTGTTGGCCGGCATCCCCGTGCGGGCCAAGAGCGCCAGCACCTCCCCGTCGGAAAGCTGGGCGAGCAAGACTTTGCCCACTGCGGTGCAGTGGGCGTGAACGCGCCGCCCCACCTCGATGAACATGCGCATCGGGTACTTGGACGGGGACTGGGCCACATAGACCACCTCATCCCCATCGAGCAGGGCCATGTTGCTGGTCTCTCCGGTGGCTTGGGCAAGGGCGTCCAGTTGAGGCTGCACGCGTAATCCCAAGGAGTGGCTCGCGACCTCGCCCAACCGGATCAAGCGGGGGCCGAGCGAGTAGCGCCGCGATGCCCCCTGCCGCACGTATCCACTCTTAATCAGGGAGCGCAGAAGACGGTGGACGGTCGGCAGTGGCACCCCCGACGCCCTGGTTAGTTGAGTGATTCCGGCCTCGCCGCTGGCGTCAGCCAGATGCTCGAGTAGGTGGAATGCTCGGTCGAGCGACTGGACAGTGCCAGAGTGCTGGGGGGCAGGCTGCGGATGGGACACCTGGGGAAACGCACCCGCTCCAGATCCTGGGTCGTTCGCATGCATTGAGAGGACGATAACATCCGCCTACTGGAAATGTAGGCGGATCGTAACTGTTCAGGTGGCGGAGGGGCCGGGCCCGTGCTTGCGGTGGCGCAAGGGAACCGATGACTCAGCGGCGGGCCACTAGCGCTGCCGGTGTCCACGGGTCGCCGACGCAGAGGCGTTGCAGGGCGTCGAACAGGTTAACGCCGTTCTTGGCGGCGGTTGAGAGATAGTTGCGGATCGCCAGCCACGCCTCGGCGCCTTCAAAGCGTCGGCAGCCACCGGACACCTTCTGGTGCACCGTCACCATGCGGACGTCTGTTTCCGCGAGGTTGTTGTCGAATCCCACTCGGAAGCCGCAGACGACGCGCAACACGTCGTCCTCATTAGGTATCGAGACGGGAGAGAAGGGTGGCCTTCGAGCGCCTGGGCCGCCCCCGCCTACCGGTAGGTGGCGAGGGCAGATTCGGGGGCTGGCCAGCCGAGATGATCACCCAGTACGCAGTTCGGATACGGCCAAGCCCGTCGGCGCTGAGCGCTCCGCCGCCATCAGCCTTAGCCGCCCGCACCGCTGCCAGGTGTCTAAGAGCTACGCGATTATGTCGCCTGCCCAGGGTTGCCCGGCGGTCTCTGCCTCGGCGTCGAGTTCGCGAAGGTCATGAAGTGGGGCGCTGGCACGGTACGGCTGGCGGTCGACGGGCCACTGCCGACGGTTTCCCGCCGGGACGTACATCGTCACGACCGAGCCGCCGTTTCCAGTACCCCCTTCCCGCATAGCGGCGCGCCTGTCTCCCCGTCAGGCCAGCAGAAGTCTGCTTGACCCGACACCGAGGTATATCACCGGCGGAAGATGTCATTGGCCGGCGCTCGGAGAAGGGGTCCGGAGCCCTCTTCCGGGCCGCTCCAGGTCAGCCCCCTCACCACCGCCAGCGGCAGACCGTCGACCTTGCCCATCAAGAGCTCCCCCAGGGAGGCGATCTCGTCCGCGGAGCCGATCGTGGAGGCATGCAGCTCGTATCCCTGGGGGTCTTTGAGGCCGCGGTGGTCACTGAGCGCCGGCATCCCGGCGACCCCGATCGCAACATTGACCGAACCTTCCCGGAAGGGGCGACCGAAGGTGTCCGAGATGAGAACGCCGAGAGGGCCGCCGCCGGCGAGCGGCCGCCACTGCTGACGGAGCCGCTCGGCGGATCGGTCCGGGTCGAGCGGCAGGCAGGTGATCGTCTCCCCTCCCCCGACGTTGCTGCGGTCCACCCCGGCGTTGGCACACACGAGGCCGTGGTGGGTCTCAGTGATCAGCACCCCGGACTCGGCCCGCACCACCAGGCGGCTCTCCCGCAGCACCGCCTCCACCAGCCGGGGATCCTGGCCGAGCGTGGCGGCCAGCGCCAGCGCCGACGTCCGAGGCTCGAATTCCGCCAGCGAGAAAACCCGGCCCTCAGCCTTGGAGACGACCTTGTGGGTCACCACCACCACGTCCCAGGGCTGCAGCCCCCCGGAACGCGAGAGTGGCTCGAAGGCCAGCTGGCCCAGATCGTGGCCGCTCTCGACCTCGGGGATGCCCGGGACCGCCCAGGAGGTGATCGGCCCGGCTTGCACCAAAGGCCGCTCCAAGTCAGCCCTCATTGCCGAGCGGCCCCTCCACCTCCGGGGACCGCCTCTCGAGGGCCGCCACCTCCTGGGCCCAGGCCAGCACCGGGTGGGCCCCTTCACCGAGCGGGGCGCTCGGCGGGACCAGATCGTCCGGACGGTCCACGTCCCAGGCCAGGCGGGGTAGGTCGAGAACCGAGACGCTAAGCCCGAGGTGCTGGGCCATCTCGCGGTGGCGCCGGAGCGAGTCCGGGCCGAAGGAGAAGGGGTCTTGGTCGGCGGGATTGAGCAAGAGGCCATTGGTGCCGGAGCCGGCCCGGTCAGGGATCACCACCAAGGAGTTCGGGGCCAGCTGGGCCGCCATTTCCCAGAGCCGCCTAAGGTCGGAAGCCTCGACGCGGGGCAGGTCGGCGGCAACGGTGACGAGGGTGCTGGCGCCTCTCTCCAGGCACCACGCCTGGCCCACCCGAACTGCGTCGCTCTGACCGCCCCCGTCGTCTTCGACGGTGGCCAGGCCCAGGCGCCCAGAGAGCTCGGTTATCTCAGGGTCGTCGCCCACCACCACCACTCGAGAGGGTGCCCAACCCTCAGCCGCGCAGCGCACCATCCGCGAGGCGAGGGCCCGGCTGACCAGCTGGCGGACGCCATCGGGAAGCTCGGAGGCCAGCCGCTGCTTGGATCCGGCCGCCCGCTTGACCGGGATCACCAGGAACACCCCGGTACCGTCCGCCTCCGATGGCCGGGGCGCCCTCATCCGGACTGGGCGCTCCTGACCGGGGGACTCGAAGCCGCCGCCAATACCGCGGCGGCCAGCCGCTCCCGGGCCGCCTGATCGACCATCAAGGTGTCGCAGAGATGGGGGCGGACGCCGGTGGCGGCGACGGCATCGGCCAGCTCGGCGTCCTGCTGGTCCATGACCAGATCCGAGATGAGGTCAGCATAGATGGCGGCCACCCCCGCGGCGCTGGGGGCGACTCCGAGGCTCCGCAGCATCGGGACCGCCGGGCCCTTGACTGCTTCCCCGCCGACGATCGGGCTCACCGCGATCACCTGAGCCGCCGCCATCAGCTCGGCGCGCAGTCCCGGCACCGCCAGGATCGGGCCGATCGAGATCACCGGGTTGCTGGGAGCGATCACCACCAGGTCGGCCTCACGGATCGCCTCCCCCACCCCGGGTCCCGGCTGGGCCCGCTCGATGCCTCGGTACTCAATCCGCTCGATCTCCGGTTGGCAGCCTTCCCGGACCAGGTACTCCTGAATATGGAGGTCTCGGCCGTCGGCGGTGAGCACTCTGGTCGCCACCGACTGGTCGGTCATTGGTAAAAGGGCGAAGCCCAACTGGAGGCGCTCGGCCAGCCGGCGGGTCACCTCCGAAAGCGGCCGGCCCCGGCGCAGTTGCTCAGTGCGCCAGACATGGGTCGCCAGGTCCCGGTCGCCGAGCTGAAACCAGGTGTCGTCCCCGAGGCGGCGGAACTGCTCTGCCGCACCCCAGGTCTCCCCCTTCAGCCCCCAACCTCGCTCCCAGTCACCGAGCCCCGCCAAGGAGTAGCTGACGGTGTCGAGGTCGGGGCTGATATGCAACCCGTGCACCGTGAAGTCGTCGCCGGTGTTTCCGATCACGGTCAGCTGGGAGTCGGGTGCCACCGCCACCAGGCCGGCCAGGAACCGAGCTGCGCCCACCCCCCCGGCCAGCACCACCAATCGCAACGGCAAGGGGCCGGAAGGCGCTCCCCGGCCCCCCTTCTTGAAACCTCCTCGAGCGGCAGTCATCCCTTCCGCCCGACCCCGTCCGCCCTGGGCCAACGGCGATCCCCGGACATTCCCTAGCTCAGGCGACCGTCAGAGCTCGGAACGTGAACAAACCGAAGAGCAGTGAGCCGAGGCCCAGGTAGATCGCCTCGTGGCGGCCGGGACTGCGGGCGCTGAGCCCCCAGGCGATCGGCAGTACCAGAGCGCTGAGGACGCCGTACATGACATGGAGCAAGAGGTTGGCGGGTCGCCGACCCTCGGCGAGCAGCAGCAGCCCCAGCACATCCTGGATCAGGACCAGCACCCAGCACAGGATCAGGAAGGCCCGCACCCCGCCCGAGGGAGCACCCTGCCGACGGAGGTCGATGAAGCACCAGAGGGCGCCGACCAGCCCCAGCAGAATCAGGACCAGCGCAAACTTCTGATGGACGCTGAGGATCAAGCCGGGCCCCCCCGGTTTGAGATCAGGTCAGCCGGCGCTGCAGGACTTGGCGGCTCCCGCCTCGTCCCCGGCGTCGAAGGACGATCCGCACGAGCAGGTCTTGACCGCGTTGGGATTGTGGACCGTGAAGCCGCCACCCATCAGGCTGTCGACGTAGTCGATCTCGGCGCCCTCCAGGTAGGTCGCGCTGTACGGGTCCACAAAGACCCTGACCCCTTTGTGCTCGACGACTTCGTCGTCGGCGGCTGGCTGATCGTCGAAGCCCATGCCATAGCTGAATCCCGAGCAGCCGCCGGGGCTGACGTAGACGCGCAGCCCCATAGTCGGATGCTCCTGCTCCTCAAGCAGGTTCTTCAGCTGCGAGAGCGCTTGCTCGGAGACGGTGATCATGAACAATTCCCTTCTGGGGCCGGAGGGCTGACTCGAGGCTGGCTCAGTTTACAACCTTCCCGCGCGGAACTCGCTGAACCGCAGTTTCCAGCCGGGTGCGGGCTTGAGAACGGGTCAGTCAGACCTTCCGATATTTGGCCGTCCAACTGCCGTCCTCGGCGCGCTGGAAGTCCTGGAAGACCCCCGAGGACTCTTGGGTCATGATCTCGCCGATCCGGCCGAAGATCAGCCGCAGCTCCTCCTCGGCGCCGGGAGCGGTGCGCATCTCGACGACGTGCCGCAGGGTGCGCAGGTTCATGGTCATGATCAGGTCGGTGCTGAGGCCGATCGGGGCCAGCCGGCGCAGCGCCGAGGTGACCTCCTTCTTGACGTGAAAGGGAATGCCCTGCTCGTCGATGCGGAGCGCCTTGGCCGCCCCCACCTGGAACTCCTCCAGCTTCTCCACCAGCTCGATGCACTGCTGGCGCAGCGGCTCCAGCGCCGGGGGCACCCGAAAGCCGATGTCGACCAGGCGGACGTAGCGCAGGCTCTCCTGGCTGTAGGCGGCGCCCGCCCGGTGGCGGACGATCTCGTGGGTCGCCACCCGGCTCACGTTGCGGAGGGCAAATGTGTAGTTGGCGTGCTCCAGCACGCTCCCGTGGGCGCTGCTGAGGATGTTGTCGAGGTAGACCAGGGGATCGGTCCGGATCCGACTCACGTTGGGGTTCAGCCCCGGCTCCCAGCTGCGATAGCAGGCCCGCCCGCAGAACTCGACCAGCAGCTCGCCCTGGTTGGGATTGCCCCCGGTCTCGGCCAGCCGCCGGTCCAGCCAGGACTCGCCGCCCACGTCCTCCAGGTAGCCCCGCATCGCCTCCAGATCGACGGCCGGCCGGGCGATCAGGAAGATGCTGGGGCTGGTCTCATGCATGGGGATGGATCTCGAACCGCCCGGCCCCCGAGTTCGGCGAGCTCCGCCCCTCTCCGCCCCGGGGGGCGCTCAGCCCAGCGACTCCAGCATGGCCAGAGTCCCGGTCCGGACGCAGGTAAAGCTGGGCACGTCCCGGAGGGTGTAGGCAGAGGCCTCGGTGTCCCGGAGCACCTGGACGCAGTCCAGGAAGTCGGCGGCGCTATCGGTCTCGAAGGCGACCACAAACTCCTGGTCGTCGAGGCCAAAGGAGTAGGTGGTGTTGATCCTGACGCTGGGGAACTGACGCCCGATCCGGATGTGCTCCTCCATCATCCGCTGTCGCTCGGCGGCGGGAAGCGCCCACCAGGTCCTGGTCTTGACGAACGGGTAGACGAAGAGGAAGCGCCGGCTTCCGGGGGCCAGGACCAGCCGGTCCCCGCCGGTGCCCTGGTTGGGGTGGTCGACATCGACGTAGATCGAGCGCTTGGTCATCGCGGTGTAGCTGTGGGCGCAGGTGAGGTATCCCGCCAGCCCGGTGCGGTTGATGGCGGCGAAGAGGCCCTGGAGCCGCTCCGACTCCTCGCTGACCGCCCAGATCATGAAATCGACGTCGCCGCGGGTACCGACCAGGGTGTAGGTGCGGACCAGCAGCTGGGAGGCGTGGTCGGTTAGGACCTTAGCCAACTCCTGCCGCTGCGTTTCCTTGAGGGCTTGGTCCAGTCGGCGCCACTCGGGCATCACCCGATAGAAGGCGAATCGGACCAGCTGCCGGGCACCCGGCTTGGTCGCGTCCCGGACGCGCACTGGTCCCACCTCTGGGTGAAGCTGCGACTTCGTGGTGATCGTCTCGGTCATCGTCGGCTTGCTCCCATCTGGCGGCTAGCGCACCCCCTCGCTGGCGGCCGGAACCGTGTGCCCGCAGTCGCCGCACACGTAGACCCGGCCCCGTCGGATCACCTCGCGGCCACTGCTGAGCGTCACCGTCTGGTCGGGACCGTCCACCAGCTGCCACGCCGTGGTGCGCTGCCGGCAATGATCGCAGGTGTCAGGAGGCGGGTTGTAGAGCATGCTCAGCCGCCGTCCTGCAGGCTGAGATAGGCCAGCGACGCCCGCGCCAGCACCTCCGCCCCGATCGGCAGGCAGGCCTCGTCGATGTCGAATTCCGGGTGGTGGTGGGGAGCCGAGATACCGCTTGTCTCATTGCCTGCCCCCAGCAGGAAGTAACAGCCCGGAACTTGGCGAAGGAAGAGGCCCACGTCGTCACCGACGGTCAGCGGCTCCGGCTCGATCAGCTCCGCCCCGGGTGACTCGGAGACCGCCCGTCGGACCAGCTCCGCCATGCCGGGGTCGCAGGCGACCGGCGGGCAGCCGGCCCCCCGCTTCATGGCGGCGGTGGCGCCGAAAGCGCCGGCAATCCCGGACGCCACCTCCCCGATCCGCCGCAGCAGCCGTTCTCGGTCCTCTTCGGTAAAGGCCCTCACGGTCCCGGTGAGCCAGACTGTCTCGGGGATGATGTTGAAGGCTTGGCCAGCGCTGATGGTTCCCACCGTCACCACCGTCGGCGAGAAAGGTGACGTCTCCCGCGAGACCAAGGTCTGGAGCGCCAGCACGAGGAGGCTGGCGATCGGGATGGGATCCAGCGCCTGGTGGGGCAGGGCTCCGTGGCCACCGCGGCCGCGGACCTCGACCGCGAACTCGTCAGCGGAGGCGAAAATGGCTCCGTCGCGGACGCCCACCCGCCCCACCTGCTGGCCGCTCCAGAGGTGGAGCCCGAGCGCCGCCTGGACGGGCGGCGACTCCAGGACTCCGGCTGAGATCATCCGCTCGGCCCCATCGGCGGTCTCCTCGGCGGGCTGAAAGATGACTCGCACCGTGCCACTCAGCTGGTCCCGGTGGCCCAGGAGCAGCTCAGCCGTGGCCAGCGCGATGGCGACGTGGCCGTCATGGCCGCAGGCGTGCATGACCCCCGGGACTTCGGAACAGTAGGGGCGCTGGTCCCCTCGCTCTTGGATCGGCAGGGCGTCCGTGTCGGCGCGCAGGAGGAGGACTGGCCCCCCCGGCCCTGCCCCCGGGATGTCGACGGTCACCGCGGTGTCGTCGAGGAGCAGCTGGGGGCTGAGTCCCAGCCCGGACAGCCGGTCGGCGATGTATCGGGCGGTCTGGTGCTCCTGGCCGGACAGCTCTGGGTGGCGATGTAACTGGCGGCGGTCCGCCACTAGCTGGGGGGCCAGGAGCAGGGACTCGGCGTGGAGATCGGGGCTGGTCAAGCGGTTGCTCTCCTCGGTCGTGGCGGTGCTCCGCCCCGGGAGCGTAGCCAGCGCTGCAGCGTCTCGGGCAGGTGGCTGTTGGCGACACACCGGGAGGCACCCGCGGCCCGGGCAGTCGGATTGAGTTCGGCCATCTCAGTATGGGGGCCGAAGCAGATCACCTCGACACCCGGTTGGGTCGGGGCTACCCGGGAGAGCCACGCCAGCCGCTCTGCCGCTTCCCGGTTGAGGTCGAGCAGCAGCAGATCGAACGCGCCGGTCAGTCGGTCCCCCAAGATCATCTCTACTCTGGCGGCCATTTCTCCCAATCCCGCCTCCACTCGGGAGCGGATCATGAGGTCCTTGGTGACCAGCCCCACCCGGGGCGGGGCTGCGGGCTCAGAGGAGCTCAACCGGATCCCCCTCCGAGATCGGTCCGGGCACCTTCACCCGGCAGTACACCCCGATCAATTCGTCATGGGCTTGGACCAGATGCCGGAGCAGCTGGGGCCAGTTCGCCCAGGTGTCAGGATCCCTGGTCGTGATCGAGCAGCGGTCGCAGGCCTTGGTCACTTCCAGCACGACCTCTCCGCAGCGGATCTCCCGCCCGACCAGCTGCGGCTCCTCATGGGCCGCGATGCCCTCCCCCTCCAGGTAGACGTTCGCCCGGAACCTCCGGGGGTCGACATCGGCGCCTAGCTCGTCCGACAGGGCAGCGATGGTCGCCAAGTGGACCAGCAAGATCGGCGAGTCGTCGAAGGCGCCATCGGGCATCGGTCGCAATTCCAACTCGCGCCGGCACTGGCGGCTGAGGCGGTCGCGAACCAGCTCGTCGTCCCAGCGGGCCGATTCCAGCTCAGGCCCCGCCACCTGGGCGGACCCGGAACTGAGGTTGGCCCGAAACCGCAGCAGCCCCGCCACGTCGCGGGCGCTGAGACGCTTCTCACTGGGATGTGGCGCCAGCTCGAAGACGGCCAGCCGGCGGTCCCCGGGGATCCCGCGGTCGCCCACCTCGGCATGAGCGATGCGCTCTCCCGCCATCGACTTGACCGGGTAGCGCCAGAGCTGGGCCACGTCCATCGGCCTAAGGCTAGCGAGATGAGGGTCCCCTCCAGGCCGGAGCTACAATCGCGAGGTGAGTCCCCGAGTTCTGGCTACCCGCGATGCCATCGACGAGATCAAGGCCTGGCAGGAGCGTGACGCGAAGCCGGACACCGTCTTCCGGATCGACGTCCGGCTCGGCGGTTGCCGCGGCTTCAAGCTCTTCTTCGATCTGGAAGACGCAGCTCAGGGCGACGACGTCCTGACCACCTTCGACGGGGTCAAGGTGGTCGTCCAGGAGGACGGGCTGCCGCTGATCGACGGCTCGGTGCTGGACTTCGAGGACAGCTACCGGGGCCGGGGCTTCCGGCTGGCCAACCCCAACGCCCGCAACGCCTGCGGCTGTGGCACCTCGTTCATGGCGGACTACCCTGACGGGGCGTCCAACAGCCTGGACGGAGGCGAGGACCAGATCGTCGCCGGAGCTGGGTTCTCCGACTGACCGGGCCCGGCTAAGGGGTCTCTCCCCGCTCCGGTAAGTGGCTCGAGACCTTCCGCCAGGCGTGCAGGAGCCGCTCCCGGCTAACTCGGCCGGGCCGAGGCGCGAAGAGGATCCCCAGGACCACGCCCAGTAGGACCCCGCGCCGGACTCCCCGGACGTAGCGTCGGGCGGGCCTGAGGATCTCGTCATCCACCGCGTCCGTGAAGGCGCGGATCCGCTCCTGTGGAGTGCGCTCGTCGACTGCCATCAGTTGTGGTTGTCGAACCCCGGCACCGTCGGCGGAACCGGCTTCTCGCTGCGCCCAGCCAACTCCACGAAACGCTCGGTGGCGCCCTGGGCGACCGGCTGGACCGCGCGGGCGACGCCGCCCGCAGCCTGGGCTGCCTTATCCAGCGCCGGCTGAGCGATTTGCCAGCCCTGCTGGACTTTCTCGCTCACGCGCTGCGAGGTCTCTCTTGTCCTGGTCAGCGTGCGCACCAACTTCTGGCGGGTCTCGCTGCCGGCCCTGGGCGCGGTCAGAACCCCGATCGCGAGACCGAGGGCCAATCCATGACTGAGTCCCTTGACATATCCCATTTGCTTGCTCCTCCCTGAGCGAGTGCCGTCTCCGGTATCAAAGCACGACCGCTCGGGATCTGAGCGCATCCTGATCCCGCTTGCTCAGCCGACCCCAGGACCGGGGGCGGCGGAGCGGTCGGGTCAGGGAATCGGGCGGCGGCGGTCGTCGGTCTCGACGACCCCGGTGCCATGGCTGCAAACCCGGTCGGCCCAGCCCAGATAGTTCTGGACGATGCGGACCGCGGAGGGGACCATGGAGCGCCGCCGGGCCTCCGCGGTGTCGGCGTGCACCGAAAGCGCCTCGTGGACCGCAACCACATGACGAGCGAATTCGTCGTGGGCGATGCGCGCTTCGCTGAGCGGTGTCCAGAGCTCCTGAGGGAAACCCAGCGCGCGCATCGCGCGCTGGGCATCTCTCACATCAAAGAGGCAGGTCTTCCGCCGCCCATCGTGCAAGAACCCGCACTGCCAGGGATCGTAAAGCGAGTTACGAGCAGCCGGAAGGTCAGGATGGAGTCGACGGAAGGGGCGCTGGACCGGCGGCTTGCCGACGGCCTGCGCAACCATCAGGCGGCGCGGACGCGCCCCGCCCGAGGACCCCTGGTGCTGGCTTCGATCTCGAATTCGACCTGAGAACCCCTCGTCAGCGACTCAAAGGCTCCGCCTTCAACGCTGGAGCGGTGGAAGAAGTACTCGACTCCGTCCTCGGCCGCCAAGAATCCGAATCCACGCTCGTTGATCGACTTGATTGTTCCAATCGGCATCTGCAATCTCCCGTGCCGCAGCGCGGCCCTCCTCGCGAGCCTTATCGATCGGCCGACTCGCGAGGCTAGCGGCGGCGAACGGTCCATCACAAACGGCGAAGGACAAATCCAGAGTACCACAGGCGGCGCCAAGAGGCCGCGCTGGTCCCGCGCTCCCGGTCGGTGTCAGGATTAGCGGTGGGGCCGACGCAATCCCCTAAGACTCCAGGAGGTGAAGGCGATGGCTGAGGCGGTGATCGTGGCGGCCGGGCGTTCTCCGATCGGCAGGGCCGGCAAGGGGTCGCTGGTCGACTTCCGGCCGGATAACCTGGGCGCCTTCATCCTGACCCAAGTCCTTTCTCGCGTCCCCCAGTTGGACCCAGCCCAAATCGAGGACGTCCTCTGCGGCTGCGGGCTGCCCGGGGGTGAGTCCGGATTCAACCTGGGTCGGGCGATCAGCCTCCTGGCCGGGGTCAACTCCCCCGGGACCACCATCACCCGCTACTGCAGCTCCTCGCTCCAGACGACCAGAATGGCCTTCCACGCGATCCGGGCCGGCGAAGGGGACATCTTCGCCTCGGTCGGGGTGGAAACGGTGAGCCGCTTCGGCTACGGGATCTCGGACCCCCCGGACGCCCGCAACCCCCGCCTTCTGCCCGGCAATTCCGAGGGCTTCCCGGACCTCTACCTACCGATGGGAGTGACCGCCGAGAACGTCGCTGAGCGGGAGGGAATCACCAGGGAGGAGATGGACCTGTTCGCAGCGCGCAGTCAGGACCGGGCCGTCGCCGCCCAGGCCGATGGGTTCTTCGAACGCGAGATCATCCCGGTCACGACGCCGGACGGCCGGGTCATCGACCGGGACGATGGGCCCCGGCCCAACACCACCGCCGAGGTCCTCTCCACCCTCAAGCCCGTCTTCAAGGAGGACGGGCGGGTCACGGCAGGCAACGCCTGCCCCCTCAACGACGGGGCGGCGGCGGTGATCGTCATGTCGCTGGAGAAGGCCGAGGAGCTGGGGATCACCCCGCTGGCCCGGATCGTGGCCACCGCGGTCGCGGCCCTGGAGCCGGAGTACATGGGCCTCGGTCCAATCCCGGCCACCGAGAAAGTCTTCGCGCGCACCGGTCTCACCATGGACGACATCGACATCGTGGAGATCAACGAGGCGTTCGCGGCCCAGGTGATCCCCTCGGCCAGAGGCATCGGGCTGGACCCCATGGAGGATCGCCTCAATCCCTTCGGCGGCGCGATAGCGCTCGGGCATCCCTTCGGCATGACCGGCGCCCGGATCACCTGCACGCTGCTGAACGGGCTGCAGACCCGGGACATGACCCTGGGCCTGGAGACCATGTGCGTCGGGGGCGGAATGGGGATGGCGATGATCCTGGAGCGGCTTTCTTAGGAGTGGCGATCCCGACGACCGAACCCGGCGGCCATGGCTGCCAGCAGACAGGCCACCAAACCGAGGGCCATCGCTAGCAGTTGCAGCGTCAGGTGGTCGGCTCCGCCTGACAGGGAGAGGCCCAGGGCGACCAAGAAGAGAAGTCCGGCGGCGACCGCCAGGGGGACCCGCCGGGCCGGCCGCCAAGTAGGCACCCTCATAGACTACCGGCCGCCAAGCTCCGAATATTCCCGAAGGCCCAACGCACCCGACGGTCGGCACCGGCCCGGAGGGAGAAGAACAGCCGATCGAGCTTGGTAGACTCGCTCCCCGGCCGAGCCGAGGTAGCTCAGTTGGTAGAGCACGGGTCTGAAAAACCCGGTGTCGGCGGTTCGATCCCGCCCCTCGGCAC
>OCZT010002286.1_pt1 | contig 19882 bp, 21 predicted proteins | sample 1539031 | NCBI WGS metagenome assembly OCZT01 (sample SAMEA3539308, study PRJEB22396) | soil metagenome | biome: tundra; feature: field; material: soil | place: USA | collected 2010-05 | depth 0.15 m | reverse complement strand
GTCCGCCCATCGACGCGACCGCGCCCTTCGCGCCATTGGCGTTGAAACCGACGCTCACCGTCGCGCCCGCGATCCACTGCGCGTAGAGCACGGTGTCACTGTTCAGCGTCAGTGACGCTCCAGATGCGTAAGCGATTCCCGAACCCGAGCCCGACGTGTTCCAACCATTGAACGTGTGATTGAGATAGGTCAGTGTCCCTACGTTCGGCAAAGTGATGGAAGAACCTTGCAGGCCACTTAGACCAGTCACCGTCCCCGTCGCGCCATTCGGGTTGAAGGTGACGTTCTCTGTCGGCACGACAGTCCATTGGGCGTAGAGGGAGAGATTACCGGCGGTAAAGTCGTAACTTCCGTTGTTCGCGTACGATGTTCCAGTTCCGTTGGCGTTGGTCGTCCAGCCCGCAAACGCGTATCCGGGGTCACTAAACGCGGGGCTTAGCGTCGAGAACGGAGTCAGCAGCTCAATTGCATTACCAAACTGCTGACTGTTGACTACGTCGGAGCCGTTCGCATTCTCATGGAAAGTTACGGAATTCTCTGTCCATTGGGCATAAAGCGTCACCGGGACGGCGAAACTGTAAGTCGCACCGTTCGCGTATGGGGTGCCGCTTCCATTTGAGGTGGTGTTCCAGTCATTGAAGACATAGCCAGGGTTTGAGAATCCCGGAGTCTGACCATTGAACGTCAAATTGCCAAATAGTGTCAGTGAAACCGGTTGGTTCCACGTTTGGCCGGCGAAAGCTTGGTCAATCGGATTGTCATTTTCCATGAACATCACGGACTGGTAATCAGCACCGTTCGCTGCTCGCGGCAAGACAACGCAAAGAGACGTGGCGATGAGTAGAACCACCAAGAACATTCGCAATGGCGACCTACCAACTTTCGAAGAAATCCCCTGATCAGGAGCCAATCCAGGCCTCTTCATTCGCTAGCGCCGTGAACGATGGCATTAGAAATGGCGTTGTGCGGCGAGTCACAAAGACTGGCCGGGTCACTGAAGATGCTCCCAAAATCATTGAACTGCAGGCAAGGGCACGAGCGATGTATCCGACGCATCAAATTCCTTCCAATTGAGGAGAGGCGCGTCTGGGCACTCAGGCGAACGTTGAACAACTTCGTTGCCCGTCGTAGCGATCTTGCCGCGGGTGCGAAGCCACGTCCTCACCTTGAAGAATGGAACACGATGAGGACAACATGTTTCTTGTTGCACCCTTGCACTTCATCGTTATCACATAAAAACTTCAATTATCCTAAAGAAACTTCAACGCGAGACGACCGACACTCGTTGCAACGAGCGAGGCACTACCTCTTAAGACTGCGTTGCCGAGCCACTTCAAAAGCCGCGACGGACACGGCGACGCCCGCGTTCAGCGAACTGATCTTGCCCAACTGCGGTATCGACACCATCGCGGCACAGCGCTTTCTCGTCAGCGCCGCGAGGCCCTTCTCTTCCCCACCGACGATCAACGCGACCGGCACCGATCCGAGGTCGAGGTCGTAGATGGAATCCTTGGACTCACCGGCGAGTCCGACCGTCAACACGCCCGCCTTGTTGAGCTGGTCGATGGCCGCCGGGATACCGCCGACGTCGCAGAAGGTCAGGTACTCGATCGCTCCCGCCGCGGTCTTAGTGACGGTGGGAGAGATCCTGGCCGCGCGGTGGCGTGGAACGATCACGCCGGTCACGCCCGCCCCGTCGGCGCTGCGCAGCATCGCGCCGAGATTGCGTGGATCGGTGACGCCGTCGCACAGCAACAGAAACGCCCGATCGTGCTGCAGCAGTGACTCAAGCCCGACGGTCTGGAGCCGGCTCGCGACGGCCATGACGCCCTGGTGGCCTTCGGTGCGCGCCTCACGGTCGAGGCGGGCCATCGACACCACCTGGACGGGCACGCGCTGGCGCTGAGCCTCGAGTTCAATGGCGTCGAGAATATCCGAGGGGTCCTGCGCGTCGGCGACGAAGATCCGCTGGATCGGACGCCGTCGGGCCTTCAGGAGTTCCAGGACGGCGTGGCGGCCCTCCACCTGCTCGCCACCCAGCCCCTCCTTCTCGCGACCTGGACTGCGGCGTGGCCCGTCGGACGCACCACCGGGACGTCCCGGGTGCCCGGGGCGCCCCTTCGGCGCGCCACGTCGAGGGGCGGGTCGCGGACTCACAAGGTCTCCTCGACGAGCGCGACGGCGATCGCGCCGATGCCCTCCACGCGACCGAGCGCGCCCAGACCTTCGGCGGTCGTGGCCTTCACCGACACGATCGTGCCGAGGACGTTGGTCAGCTCTTCTGACATTGCGTTCATATACGGCGCGAGGCGCGGCCGCTCGGCGATGATCGTGAGGTCGGCCGAGGTGATCCGAAAGCCCGCCGCGCGCACCAGCACCACGGTGCGTTCGAGCAGTTCGCGCGACGAGACGCCGGCCGTGGCCTCGTCGGTGTCGGGGAAGTGGCGCCCGAGGTCGCCGAGGTTCGCCGCGCCCAGGAGGGCGTCGCACAGTGCGTGCGTGGCCACGTCGGCGTCGGAGTGACCGTCGAGCCCCGCGGCGTCGGGAATCGTCACGAGACCCAACACCAACGCCCGGGCGGCGTCGTCACTGACGCGGTGCACGTCGATGCCCTGTCCGATTCTCACTGTCCACTCCTCTGGAACTGGGCGACCCGCTCGAGGTCGCCGATCGAGGTGATCTTGATGTTGTCGAGCTCGCCGGGCACGACGACGACACGGGCCCCGATCGCCTCGACCAGCGCGGCGTCGTCGGTGGCGTCCGTGGCGTGGGCGTGGGCGCGGGTCAGTACGTCGCGTCGAAAGGCCTGGGGCGTCTGGACGGTGACGAGGTTCTCGCGCGACTCGGTGCCGAGGACCACGCTGAGCGCGTCCAGGGTACCCACTCGCTTGACGGTGTCGGTGATCGCGAGCCCGGGAATGGCGCCGTCGGCGCCTTCACGAACGGCCGTGACGACCGCGGCGAACAGCTCGGGCGACGCCAATGGGCGCGCGGCGTCGTGAACGACGATCACGTCGGCGTCAGGGCAGTGGGCGAGACCCGCGCGCACCGACGCCGCTCGGGTCGAGCCGCCGGTGACGACCACGTCGGCACCTTCGCCGTCGCCCGCGTACCCGGCGGGCACCACGAGGACCACGAACGGGGCGACGGACCGCGCGTTGCGGACGCTACGCGCACTCACCGATTCATTCTCGAAAACGGCGAACTGCTTCAGGCCACCGAATCGAACTCCCTGGCCGGCGGCCACGACGACGGCCGCGACGGTCATGACTAGGGAAGAACCGAGGCGAGCTTTTCTTCAGCCGCTTCCGTGTCGACGTTGAGCGCAAAGGTCAACTCCGAGACCAGGATCTGGCGGGCGCGGGTCAGCATTCGCTTCTCGCCGGCCGAGAGGCCCTTGTCCTTGTCACGGATCGAGAGGTTGCGCACGACTTCGGCCACTTGGTAGATGTCACCCGAACGAAGCTTCTCCGAGTGGTTCTTGAATCGACGCGACCAGTTGGTGGGCATGCGCGCTTCCTTCTTGCGCAGCACCGCGAAGACCTCTTCGACCTCTTCGTCGTTGATGACGTCGCGCAGTCCGACCGATTCGGCGTTGGCGACCGGCACCATGAGGACCAAGTCGGTGTAGGCGACCTTCAGTTTCAGGTAGTCCTGCTTCACGTCAAAAGCCGTCATCTTCTCGATCTTCTCCACGGTGCAGGCGCCGTGGTGGGGGTAGACGAGACGATCGCCTTTTTTATACTTTCGAACAGTCATGAACCAGGTTCTCCTCAAAAGGAATCCGCCCAGCGGGGCGAAAGGGGGATTAACTATTCTACCAGACTTCGCTCATTTTGTGTCCGTACGCGCGGCCTCGATAGCTTCAGCGAGCGAGCGACAGCGGTACACCGTCATTGCGCCGACCTCGTCGAACTCGCCTTGCGCCGGTACGATCACCGACGTCGCGCCCAGGCGATGTGCCTCGCGGACCCTTCGAGAGAGACCCGACACCGCGCGTAGTTCCCCGGCGAGACCGACCTCACCCACGGCGGCGAGCGTGCGCGGCACCGCGAAGTGCAGGGCCGCCGACGCCACGGCGAGCGCCAACGCGACGTCGACTCCTGGTTCGTTCGCCGGCAGACCACCCGCGGTGGCGGCGAACACGTCGACCCCGCTCGTGTCGACATCACAGCGCGCCTCGAGCACCGCGAGCAGCAACGACAGTCGCTGGGACGAGACCTGGTGGGCCACGCGGCGAGGCGCGCCCGAACTCGACGCCACGAGGGCCTGCATCTCGACGAGGAGCGAACGCGTGCCGTCATTGGTCACGGTGAAGACGACACCGGGCACGTCGAGTTGCGGTCCGCGCATCGCGAGGGCCGCGTCGGGCAGGTCACGCAGACCCTCGTGAACCATCTCCAAGAGGCCGACCTCGCCCGTTGGTCCAAAGCGGTGTTTAAGCGTGCGAAGGAGTCGCAGCGATCCTTGGCGGTCACCCTCGATGCGCACCACGGTGTCAACCAGGTGCTCGAGCGTTCGCGGACCCGCGAGCTCGCCGTCCTTCGTGACGTGGCCGACCAGCACGAGTGCGGTGCCCGTCGCCTTGGCGACCGTGCAGAGCCGCTCAGCGACGTGACGTACCTGGGTGACCGATCCGGCGACCCCCGCGAGCGTGTCGTCGCTCATCGCCGAGATCGAGTCGATCACGCACAGCACCGGTCGGCGTTCGCGCAGTAGTTGTTCGGCGTCGGCGACGCTGGTCGTCGCAGCGACGTCGAGGCCGCTCGGCACCTCGCCCAGTCGTCGGGCCCGTTGGGCCACCTGGGAAGTGGACTCTTCGGCCGCGATGAGCAGCACCGGCGTACCCGACGACGCCAACGCACAGAGTGACATGAGGGCCAACGTCGACTTGCCGACGCCCGGCTCTCCGAACAGCAGCGTCGTGGAACCCTCGACGACGCCACCGCCGAGAACGCGGTCGAACTCCCCCACGCCGGTCGAGATCGTCGGGCTGGCGCCCTCGGCGACGTCGCGCAGTGACGTCGCGACGAGCGTCGCGCGTTTCCTCGTGTTCGACGTTCGCTCCTCGTCGAGCGTGTTCCATTCACCACACCCCGGGCAGCGTCCGGCCCAACGCGGCGAGGTCGTGCCACATTCTCGACAGACGTGCACCGAGTGGGTCTTCACCTAGGTGAACCTAGAAGGGCGGTGTGACTAGTCGTTGGTGGAGAGGTCTTCGAAGTCGACCGACGGCGGAAGGCCCTCGACTCCTTCGAAGGTCAAGAACGTCCCGTCAGTCCCCTCGGCGGCGTCGATGACGATCGTCTGTCCGGCACGGAACTCCTTGAACAGGATCTTCTCGCTCAACACGTCCTCGACGTACTGCTGGATGGCGCGTCGAAGTGGGCGCGCACCCAGCTCGGGGTCGTACCCCTTCTCGGCGAGGAAGTTCTGGGCGCCGGCGGACAGCTCGAGTCCGAGACCTTGTACGCCCAATTGGTCGCGGAGCCTCGTGATGAAGAGGTCGGCGATCAAGATCACCTCGTCCTTGGTCAACTCATGAAAGACGATGGTCTCGTCGATGCGGTTCAAGAACTCGGGACGGAAGTGCGCCTTAAGGGCATCGTGGACCCTCTCCTTCATCCGTTCGTGCGACACCACGTCCGATCCCTTGCGGAATCCGATGGCGGCCTTTCGCAGATCGGCCGTGCCGAGGTTCGAGGTCATGATCAGGATCGTGTTCTTGAAGTCCACCGCGCGACCCTGCGAATCGGTCAGGCGACCGTCCTCGAGTATCTGCAGCAAAATGTTGAACACGTCGGGGTGCGCCTTTTCGACTTCGTCGAAGAGCACCACGGAGAAGGGCTTGCGCCGCACCGCCTCGGTCAACTGGCCGCCTTCGTCGTAACCAACGTAGCCCGGGGGCGAACCCACGAGTCGGCTCACCGAGTGCTTCTCCATGTACTCACTCATGTCGAGCTGGATCAACGCGTCTTCGTCGTCGAAGAGAAACTCCGCCAAGGTCTTAGCGAGTTCGGTCTTACCCACGCCCGTGGGACCGAGGAAGATGAACGACCCGCCCGGGCGCTTGGGGTCCTTCAGACCCGCGCGTGTGCGCCGAATGGCCCGACTGAGCGCGATGATCGCCTCGTTCTGGCCAATGATGCGCTTGTGGAGTTCGTCCTCCATGCGCAGCAACTTCGACGTCTCCTCTTCAGTGAGGCGGTAGACGGGAATGCCGGTCCACACGGCCAGCACTTCGGCGATGGTCTCTTCGTCCACGAGGTCGAACGCCGCGCCACCGGAGGCCTTCACCGTCGCGTCGAGTGCGTCCTTCTTCGCGATGAGGTCGCGCTCCTGCTCTTCGAGGGCCTTAGCCTGCTCGATCGCTCCAGAGTCCATGGCGGACTCCTTGTCGGCACGCACTCGGGCGATGTCCTCGTCGAATCGCTTGGCGGCGGGTGGCGCGTCCATGCGTCGGATGCGCAGGCGGCTGCCCGCCTCGTCGATGAGGTCGATCGCCTTGTCGGGCAGGAAGCGGTCCGAAATGTAACGGTCGGCCAGATTGGCGGCGGCGATGAGCGCCTGGTCGGTGATCTTGACCGCGTGGAACTCCTCGTAGACCTCGCGCAGACCCTTCAGGATCTCGATCGTCATGGCGACCGAGGGCTGCTCGACCTTCACCGGCTGGAAGCGTCGCTCGAGGGCGGCGTCTTTCTCGATGTGCTTTCGGTACTCGTCAATCGTGGTCGCGCCGACGGTCTGGAGTTCGCCGCGCGCCAACATCGGCTTAAGGATGGAGGCCGCGTCAATCGCGCCTTCGGCGGCGCCCGCGCCGACCAAGGTGTGGATCTCGTCGATGAACAAGATGATGTCCCCGCGCGTGCGAATCTCCTTCAGGACCTTCTTCAATCGTTCCTCGAAGTCACCGCGGTAGCGGCTACCCGCGACGAGCGCGCCGAGGTCAAGGGTGTAGAGCTGCTTGTCCGCGAGCGTGACCGGCACCTGGTTGGCCACGATCTTCTGGGCGAGGCCCTCGACGATCGCGGTCTTGCCGACGCCGGGCTCGCCGATGAGGACGGGGTTGTTCTTGGTGCGACGCGAGAGCACCTGCATGACGCGCTCGACTTCCTTGTCGCGCCCGACGAGCGGGTCGAGTTTGCCCTCGCGCGCCAACTGGGTGAGGTTGCGGCCGAACTGGTCAAGGACGGCTGAGCCGCCCGCGGCGTCGGGGTCGCTCTTCTGGCCACCCGAGGGACTCGCGGCGCCGGACTCCTTGCCCGACTGGCCCGACATCATCTGGATGACCTGGGTGCGCACGCGCGCCATGTCCGCGCCGAGGTCGCTCAGGACCTGAGCGGCGACGCCGTCACCCTCGCGAACGAGTCCGAGCAGCATGTGCTCGGTGCCGATGTAGGAGTGGCCGAGTTGCAGGGCCTCGCGCAGCGAGAGCTCCAGGACCTTCTTGGCGCGAGGCGTGAAGGGGGGTGATCCGGGCGACGGATTCGTGTTGGCCCCGATGGCCTCTTCGACCTTCTCGCGTACGACGTCAAAGGTGACCCCCAGGGCGTCCAGCGCCTTGGCGGCCACGCCCTCGCCCTCGCGGATCAGGCCCAGCAGAATGTGCTCGGTGCCGATGAAGGCGTGGTTGAGGTCACGCGCCTCCTCTTGAGCGAGTACAAGTACTCGACGAGCCCGGTCAGTAAATCGTTCAAACAAATCTCATCCTTTAAGCGCTTATGAATAGCAGTGTACCGGCGATGGCTGGCGAACAGTCCATACCCCCTCAGAGCACGGAGAATGCTCCTCTATGGTGGGGACGTGAATCCGCACGAGCGACTACGGCTGCCCTCGGTCGAGGCCGACCTCTCGAGCCTCGAAACACTGCTCGCCGAGTCGGTCATCATCGGCGACGCCTACCTCGATTCGGTGACCACCCATCTTATTTACGCCGGCGGCAAGCGGTTACGCCCCCTGCTCGCCGTCGCGTCCGCCACCAGCGGGGAGCGTCCCGCGACCGAGGAGGACCTCCTCGGCGGTGTGGCGCTCGAGTTGATGCACCTCGCCTCGCTCTACCACGACGACGTCATGGACGAAGCCGAGGTGCGCCGCAACGTCGACAGCGTGAACGCGCGCTACGGCAATCTGATCGCCATCGTCGCGGGCGACTTCCTCATGGCGCGATCGGCCGCCATCGCCGCGGACCTCGGCACCGACGTCGCGGGGCTACTCGCGCGCACGCTCGCGTGGCTGACGCGCGGTCAGATCTCCGAGGTACGCACCGCCTTCTCCGTGGGGCGCAGCGAGTCGGACTACTACGAGGCCATCGAGGGAAAGACCGCGTCGTTGATGGCGTCGAGTTGTCGCGTGGGGGCGCTCACCGCCGGTCTCGACAGCGTCCAGACCGAGGGTCTCACCGAATTCGGTCGCTGCTTCGGCATGGTCTACCAACTTCGCGACGACATCCTCGACGTCATCGCGACGGACAACCAGCTCGGCAAGCCGGCCGGCCAGGACCTCGCCGAGGGTATCTACAACCTGCCTACGCTCTACGCGCTGCGCGACCCGCACGTCGGCGACGAGTTGCGCGTGATCCTGGGCGAGGTGCTCGATGACGAGGACCGCGAACGCGCGCGCAAGTTGGTCGTCGCCACCAACGGCGTCGCCCAGACGATCGCGGCCGCGCAGGGATTCCTCGACCAGGCCCACAGCGCGCTCTCGGTCGTGCCGAACGCCGGCCTGCGCGACGGCTTCAACTCGCTGATCGAATCCCTGCTCGAGGACCTGCCGAGCTACTAGGAGACTGTTGAATAATTCAGAGCGGTCCTTGAGGCGACTGATTTCGCCAAACCGTTTTGACCTAAACAACCTTTCTAGAACGCTAGAAGACCGTACAGCGCGCGGTCTTCTTGATGCCTCGCCTGCGACTCCTCAAAAGTCGCTTTAGTCAACAGTCTCCTAGTCGCGCAGTGGCTTCAAGGTCGGGAACGCGATGATCTCTCTGATGTTCGATTCGTCGGCGAGCAGCATCGCCAGGCGGTCCATCCCGAGTCCGAGCCCGGCCGTGGGCGGCAGTCCCCACTCGAGCGCCTTGATGTAGTCCTCGTCGATCTGCATCGCCTCGTCGTCACCGGCCGCCGCCAGGCGGGCCTGCTCTTCGAAACGCTCACGCTGATCGACGGGATCGATCAGTTCACTGAAACCATTGGAGAGTTCGCGACCCACCGCGTAGGACTCGAAGCGCTCGGTCAGATCGCCGTCACGCTGGTGACGCCGCGACAACGGCGAGACCTCGACGGGGAATTCCGTCACGAAGATCGGATTCCACAACTCGTCCTCGCACGTCACTTCGAACAATTCGGCGAGACACCGTCCCGAACCCCACGACGCGTGGACTTCGACACCGTGTTCACCGAGCAGCTGGACGAGGCGCTCCCGGGGCGTGTGCACCGAGACGTCCTCGCCGAGCGCCTCGCTCGCCAACTCGGCCATCGTGCGCCGCGGCCAGGGGGCCGCGAACGAGAAGGGGCGGCCCTGATAGGTCACCTCGGTCGTGCCGAGGACGTCGAGCGCGACGCCGGCGACGAGCTCTTCGGTGAAGGCCATCATGTCGTGGTAGTCCCAGTAGGCGGCGTAGAGCTCGAGCATCGTGAACTCGGGATTGTGCCGCGGACTCACGCCTTCGTTGCGAAAGACCCGACCGACCTCGAAGACCCGCTCGAATCCTCCAACGACCAGTCGTTTGAGCCATAGTTCGGGCGCGATGCGTAGGAAGAAGTCGCTGTCGAGGGCGTGGTGGTAGGTCTTGAACGGTCGCGCGGCGGCGCCGGTGGGGATCACGTTCAAGATCGGGGTCTCGACCTCCATGAAGTTCGCCGCCCAACAGCGCTCGCGCACCGAGCGGATCATCTCGCTGCGGCGAACGAGCGACGTTCGCGAGGCGTCGTTCGCCCACAGGTCCGCTTCGCGGTGCCGGTACCGCATGTCGAAGTCCGAGATGCCGGCCCACTTGTCACCGAAGTTGTGCAGGGCCGTCGCCAACTTCGACCACGTCGCGACCTTCACCGAGAGCTCGCCGCGCTTGGTGCGCACCACCTCGCCCGAGACGCCCACCCAGTCCCCCAGATGCAGCTTGGCGAACTCGTCGAAATCCTTCGTCAGCGCCGACAGCGCAAAGAGCTGGATCTCCCCGCTCGAGTCGCGCATGGTGGCGAAGGACAACTTGCCCTGGGTGCGCAGCAGCATCACCCGGCCCGCCACGTTCACGTTGACGCCCGACTCCTCACCGTCGCTCAGGTGCGCGTAGGCGGTCTGCAGCGCGTCGGCGAAGGCGTTGTGCGCGAATGAATACGGTGTGCTCACGAAGCGTCTCCCAAATGATTCCGTTCATGCACGATACGCAATCCGTGGAGGGTCAACCAGGGCTCGACGTGCTGGACGTACTTGGTGTGCGGCGCGATCAGGCCCGCGAGCCCCCCAGTGGCGATGACGGTCGCCTCACCGAGCTCTTCCCTGATCCGCTCGACCAGCCCGTCGACCTGGGCCGCGAACCCGTAGAGGACGCCCGACTGGATGGACTCGACGGTCGAGCGCCCGATCACCGAACGCGGTCGCACCAGCTCGACCGAGCGCAGCGCCGCGGCCTGGGTGTAGAGCGCCTCGAGCGAGATCGCCACGCCGGGCGCGATCACGCCGCCGAGGTACTCGCCCTTGGCGCTGATGACGTCAAAGGTCGTCGCCGTGCCCATGTCGACGACGATCGCCGCTCCGGGGTAGAGGTCGTAGGCGCCCACGGAGTTGGCGATCCGGTCCGCGCCGACCTCTCGCGGGTTGTCGTAGAGGATGGCCATGCCGGACTTCGTACCGGGTCCCAACACCGTCACGTCGAGGTCGGAGAACCACCGGTTCGACATCCGGCGCAGTTGCGTGGTGACCGAGGGCACTGACGACGAGATCGCCATTGCGGTGACGGTGACGCGCAGGTCGAGCCCCTCGAGGTCGAGCAACTGGGTGAGGACCATGGCGTACTCGTCGGGAGTCCGGCCGGGCACCGTGGAGAGTCGCCAGTGAAAGGCGAGTCCGCGCTCGTCGATCGCGCGGGCGAAACCCATCGCGTCGGGGGCGTCGGGGGCGTCGGGACCGAACAGCCCGATCACGGTCTCAGTGTTGCCTACGTCGATTGCCAACAGCATCAGGAACTCCTCGCTACCAGTGTGACCGGACCATTGTCGATGAGCCGAACGTCGTCGACGACGCCCGCGACGAGCGCCCGTCGGACGCCGACCTCGTCGTCATTTGAGGCCACCAACGTGACCGTGTCCACGACCTCGACGTAGGACGTCGCGACGCCGGCCTCGCCAAGGCACGCCTCGAGGCGTCGGCGGTGTTCACTCGCCGTCGCCGGCTGGGCTCCGACGAGCGCGAGCGCGCGCGAAAGCGCGAGAGCGCGCGAACGACCCTCGGTGCTCAGCCGGACGTTGCGACTCGAGATCGCCAAACCGTCGGCGTCGCGCACGATGGGACAGCTGACCACGTCGACGTCCAGGGCCAGGTCGCGAACCATCTGTCGAACGACGCAGATCTGCTGGTAGTCCTTCTCGCCGAAGTAGGCGCGGCACGGCCCGGTGATCGCGAACAGCTTGGTGACGACGCTCGCGACGCCGTCGAAGTGACCCGGGCGTCGCGCGCCCTCGAGGCGGTCGCCGATCCCATGCACCGACACGGTCGTCGGCGTCGCGTCGGGGTAGTCAGGCCACATGTCGTGCAGCGACGGCTCGACGAGGCAGTCGACGCCGGTGTGCTCGGCCATCTCGACGTCGGACGCGGGCGTGCGCGGGTAGGCGGCGAGGTCGGACGCATCGTTGAACTGGCGCGGATTCACGAAGAGTGTCGCGAGGACGACGTCGCCGTTCGCGCGCGCCGCTCGAAAGAGCGACGCGTGACCCTGGTGCAGGGCGCCCATGGTCGGAACCAAGCCCACGCGACGCCCTTGGGCGCGCTGGGCGCGGGCGTAGTCGCGCCACGCCTCGAGGTCGCTGATGCGTTGCACCTCAGGCGGGCAGTTGCGATCGTCGCTGTTCGGCGAGCTCGAAGGCGGCGTTGGCCATCGCGACGTACGTCGATCGCTCCGATTCGGGTATCGCCGCGAGGTGGGCGTCGATGGTAGCCATGTCACCGCGAGATGCGGGACCGGTCAGCGCGGCGTCGGGACCAAGCTCGCCCACGTCGCGCAACGCCAACTGCGCGAGCGGCAGGAAGTCGTCGAGGGTCAGTCCCGCGTTCTGCGCGAGTTCTCTCACGTGGCCCATCAGGGCGACGAGGTGGTTAGACGCGACCGCGGCGGTGGCGTGGTAGGCGGTGCGCTGTTCGTCGCTCAGCCGCAAGACGCGTCCCTGCAACGATGCCACGACGTCGGTGACGACGTCGTCACCGGCCACGCTGTAGGTGGCACCGATGAGGCGCTCGGCACCGCGCTCGGCGTCGGGAAGGGGAACGAGCGGGTGCAGCGAACCGACGCGTGGATGCGGCGCCAGCACGTCGAGGTTGCGCGACCCAGCCACGTGGGCGACGACCTGACCTTCGCGGATCGCCAGCTCACGCGCCACGAGGGCGATGGCGTCGTCAGGTACGCAGAGCAGGACCAGCTCTGGCGTGTCGAGGAAATCAAGTTCGTCGTGGTGCACGAGGGTCACCTCGTGACCTACGCGGCGTAGGGCTAGGGCGAACGACGTGCCGGCACGTCCCGCCCCCACGATGGCAATGTGCATTTCTGCTCCTATCCGTTCCAGCCCCTCGCGGGTGCCGTTCGGTGTTAGCGCAACGTCAAGAGTGTACCCAGTACGGCGACCCTCCCGACGCCGGCACGCAACTGTTCTGCGCTAACGAGATCAGGAGCCAGTTCGCGCAGTGGCGCCAGGACGAAGGTGCGCTCGTAGAGGCGCGGATGGGGGACGAGGATCTCGGGGTCGTCGCTCGTGAGATCACCCACCAGCAGCACGTCGGCGTCGAGGGTCCGCGGTCCCCAGCGGACGCCTCGTTCGCGTCCCTGGGACACCTCGGCGGCTTGACACCGCTCGAGCAAGACACGAGGGGCCGCCGCGGTCGTCAGTTCCACCACCAGGTTCCAGAAGTCTTCCTGGGCGACGCCGCCGACCGGTTCGGTCTCGTAGACACTCGACACCCGGTACGGTTCGCCCGCGGCGATGATGACGAGTCCTTCAGCGAGGTGGCGCGCCCGATCGCCGATATTGGATCCCAATGAGACGTACGCGCGACGCGTTACGGGCGGCACAGGGTGCATCGCACGCCAACCGACGCCACGTCCTCGGGCACCGGCGGGCGCGTCTTTCTCACCGCGACGTTGACCGAAGTGATCGCCCCGTCGAACTTGAGAATCTCCTCGGCCACGCGGTAGACGAGACTCTCGAGCAGCAAGAATCTTCCCTCAACGGAGACGCGCGAGACGAGGGCCAGCACCTCGGCGTAGTTCGTCGTGGCGCTGAGGTCGTCGTTCGCGGCCGCTTCGGCGAAGGGTCGTTCGATATCGAGGTCAAAGACCAGAGGCTGGGGGCGTTCGCGTTCCTCGGCCAAGACGCCGACCACCGCGCTGCAGCGCAGTTCGCGCAGTTCAATCCAATCGCTCACGCGGTCGCCTCGGGCAGATCGAACAGGACGGTCCGCCCGTCGGGACCGATCGAACGCTTGAAGAGTCGCTCGACGAACGCGACGGACATCGGCACCGTCGGGACGCGCTTGGACCACACGAGGTACCCGGCGATGACGCCGAGGAGCCGGTCCGAGACCTCGTCGCTGTGCAAGAGGACCATGGTCTTGTTGCTCATCGAGTTCGCGAGGTCGACGTAACAGGCTTCGAGCACCTCACGCTGTTGCGGTCCGCCGCGCAGCGGGTAATGGCTCGCGGTCAGACCGTGTTCGAAGTACGAGCTGAGGTTCTGCATCACCGGCAGGATGGAGATGACCCGACCGAATCCTTGGTGTTTGAGCCACAAAAGTTCCTCGTCGCGGCGAACGCGCCGGTGCACCGACGTTGACCCGCCCGGTCGTTCCGACACGGCGAGAATGTCCCGGTAGACCCACGTGAAGCTTCGCGGCTCGATACCGGCCGCCCACTTACCCCTCACGCGACTACCTCCTCGACGGGCCGTACGAGCAACTCGCGCAGTTGCACCGCGGCCGCGACGTCGTGTACTCGCACCATACTCACACCTTCGAGCAAGGCCCAGGCCTCGCTGGCGATGGAACCCTCGAGGCGCTGTTCGACGCCGAGTGAGCGCTCGCCGAGCGACGCGAGGAACTGCTTGCGGCTGGTTCCGATCAAGACACCCGCGTCGAACGACGAGGCGAGCTCAACGAAGTGACGGCAGTTGGCGAGCAAGGCCAGGTTGTGTTCGAGGTTCTTGCCGAATCCGATACCCGGGTCGAGCCACAGCTGGCGCACACCGGCTGAGCGCGCGCGCTCGGCAGCGCAGCGCAGGAACGTCGACACCTCGGAGACGACGTCGTCATAGGCGGGAGCGATCTGCATCGTCGTCGAATCCCCTTGACGGTGCACCGCCACGTAGTCGACACCGAGTTCGCCCGCCACCTCGACGAGCGTGCACGACACGTCGTTCACGACGTTCGCTCCCGCCGCCACCGCGGCCCGCGCGACGACGTCCTTTTGGGTGTCGACCGACACTGGGCCCAGGGCAGCGAGCGCTTCGATCACCGGCACGACGCGGGCGATCTCCTCGTCCGCGTCGACCGGCGTCGCCCCGGGGCGCGTCGACTCGCCGCCCACGTCGACGATGTCACAACCCAGCGCGAAGAGCGCTGTGCCACGCGCGACGGCGTCGTCAGCGCTCGACGTTCGAGAGTCTGGAAAGAACGAGTCCGGGGTCACGTTCACGATCCCCATGATCATGGGGCTCAGCGCCACGAGGACCTTCGTTGGTGGATGTACTGCAACGCTTCGGCGCGGTAGGCGGGGTCGTCGCGAAAGACGCCGCGCACGGCCGACGTCACCGTCGTGACACCCGCCTTCTTCACGCCGCGCATCGACATGCAGAAGTGTTCGGCTTCGAGCACGACGATGGAACCCTGGGGCTGCAGTTCACGTTCCATCGCTTCGACGATCTGCGTCGTCAATCGTTCTTGGACCTGGAGACGTCGGGCGAACCCTTCGACCAACCGGGCCATCTTGGAGAGTCCGGCGATACGCCCCTCGCTGCCGGGCAGGTACGCGACGTGCGCGAGACCCACGAACGGTATGAGGTGGTGCTCACAGAGCGAGGTGAAGGGGATGTCGCGCACCATCACCATCTCGTCGTGGCCCTCTTCGAAGGTGACGCGCAGATGCTCGCCGGGGTCGGCCTCGAGTCCCTCGAAGAGCTCGACGTACATATCGGCGACGCGCCGGGGCGTGTCGACGAGGCCCTCGCGGTCCGGGTCCTCACCAATCGCGTCGAGCAGCTCTCGAATCAGGCGCTGGACGCGTGGTTCATCCACCACCGTCAAGCCTGCCCGGTGAAGGTGTAGATCGCGTCGAGGTTGCGGTAGCGCTCGTTCACGTCGAGTCCGTAGCCCACCACGAAGTGCGAATCGATCGTGAAGCCCACGTACTTGAGTTCCTGTTCGACGCGCTGCTCGCCTTCCTTTAACAACAACGCGCACACCTCGAGGCTGCGCGGACTGCGCGCGCCCAGGTACTGGCGCAGGTAGTTGAGCGTCAGACCCGAGTCGACGACGTCCTCGACGATGAGGACGTCGCGGTCCGCGAGGTCCACGTCGAGGTCCTTCACGATCCGCACGACGCCACTCGTCTTGGTGGCGGCGCCGTAGGAGGAGACGGCCATGAAGTCGACCTCCACGGGCAGTTCGATCGCGCGCATGAGGTCGGACATGAAGTTGATGGCGCCCTTCAAGACGCACACGAGCAGGGGTGGGTTCTGCGCGTAGTCCCGCGTGATCTGGCGACCCAGTTCGCGTACCCGGTCCCTGACCTCCTTGGCCGAGACCACGACGTCACCGAGATCGTGAGCGGCCCACTGGGCGGTGAAATCGTCAGATTGAAGGCTTCCCATGTCAGGTCAGCGTAGTGGAGAGCCCTACTCGAGCGTGAGGCGTTGTCCGCGCCGAGCGAGTCGTCGACCCCCGTGCAACTCGACGGCGACCACGTCGCCTTGCACCACACCGAGCGCCCGTTCGACCTCGTCCGCGCTGGGTGGATGAGTGCCGTCACCGTGATCGGGCTCTCGAAGTTGGTGGCGCAACCACCGCCGAAGGCGCGCCACGGGCCACTGTCGCAGGTCGCGACAGTCGGCGTCGGCGAGAGTGGTGGCGTCGTCCGCGAGTCCTCGTTCGTCGAGCCACACCCGTTCGTCGTACATCAACGCGGCCTGACGAGCGATGATCGCGACGACGTCGCGTTGGGCGATGTCGTCCATCAGTGGCACGAGTTCATGACGGACGCGGTTACGCCGAAACGCCGGACTGTCGTTGGTCTCGTCGTGCAAGGCGACGAACCCCGACGCGGCGACGAACTCGTGCAGCGCTCGGCGGCGCAGATCTCGCAGCGGCTTGGTGGGGTCGCCCACCATGGGAGAGAGCCCGTCAACACCCGAGCCCCGCAGCATGTTGAGCAGCACGGTCTCAACGAGATCGTCCATCGTGTGACCGGTCAGCACCGAAACCGGCATCGCCCGTCGACGCGCGGCGCGCGCCCGGGATTCGAAGTTCCCGCCCGGTTCGACGGTGACGTCGTGACCGATGAAGGTCACGCCGAGTTGCGCGCAGAGCTCAGCTACGAAGGTGGCGTCCTTCGAGCTCTTTGGTCGCGCGTGGTGGTCAACGTGGTGCACGGTGACGGTGAGCGGCTCGGTCATTGCCAGCAGCAACAGACCGAGGGAATCGGGTCCGCCCGAGACCGCGAGGTCGACCGGCGTACCGGCGGCTGGAAAGTGACAGTCGTCGAGCAACAGACGCGCGTCGAGGTTCACGCCTTTAGGTTACGCAATGGCCCGCCGCGCTTGACGGGTGCGCCGTGAGCTGTTAAGTCGAGCGAACAGATAACCGAACGACGCGAGGGCCGTGATCCAGAAACTGACCGGGCCGCCGATCCACACGCCGAGGAAAAGCCCGAACCAGGCGCTCAAGAGGGCGAGACACGTCGACCAGAGCACGGCCTCGAGTGGTCGGTTGGTGATCATCTCGGCGGCGGCCGCCGGCGCGACGAGCAGCGAGAAGACGAGCAACACCCCGACCACCTGGATCGCGACCACGGTTGTCACGGCGAGCAGGGTCATGAAGAGCAGCGACATCGCCCGCGTCGAAAGTCCCCGTGCTTCAGCCGACTGGGCGTCCACCGAGACAAAGAGGAGAGGCCGATACGCGTAGGACACGACGGCGAGAACTCCGAGTGACAGCGACGCGACGACGGCGACGTCGCTCGACGAGACGCCGAGGATCTGGCCGAAGAGGATGGAGTAGGTCGCGTTGGCGTAGCCGCTGTAGAGCGAGATGAACAGGACGCCGAGTCCCAACGCGGCGGTGAGCGTCACGCCGACCACCGCGTCGCGGTCGTCAAGGGTCGCTCCCCCGACACCGATCAGCAGTCCCGCGCCGAGACAAAAGACCAGTAGTCCGAAGATGGGAGAGAGTCCCAGTAGCACCGCTCCCGCCGCGCCGGCGAATCCGACGTGCCCGATGGCGTGCGCCGCAAAGGCCTGACGGCGAACCACGACGAAATAGCCGACCGGTCCTGCCGCGAGAGCAACGGCGGTCACGGCGTAGAACGCGTGCTGGACGAAAGAGAGAGCGAGCAGCTGGCCGAGGCTCACGTCGACTCCTCGTGGTAGAGATCGGCCAGGTGCTCGTGGACGTCCTCGTGGGAGTGGTCGTGGCCGTGCGGGTGCGGGTGGGCGAACTCCTCTTCGAGACCGACGATCACGCGCCGGCCCCGAGGGGTCACCACGATCTCGATGGGGTGACCGTACAGTTCGCTCAAGACGTTCTCGTTCACGACGTCATCGACGGACCCGCAGCGAACTTGGCGTCGCGCGATCCAGAGCACCTGGTCGACGATGGGCGCGAGTGGATTGAGATCGTGGGCGACGACGACCACGGCCGCGCCCGTCGTGTCCCTGATCAGGTTGATCAGGTCGACGATCTCGGCTTGGGCCGCGAGGTCGAGTCCCGCGAGGGGCTCGTCGAGCAGTAACAACTCGGGCTGGAACACGGTTGCCTGGGCCAGCGCGACGCGCTGTCGCTGACCGCCCGAGAGAGTGCTGAGTGGCCGGTCCGCGAACGACGTCGTCCCAGTGAGCGCGAGTGCCCGCTGCACCACGTCGCGCTTCGTACGGTCGTGGCCCCACCCGAAACGTGGCCCGTCGAAACCGAGCCCCACGTAGTCGCGTCCCGTCACGCTCGCCATTTCGTCGGCGCGACGCGACTGCGCGAGGTACCCCACGCGTCGGTTACCGCGCTCCGGCGGCGCCCCGAAGACCTCGAGCGACCCTTGCGAGAGTTGGACCAGTCCGAGGATCACCTTTAACAGCGTCGACTTACCAGCACCGTTCGGACCGAGTACGGCCGTGATGGTGCCGGCGTCGAGTTTGAAGCTGGCGTCGCGCCAAATGGTACGACCACCCAACGCGACGACGCCGTCGCGCAGCTCCAACGTGTTCACGAGAGACAACCTTCGTGCACCAGGGCCGCACGGATCCGGGTGACGACACCGTTCATCCACTCAACGTAGTTGGTGCCCTTCATGGTCTCGGTTACGTCGATGACCGTGACGTGCGACGTCTTGGCGACGCGCACCATCTCGTTCGTGAGTGGCGTCGCGGTTTGTACGTTGTTCACAAGGAAGGCCGGACGAGCGCGAATCTGGTTCAGCGCGAGCGCAAGACCCTGCACCGACGGATCGACGGAATTGCCAATCGCGAGGCGCAGCGTCTCGGGCGTGACAACCCTTAATCCACTCGCGTTGAGAAGATACCCGGCGACATCCTCCGTCGCGGCGATACGAACGTTCGCGCACGAGTGACGGATCGCGGCGACCGATTGTTGGATGGTGCTCAACTCGTCGAGCAGTGCGGCGGAACGCTTCGCGACGCCGGGGTAGACACGCGTGGGCACGAGTTGTGACTGCAACGCGTGTACGAGGCGCGTGGCCGCCGAGAGATCGTAGAAGAGGTGTGGATTCGAGCCGTCGGTGACGTTCATCAACGTCGCGACATCGACGACACGCGGAGGTGACGTCCGTGCTTGGACCAACTTGGAAAGCCACGTGTCGTATCCGGCGCCGTTCTCTATGACGACGCTCGCCGCGGCGACGTGGGCCGCGTCACTGGTCGTCGCCTCGTGATCATGCGGATCGGCATTGGGATCGCTCAACAGCGAAATCACCGTCGCGTCGGGACCGGCGATCTGGGTCGCGAGCGCCGCCCATTGGGTGACCCCGGACACGATGACCGGACGGACGGGGGACTTACCCGGCGAGATAGTGGCGAACGTGATGATCACGAAGATTCCGAGGGCGACCACAAAGAGGACCATCAAGAATATCGGCTTCCTTAGAACCATTCCAACTACTATAATTAGAATGATTCCAAGAAGCAAGTCGAGGACGGGTACGCTGCGAGGGTGACGGTCACACGAAATACGGCCCAACGCCGAGAGGTCATCCGTCTCCTCGGTCGAGTCCAGGGATTCGTCAGTGCCCAGGAACTCCACGGACTCATCGTTCGCGACGGCGGCCGCATCGCACTCGCGACGGTCTACACGCAACTGAAGAAACTCGTCGAGAGCGGCGAGGTCGACGTGGTCATGACCGACCGAGGCGAAAGCCTCTTTCGCCGGTGCGTCGTCGACGCCCACCATCACCATCTGGCCTGTCGCA
>OCZT010002285.1_pt1 | contig 19888 bp, 26 predicted proteins | sample 1539031 | NCBI WGS metagenome assembly OCZT01 (sample SAMEA3539308, study PRJEB22396) | soil metagenome | biome: tundra; feature: field; material: soil | place: USA | collected 2010-05 | depth 0.15 m | reverse complement strand
CCCCAGACACGCCTAGAAACTTCATGCACGAGAACCGGGAGACCTCGGAGACGCCTGCGGCAAACCAAGCCGCAGGACGGCGGGAGAAGGCTAAGGCCGCACGGCCCGCATGCACGTCCCTGAGGAGTCGGACAGTGGCATAGTACCGATGAATCATTCGAACAAAGACGGGAAACCGGACACGGAGAGTGACGAGGGAAGGCCGCTGATCGAGGAGAACACTCATCCACCTCACATGCACCCGACACAGAGCGGGGCCAGCATGTCCCCGGGGTGGGCGAGTGTGCGGAAGGCAGTAATACGCTTCGCCGCCACTATCCGAGATATCCGAGATAAGAGCCGTATGCGCTAGTGAGCGCTCGTACGGATCTGCGATAGGGGCGACCAGCGATGGTCGTCCCTATCGCGACTAGCTTATCTGAACAGGACTAAGTGCTCAGCTTTGCATTCGCTTGTCACACGGGCCAGAAACCGGCTTGGGGAGATTACTCCCGATAAGTCGGCCAGCGTCTACGAATGTGTCCGCTCCTGAAGACGGTCTCTCGGAATGTCGATTGATTAAAACAGAGGGTTCCATGAACTGGCGCCGACCCGCATTCCCTGGAGCTGACCAGCGGATCGCTCCTGGTCTGTCGCCAATTCTCGACCAATCGGGTTAAGTTCCGAGTGGGCTCTTATGCAAAGCGTGCAACCGATCGCTGGGCACTCCCCTTGCTCACATTGAGGGTTCCGCACACCTGGACCACGAAAACCCATCGCGGCGTACTGCAAACACCCGAGCAGCGGCAATCTCGGCGCCGGACTTCAAAAGCTCGGCTTAACGTGAACTGTCCGACGCGCGGTGCTATGCTCGGCTGATCCGAGGAGCGCTAGGGATGCCCTCTCTAAAATCACTTGTTCCCGTCGCAGACGATCTGCTCTCGCTTGGCGTGGAGGATCTCGCTGGGGTCCTACTAACCCACTTGAACAGCAACGATAATGGGAATCCCGCCATACAACACGACGGAATCATTCAATACAACTTCTTCAACAACCTGAGGCGGATCACTCGCGACTACCCAGGCCGCGAAGATGAAGTAAACCGGGCGCTAATGGAGGCGTGGAATTGGTTAGAGGGTGAGGGCCTCTTAGTGCGAGACGCCGAGACTCCGTTTAGTGAGAAGGTTTTTCTTTCGAGGCGCGCCCGGCGTCTGCAAACGCGAGAGGATTTTGGCGCATATCGTAAGGCAAACCTACTTCCCAAGGGCCAGCTTCATAAGCTTATTGCCACTAGGGTCTATCCGGCGTTCCTCCGAGGCGATTATGACACAGCGGTGTTTCAGGCATTCCGCGAGGTTGAGGTTGCCGTTCGCAACGCAGGAAACTTCCGAGACGAAGATGTTGGAACGACGTTGATGCGCGATGCATTTCGTCCAGGCAATCCCGAGAAACCCGCCGTTACTCCCGGGCCGTTGACAGACATTACGTTGCCGGTCGCTGAACAGGAGGGAATGGCGCACCTCTTCGCTGGCGCGATCGCCGTCTACAAAAACCCTCAGAGCCATCGAAATGTGCCAACTCGTGCGATTCGACGCTGCGGAAGTAATCGTCTTCGCCAGCCATCTACTACGGATGGTTGATCAGCTCGGTGCGCCTTCAGCTTCCATCTGATCACCTCTCCAGACAGCCTGATTGCCGACCCTAGCTACGCAACCGGAAGCGTGGTCTCCACTGCACAGAAAGCCCGCTGTGCAGTACCCTTGCTCAGATTTAGGGTTCGACATACCTGGGACCACGAAAGCCCATCACGCCGCAACGTAGCCACCTGGGCAGCGTCAACCTGAACACGGGGCCTTCCGAACTTCTTGCCCTTGGCGCGCGCGTTGCGCAGCCCAGCCCTGACCCGCTCCTGGATGAGTGATCGCTCGAACTCGGCCATGGCGCCAATGATTTGAAACATCAGGCGCCCGGAGGGTGTGCTGAGATCGAGGTTGTCTCGGAAGCTGATAAACGCGACTCCGTAGGCACAAAGGTCCGCGAGGGCATTGACCAGATGCTTCAGCGAGCGACCGAAGCGGTCGATCTTCCAGACAAGCACGGCATCGAACTTCCGCCGGTGAGCGTCGGCCATAAGCTGGTTCAGTTCAGGTCGCGACTCTTTTGAGCCTGACACGCCTTGATCGACGAACTCCCTGGTGATGATCCAGCCGCGTCGGGAAGCGTACTCACGCAGTTCAGAGAGTTGCATTTCGGGATCTTGCCCGTTTTGCGTTGAAACGCGGGCATACAGAGCGACCCGAGCAATTGTGAGGGGTGGTTCTTGAGCGTGGGATGATGCGGTGTTACGGTGATGTACAGCCATTGGGTGCCTCCTGATAGGTGCCCTGGTTAGCGTCGTGTCGGTGTTAGTCGCACTGGCACGACGCGCGTTTTGTTAGTGGTCGGTTTCGAAGTCTTCTCCCTGTTCCAATACGGACTTTTACACTTGCCGCAGCGCAGTGGCTTCGCACCGTCCTTGGACTGCCACTCGTGACCACACTGGCCACATATCCAGACAGTGATTTGTTCTTTTCGCATCGGCACGCACCAATAGTGTACACCGATAGTGTGAAAAGTCAATCTTAATAACGGAGGTCAGCGCTCAAGTGCTCGATTCGATTCGGAAAGCGCTAGCCGCCGCCACAGATTTACAGGTTGTAGGCTCGCTGAGTTTAGTCGCGGACTTGCTCTCTTCAATTTTGACTTGCCTCAATCGCGTTAATATTGGCTAAGCAACCGGATAGCCGCCGACCGATCATAAGCGGCGAAAGGGGCCGATGGGTCTTTCCATCCCGGCCTTTCAGGTGAATCCTTGTAGAACTCGTGAAGGTTGCGGAAGGGCGACGAATGGCCACTGATCTGGCGGACTGGAAGAAGATAACTCCTCCAGAGCTTGTTCCCGCCATCAAACACATCCGGGACACATTCGACACGACTGAATGGAAATGCTCGCAGGTTACGGGCAAGCTATGCTATTCCGCTCTCCATCCTCAAGCGGCGGACCGAGTTGCTTTAGCACCCTACGAAGAGGCCTTTGTTGTTTATCGCAGAATCGTCGGTCCTCTGGCGCAAAGGGAATTCGATGATTTACTCCGCACCGGCACCCCGCCAGCCATCTTCAAGGCTTACCTCAATGCTTTTCGTAACGGGCTCCAGACCGAGGTTCGGCGGCTATTCAACGAGGCACTTCAGATCGGACTCGCAAACGCGAAGGTCTTGAAGACACACCCCGTTGAATGGGCCACGGCTCATCTCAAGATCCTGATCCGCGAGCAATTGCCGTTGGTCGTAGGTTGGATTAAGGGGGTTTGCGATGAACAAAACTCCGCGAAGGTATTCGAAACTGAGGAGGACTTAGAAGAATTAGTTTTCTGGAAAACCTGGCGAGCGCCGACGCTGGTTTATATGCAGCCGTCGGGCAACGCCACATACGACCCTGCGGGCGCGTGGGCGCGAGAAGATGAGCAGCGCACCCAGCAATTGTTGAGGGCTCTTTCAGACCGGTTCATTCAGTTTCTCGAAATAGATTTGGACAAAACGGCTGGCGCCGCTTATGTAGAGTGCGCAAAAAGGGGCAAGCTCAAGGCACAGGCAAACCAGAATCCATCCCCGCCGGAAGACTCTCAGGGGACAGGCGAAAGTGAACAACGGGCTTCTCATTCATCTAATCAAGAACAGGGCCACGAAAAAACAAGACTCGGTCCCAAGAAACAGGATTTGAGCCGCTACTTGGATTCAGCAGACCTGACCGCACGGCAGCGCGAATGTATATCGTTGCGACTAGAGTACGGCTTGCGCAAAACCGCGATCGCACAGCGCCTCGGAATTAACCGTAAGACCCTTGATGAACACATCTCCGCCGCAGAAAGAAAGTTTGAAGTGCAGACGGCCAAAGATCGCGCGGCTAAGAATCTCGGAAAAGTGAAGCCGGGCGACACCCGCACGCGATAGCGTCGGCTTACGGCATCCTACCGGGTAACCAACAACAATCCTTATACCCCACATTCACCCCGCACGAGGACACGGTTCAGGAAGGGTCCCAAAAATTTTGCTGATTTATTTGTCGATCCGAATCAGCAACTTACGCAGCTCCACACCCCGCATTCACCCCGCATGTGGGGACTAAGGGTAGGAAGGGCGCGCTATTGAGCGCCTTCAGAGGACAGAGATACAGATGGGACTCCCTGAACTCATCGACGAGAAACAGGTATCCGAGCGGTTCGGCATATCCCTGAATACGCTCCGCTCTTGGCGGAACTGCGGAGACGGGCCGGACTTCTACAAATTGGGCACGGCCAGACGTTCGCCAGTGCGGTACGATGTTGTTGTACTCGCAGAATGGCTGCGGATACATCTGCGTGTCCAAAAGGCGAGAGCGACTGCGGAGGAGAAGCATGTCGCTCTATAAACGGGGGTCAACCTACTGGTACAGAGTTCGCTGGAATGGCAGCAAACAGTATCGGGGTTCTTGCAAGACTTCGAGACTGTCAGAAGCCAAGAAGGTAGAGTCGCTGGTGTTGGCCCGATTGCTAGAGAATAAGCGGCCGCCGGGATCGCAGAAGATCCCCACGCTGGCCGAATTCTCAGGTCGATTCTTTCAATGGATGGGTTCACTCCCGACGGATCGCCCGCCGAAAGAGGGTACCCGCAAGTATTACCACGTTGGCTGGAAACTGCTGGAGAAAACCACGATGGCGGGACGGAAAGTTGACCACATCGAACGTGACGACATCTCCGCGCTTGCAGTGGGAAGTTCCCCGTCCAACACTAACAACGCTCTGCGCACGCTTCGCAGAATGCTGAAGCAGGCTCAAGAGTGGGGACTGATTCAGACTGCTCCCAAGGTTCGACTCGTGGAAGAGCAAGGTCGGGAGATTCTGCTAGAGCCCTGGATGGAAGCCAAACTGTTAGCCGTGATGGAGGTCGAGCGCACGCCGACCAGCAAGCACGCGCCGAAGTCGGCGAACTACGGCTGGCAGCCATTGAGAGACGTTATGCTGGTTATGCTCGATACGGGTATGAGGCCGGCAGAAGTCTTTCGCATGGAGTGGGAGCATGTGAAGTGGGACAGAGAACTGATCTTCGTCCCACGTAGCAAGTCGCGCAAATCGAAGCGGTACGTACCTCTGAGTGAGCGCGTTAAGGAAGTATTGCAGATGCGGGCAAAAGAGTCGCCCTTCATCTTTCCATCGGCCCACAGTGGTTCGGGCCACATCGAGACAGTGCAGAAGCAATTTGACCGCGTCAAGAAATTGGTAGGTCTACCCGAAGCCGTTGTGCTCTATTGTGCTCGGCACAGGTTCAGTACCGATGCGATGGACGGAACGGGCAATGTGATGGCGGTAATGGATGTCATGGGCCACAGCAAAGTGGACGTGACGCGACTTTACCAGCATCCCGGCCTGAAGCAGATCGGGATGGCAATCAACAAACGAAATGAAGTTGTGCAGTGAGCACAAAACCGAGCACACGGTATGAACTGCGGTTGTCGGAAGATAGGCGGTAAGTGATTGATTGCAGAAATACTTAAGGTTTGGTAGCCCAAACAAGTTTGAGATGGAACCAGCTCATTGAATGGCTCAAACAGATGGATTCTTTACGGAAATCGGCTATTTCCGCTTGATTTGGGCCATTGCAGGGGGATCGGAGGAGCCGCATCAATACAGCATATGTACTCCCTACATTGTATTGAACCATGTTAGGAGTGCATACTGTGCAACGTCGGGTCACGCTGATAGCGCAAAGCACATCGCCGCCCACGTGCTTGGATTACTTGTGTAATGGGGATAGATGGGTATCCGCTTCACTCACCAGACCCCAAGATGTTGTGGTTTCGCTTTGATTTCGTTTGGTCACTGAGTAACCCCTTTGGAATCCTAAACTCTACCGCCGCCCCTCCGAACAAAACAAGTGTCGTCATCTCCTGGACTATAATGCCAGTCAAACTCAATTTTCCATGTTGCATTGTGCGTTTCAAAAGTGGCTGTCATCGGTATTTCGACGAAGATGTTACCAATTCCTCTGCTGTGGGTTTTCTTTTTAATCCATCCCCTTTCGGTCAATCCTTCTGAATTTGCCGCTATGTACTGGTTGTAGCCGTCTGTTGCGGTCGATCTAACTTCCGACCCTACGGCCCATCTTCCCACCACCACGCACTGAGACCTCGGGGCGATTTCGTTTATCTCATCAAAGTTCATCGGACAGTGTTGAGGCACTGGTATTGGCTGTACGTTAACTCGATAGACGTGTTGATCGCTTCGATTGTCCACGAGGATAGATTTCTTTTTACTGCCAAGGAATAAAAGCATTCCTTTCTCTTCATTGGTCCAATCCCAGACAATGGCCACATCTGGTTGCTGTGCCCGTTCCCGTTCCTGTCTCAACGCTTCCTTATAGGATTCTGCGCTCTTACGCTCTTTTTCCCATATCCGAATTGCTGCAAAAACAAAACAGAGCGCAGAAACAAGGAGCGCGATCCATCGTGGAATCGGTTTGTCCCAATAAATCAAACCGGCAACCAGTAAACCGACGGAGCCGATGCCGCTCAAGAGAGCCACCATGTCGGCCACGAGCGCCCGGAAGAATCCACCAAGGTCCACACGCACCTCCGCCACCCCGCTACGACCGCCAGGATAACAACGGCAAGAATACGATTTGCGTTACTCGGCGTCAAAGTCACGGCGACCACAAACCACAACCTGTAGTGTCGTGGTGAGTGAAGCGGATACCCATCTGGGGATATTATGCCAGTTACGGTGCTGTCATTCTGATCCCAAGATGTAACCCACCAATTAGTTACTGCTGGCTCGTTCAAACTCGTCGTCGCAAATGAGCGCAGCCCGACGTAGAATCGAAATATGGCGACGACTCCCCGCGACGTGTGGCATGAATTTCCCGAATTGGCCGACGAGCGACCGGAGTTGTGGGCGAAGTGTTATCCGAAAATTTATGAGGGCGTTGATGGCGGGGAGTACCACTCGGCCAAGCTCGTCGGGTATTTTTTGTTATGCGCTGCCATCAAGATCGAACAATCGGAAGTGCACGTCTATGAGCACTTCACCGAAACGGTCGAGGCGATTTGGGCGTCGCGGCTGGCGGCCTATCGCGTCCCGATCTTTTGGCTTGGTCGTGAAATCACGGAAGCACTCAAATTCACCACGTTGCCCGTCACGCTCGACTTTACGACGATGAAGCTGCCGTTCGAGGCAGCCGTCTTCATGTTGCCCAAAGGCTCGTTCACCTACCAGAGTGAGGCAAACGAGGTCGTATGCGTGTCGTACGCTCGGGCCGCCATGCGTGAGGAGATTCCGAGCATCAACCCCGGGGCGATCAAAACCATCGCCGGACGCGGCGATTTTAGTGTTTTTGCCGCAATGACAAGCGGTCGTCTTCTGAATTGGTCGCATCCGTGGGAGCAACCACTCGACATCGCGCAACTGGATGCGACGATTCAAGACACGCCGAATGAACCGCTCGAAACACGGTTCCAAGACGACGTCAGCACAGACGACAAGCATTTCATGGCTCGCGTCGCCCATCTGGTGTTCAACACGTTACAGCTGATGCTCGCCAGACCCAATTTGGTTTCGGTGGGTTCATTGGTCAAACGAGTCCACGACAAAAAGAAGTCCATCAAAACGTTCTGGTCCCCCAACATGATCGGCAAGGATTACCGGCTGAGGCGGGAATCGCAGCCACTTGGCGGGACGCACGCGTCACCCCGCGGTCATTGGGTCCGCGGCTTTTGGCGAGATCAGGCGTGCGGGTCGAACTATAGTCAGCACAAAGAAATTTGGCTAGAGCCATTTTGGAGAGGTGGGGAGTGATTTGCATTATTTGATAACAGGCGATTACACAAGTAACCCCGAAACGGTGTCAACGGTGCTTAATTACGCACGTAAATACTGATATAGCGTCTCACGGCTCACACCGAATTCCCTCGCCAATCCAGCTTTCTTCTCACCAGCGGCAACCCGCTTGCGAAGGTCTTGCGCCTGTTCATCCGTCAACGAGGGCTTGCGCCCGCGATATACGCCCGCTTTCTTCGCCAGTGCTATCCCCTCGCGTTGACGTTCACGTATCAGCGACCGCTCGAACTCGGCGAATGACCCAAGCATGTTGAACATCAGCTTGCTCAAGGAGCTATCGCTATCGTCGCCAGTGAACGTCAGATTTTCTTTCAGGAACTGCACTGCAACACCACGGCCATTTAGGTCTGTGACAACCTTGCGCAGATCGTCCAAGTTGCGGCCTAACCTATCCAGAGAGTGAACGACAACCGTGTCACCCTCACGGACGTACGACAGCATTGCCTCAAGCTGTGGCCGCTTCGTGTCCTTACCGCTGCACTTATCCGTGAATACTTTGTCTGGAGATGCGCTCTTGATGCTCTCAAGCTGCCGATCTGTGTGCTGGTCAACCGAAGAAACGCGAACATATGCAATTCGCTTGCTGTGCTTTCGTGCTGCGGCTGCTGCGGTCATCTTGCCCTCCATGAGTGAAGTGTCAAGATGGACTCTAGACCATTACCAGACGTGTGTCAATAAAATAATTTACGAGCCTAGTTGGACACAATTTGACATCAGGGTTGACGCCAATCTGGAGTATACTCCAACTTGACACTAAAACTGCACATTGTGCGCTGCGCCGGTTATGTGGTGACTGTCACAACCAGCCAAAAATAGCCCACGCAGAAGCAGGCAAGCGAACTGAAACCGAACGTCTGGTTGAGTGCGTATGCTAGGTCGGTGTGCGGATTTCCGTGCTCGACTTCTTCGTAGCCGTAAATCAGCGACACCATGAAAGCGACTCCATAAAGGACGCAATACGCGAGGAGAATTAAGGGCGACGCGTAGAACCAAGGCAGGTGGCCGCCTTGCGAGTGCAATGCTGACGAACCCACAAGCAACACAATTGAACCTGTCGCTAGGCCAATTGTGAACTCGGCGGCACGAAGGTAGCGAGCAAGATGCGGAGCGAATGCGCCTGCTCTGCTCTGTGGGTCGAGATTGTAGGAATCGTATTTCTTTGTAAAGTACATCGCGCAGAACATCGCTGCACCGAAAAGTGCTCCTACGACAATCCCGCTCAACCCAGCTACCACGTGAGGCATAGCACCATCCTATCGGAGCCAGTGGGATGCTGAACCACGTCAGAACCGTTTGAACAATCTCTTCACGCAGTCCCAGCAGCACGTTCGCACAACGAAAACCTCTCCGCAAACACTGGGTACGTTGTTACTAACGATGACAAACAGCGATCTACTCCGTATCCCTCTTTGTTATCAACGAAGTAAGTCATGGTAGGCCATAACGCAGCGTCGAAACTGCGCGGTACTTCCAAGAATAATTGATACGAAGCTCCAACCAGTCTACACGTTTGCAGCCTTTATTTATAAGGCTTTGAGCGGTGTCGAGCAGGATGGAGGAAACGTCGCACGTGGTGGGGCCGACGTGAGGGCCGCGAAGTGCGGCATTGCGGTTGGAGTATGTGTTACAACACATATAAGTAATTGACGGTGCGATAGTTAATCTCTTGTCGGAGTCGTACCTTGCCGTCGTCTTTCCTGGGGTGCGGAAGGCAGAACGCACCAGAATCGCACCGACGAGCGGTATTGGGGTTGAGAGGGGTCGCCGTGAGCCGCAAAGGCCCGCGGACGGGCCGGGGAAGTCTGGGTGAGGGTTGAGAGGGGTGCCCAGAAGCACCTCGACCCGTGCGCGGGTCTGTCCTCGAATGTGGCGTCCACTCCTTCAGCGGAGGCTTGTAGTACGGGTGTGAAGAGCATTGCCCAGCAAAGAACAGCAGCGTATAAGTAAACTGCGCCATGAAATGTCCTTACTGCTTAGAAAATTTCCACAGCGCACCGTCCACTACACCGATTGCCTCGGATGTTGAAGGCGGGTGGGTGGTCGAGCACGAAAAATGCCCTGCGTGTCAAAAACTGATTTTATTCCTTTACTACGGCGTTCCTAGGGGCGTTGGTAGTGGTGCCGTTTGAAATCCACAGGGGTTGAACGCCGAAACGAACGGCGTAAACTTGTGGCATGGTACTCAAGAACAAGAAACTCCCGCCGCACTGGACTTCCAGCGGCAACGTGAAACGCTGCTCGGTTTGCGGATACCCATTCCCGCCCGAAGTATGGCCATCCATAGACGCGGCCTTCTCGGAACACCTGCGCAAAGCGCACAAGCCCGGACAAACGAGCGAGGATTTCAGTCAAGCCGCTCTGCGCGTCGTCCGCGAGGCCACGGAAGATAAGTAGGCCACTACTCATCGCCTAGTCGCTCCTGCATCGCCAAGAAATGCTCATACTTCAACAGCACAGCAAGCGGCTCGTCATTGTCCTGAATGACCAGAGTCTTGTCGAGCGCCCGTAACTGGCTCACGTTTAGCGCCCGCAGTCGGCTAATTCCTACGTGCTGCACGGTGGGGTCAACGTAGGGAATAGAAACCTGATTCGCTTTAGCCATAATCCCTCTCAGGCGCTCAGCGCCTTCAAAATCATTTCCTTGTCAATTCGCGCATTGGGTTTTTTCTCTGGCAGCAAGCTGCACAACTCTTCCAGCGTCCAGATATGATCGGCTAGGCCCGCTTCCATCGCTGGCGTCACCCTCAGTGTCTTGTGAACACGGCAGAAGTTGTAATGCAGAAAGTACAGCGCAACCATGTGACCGTGGTTCTCAAGCTTCTTACTGAATCCGTTCGTCAGCCGCGTGACGCGCCGCATGGACATGCGCATCGTGAGGTTCTGGCGTTCTACGAATGACGTGCTGACGTGCTTGGGATCGGGATCGCCGCTCACTACCTTCATATCGCAACCAATGCACGTCGCAGGGCTATAGCGGCGCTGATCGGCATCGATCGGAGCGCCAAAGATTTTGTGCAGCATCGCGTAATCGACATCTGCGCCAAAGGCATCCTCGATAGCATTAACGTAATGGCGCAGCGCATCTGTGGTGATCTGCGGGCGTCCAACAATGCGCTCGGCACAATCCTGCATGAACTCGTAAGCCGCTCGCTTGCCACGATCTCCCACGTAATACGTCACGCAGAGTTTGGTGTCGGCATCAATGGCAGTCCACGTCCAAGAGTCACCCCAGCCCTGTTGCTCTTGCTCTGGCGTCACGTTCTTTCTCTTTGCTCCGATGAATTGCCAGATTTCATCGCACTGCAAACGCCGAACCCGTATGTTGCGAACGTGGCTGTGATGGTATTCAGCACAAGCACATCCGGCATCTTCCAGTAGACGCAGAACGGTATGTTTCCCGACTCCGAACATGCGGCACGTCGCGTTGATGGAGTTCCCTTCCACTAAAGCCCCTATCACCTGTGTGCGCTTCGCTGTGCTAAGCCGATTCATGCTCGCCTCTTTACAGGCTTTATAGTAGCACGATAACGGCAGATGTAAAGCTCTATATTGCCTAACGAGAGATTGTTTATAGGCTCTTGCGCGGCGAAATGTTACTATTAGCAGGCCAATTCTCACTCCAAGAAGTGAAAGAAGCGCAATAGCGGTGACTTCTATACTCTTTAGCCAGTGCCCCTCTAATCTGCCAACTGATTCTTCTGCTTTGGAAAGATGTATATCCGCATTGGATAGTTCGATTGCCAATCTTGAGAGGTCGTCTGCGCTCTGGGAGAAGGTAGTTTGGCCATTCGCTGCCTTAGTGGTGGCAGGTGTTGTGGTTGAACTTGTGGTGCTTTGGATTGAATATCGCCACGAGTTGGACGCATGGCGAAGAGGTATAGTGCGTCCACCGGAAAGGCCATCACGACGGTTGTTCATATGGGCATCAATAGCCGCTACCGCAGTAGCGGTAGGCGTGGCTGGTGAATTCGGTGTCGGTGTAAAGATCGCAACACTAAACCAAGAGTTGAGAACTGACAGTGGACAGCTCCGCAGCGCGAGTGACCAGATGCTTGCATTCGCAATCGAAGAGGCTGGCAGAGCCAATGAGCGCGCCTCCAGGAATGAGCAGCAGACGGCTGGTCTACAGTTAAAAGCGGCAAGATTGAACGCCAAAGCTGAAGGATTGCGCAAAGAAGCAGAAGATGAACGGACGGCCCGCCTCCAGCTCGAAAAACAAATCCAGCCGAGAACATTCGAGTTCTCACAGATAGACGAGATTGCTAAACCTCTGAAACCGTTTGCTCCTGCGTTAACAGGAAGAAAGATCACAGTAGGGTCGTACTCATTCGACCAAGAGGGGATCGTCTTCGCCGTGGAAATATGGAACGTGTTAAATCGTGCTGGTATCAATGCCGATGCTTCAGATGTGGGCACGTTAATGCCGATAGGGATGATGCAAACGGGGGTTATTATCGACGGTCGCACGACTGACAGAGACATCGTGCAGGCACTTGGTAAAACCATCAGTTCGCACGCTGGCAATACGCCAATCCACATGGAGTGGGACAGCAGTAAGCACTCCGATTTGTCGATATTTGTTGCGGCTAAGCCCATTGCGGGGCTCCCCGACATCATCCCCAATAAGCCATAGAGAAGAACAGGCAATAGGGCGCAATGACCCTGTGGACGCGAAACGGCACCACTACCGGGGCGTTGACAGGCAGGTAGACTGGCCATGGTCACAGGCCAGTTTTCGAGGAGGCTCGTCAAACCAAAAGCAGCTTGCCGCCCACCTTGTCCCAAAGAGGTATCGCCGCCACTAGCAGCAGAATACAACGAAGCGTGTTTGGTGCTCCCAGACAGCGCAAAAGCATCCGCAGCTCTTTCGCGGCGCTGTTTACAGACGCTGCTGCGCAAACAAGCGCAGGTAAAGCCGGGCAACCTCGCAGAGGAAATTCAGCAACTTCTGGACACTGGCAAGCTGCCTTCTGACTTGGCGAACAGCATCGACGCCGTTCGCAACATCGGCAACTTCGCTGCCCATCCCATGAAGAGTCAGCATACCGGCGAGATTCTAGAAGTTGAACCCGGTGAAGCAGAATGGAACCTTGATGTGCTTGAGTCCCTATTCGACTACTTTTTTGTTCGTCCGGCGAAGCTCAAGGCGAAGAAAGATGCGCTGAATGACAAGCTGAAAGAGGTCGGAAAACCCCCGATGAAGTAAACGCACCAGAGAGGTAATCGTGCCACTCCTCAATTTCTGGAAGACTGCGTGGTCACCAGCACAAGGTCGGCCAGAGTTTCTTAAGGGAAATGCCCTGCCAATCCGAACCCCTTGAAGTCCGTTCCAGCCACTGACTGCACCGCCTTTGATTTCCTTCATTGAAGGTTTTGACCATTCCGAGTACGATGCAGCCAATGCATATAAGGCAGAAGGCTGCTGATCGAGGCCAGATGTAACTTGTCCGCCCTCCTTCGGCAGGGACTTAAAAGCACAGCGCAACAATGTAAGGCTGTGGGGTCAACACGTCCTGACTCGAAGGCACGGCGCGTCACTGCCAATACAGCTAGAGCGATTCTTCGGCAACCGAATCTTTCGGATGCGGAAGCTGAGAAGCTGCTCGATCAACTGTATTCGTTGGCTGATGTCATCGTACAAGCCTTCATCGAGCGGCGCAGCCGTTCAACGGAAGCTCCTGCTTTCGGGAACGTGCCAGCGGCGGCAACTTCGCCATTGCTCACGTCGTTAGCCGCTTGAGTGAGCAACGCGGAACACGTCACTTACAAAGTGGCGTGTTCCGATGTAGCTTTATTCAAAATGCCTATCATGAAAACTTCCGACATTAGAGGACAACGTGCCGTCATCTACACACGCGTATCCACAGAGGAACAAGCGAGAGAAGGCCTGAGCCTCGAAGCTCAGGAGATTGCCTGCCGTGAGTATTGCCAGAGTAATGGCCTAGAGGTCGTCCATGTTTTTGTTGAAGAGGGTGAATCGGCGAAGACGGCAAACCGCACACAGCTAAAAGAGCTACTGAAGTTCTGTCGCGAAGATCGCAACATTGGTGTCGTTGTCATTTACAAGGTTGACAGATTCAATCGCTCGCAAGAGCACCATCAGATTCGAGCCCTTCTTACTGCGATGGGCGTGACCTTGCGCTCCGCTACAGAACCAATCGATGACAGTTCGACGGGGAAATTCATAGAACAAATCTTCGTCGCGGTAGCGGAGTTGGATAACAACATAAGAGCTGATCGCAGCGTGCAAGGCATGCGGCAGAGACTGCAAAAGGGCTTCTGGGTGTTCCCTCCTCCACTAGGATATGTCGCGGGCACGGACGCACACGGCAATAAGAACATTATTCCTGATCCGAAACGTGCAGATCATGTCACTTGGGCTTTCGAGCGGTTCTCGACGGGCCTATACTCTCGGCAGCAGGTGCTGCGGGATGCTAGCCTAAGGGGACTCCGAACGAGGAAAGATAAGCGCGTTAGCGCACAGACATTTGAGCAAACCCTGCGGAAGCCTGTTTACGCGGGTCGCATCATAGTGCAGTGCTGGGATATTGATGTTGAAGGGAAGCACCAGCCGCTTGCTAGCGCAGACGTATTTGAGAGAGTGCAGCTGATCCTTCAAGGCAGGCGCAGAATCATAGCTCCGCGTGCGCGGGGCAGTGAAAATTTTCCGCTAGTGCACTTTGTGCGCTGCGGGGAGTGCGGACAACCTTTAACCGGAAGCTCGTCAAAGGGCAGAAACCAGCGATACCCGTATTACCACTGTCAAGACGGTTGCACCCGTGTACGCAAAGTCGACTTCGAGACTGGTTTTGCTGACCTGTTGAATCGGCTCCAGCCAAACCCTGAATACGTTGCTTTGTTCCGTGAAGTCATTCTCGACGTACTGAGGGCAAAGCAGCACGACATTTTAGAAGCGCAAACTGGTCTCGAACGCAAACTCCTCGAACTTCGACGCAACCGGGACAAGCTGGACGAAGCGTTTATTTTCCGGCAACAGATCGATGTCGGGACATACAGGCGGATGAAGGAACCGCTTGTGTGCGAGATCACGTTAACCGAAATCGAGTTGCAGGAAGCCTCGGTCGAGACCGTCAACGCTGAGGAAGCAATCGACTTTGCTCTCGATGTGCTGGCAAACGTATCGAACCGCTGGAAAACTGCTACAGCGACGCAAAAGCAGCGTTTTCAACAAGTGCTTTTTCCAGAGGGTCTTGAATATATAAACGGGGAATATCGAACCAGCGAAACATGCTTTTTATTCAATAGCTTGGGAAGCGAGACCGTTTGTAAAGAAGAACTGGTAGCGCTACCGGGAATCGAACCCGGGTTTGAAGATTGAGAATCTTCCGTCCTAACCCCTAGACGATAGCGCCCCCTTCGGAAAGGCTCCTGCATTATAACAAATCGCCAGCGTTTATAAGCGTTCCGCGGCCCTTGGGTAGTGTCCTAAAGTTGCGTTGCTAACAAACAGCAAGCGGTTGCAATCGCATCTCTGCGGTGCTACGGTTTGCTCATGGCACGCAAGCAAAACGACCTGAAAGCGCTCCGCAACATGATAAGCGAAGCGCACGACATTCTCCGCACGACAACTCTGCCCGAAGAGCGCTCACAGCGAGCGTATGAACTGCTAACCGCTGCCGTGCATCTTGCTGACACCCTCTTGGAGGAATCCCCCGCTGCCAAGCTCGGAGCAAAGGGCGGCAAGCAGACCGCGAAGCGCGGTTCCGAGTATTTCCGTCAGATCGCAGCCAAGCGTAAGACGCATGGGGGCGGAAGGCCGCAGAGTAAGCATGAAGAGGTCAATTAGGGTTTGACTTCGGGATTGGCCGTGATGAATTCCTTCCACAGTTTTTGAATTGCTTCCATCCCTTCTTTTGGGTGCTTGAGCTTCCCCACGAATTCTTTCGGCATCTCCGTTGGAGGCGCGGCAACGATATTCTTGGGAACGGGAATGCGCCCATCTTCTACCTCGCGGGCAGTTAAGTGAGTCTGCAACAGATAAGCAAAAATCTTTACATACGGCCACGGGAGAGTGATAGCCGTATGTTGAACTACGACGTTATTCCCTGCTGCAAGATCAGTCTGCCCGAAAGTAATCTTCAAGTCCCAAATAGTGGATTCCAAGTATGTATTGTTAGCGTACCTATTTAGGAACTCTTGGTCTCTCCGAAAGTCAATTCCCGGTGCGGCTTTTCCTGCGTCCGTCTCGGACTTATCCATTAGATGATCCTCTTATTGTGCAAAAGTTGGGACTGAGTTTGTGGCGCCAGAATAAAAAAATCCAGGCAGAGTATGGCTCCATGTTTCAATCTCAGTAACCCCGGAATAGTCTTGTTCCGCGCCAGTCATCACTGTTCCAATATGCACAGCGTTGCTTGCGCCCACAGTGATTGCAGATGCACTTGCAGGAGTTGCCACAGCAAGCGAAGGTTGATCAAAAACAAATTGGAGTTGCATCTCAGAAGCTCTGGAACGACCAGAGACCCCACGACGTGTGCGGGTTTTGCGAAAGACCGTTGGCGTACTCGGTTCTGGAACAGGATTGGCCGATGACGCTGTTTGTGGTTCAATCCCAATTTTCAAATCAAGAGCTTGTAATACAGATTGAAGAGTGTCTAGTTTTGGATTCCCGGTAGCGGAAAATGAGCGATATAGACTCTCTCGCGTAACTCCCGCCGTTCTTGCAACGGTAGAAACTCGGCGAGCCTGAATCACGTTCAAGCAAGCCTTACGGAACATTTCTGGAGAATCATCAATTGCGGCGCTCAGATAGTACGCAGCTTCAACTGGATCTGCCAGTGACTCCAAAAGCGCTTCTCTGTATGGCCGTGTCTTTCTATTCATGCTTCCCCCAGAATTTTTGAGCGTCTTTGATGTCTTGGTTTTGCGTTTTCTTTGATCCACCAGAAATCAGATGCACCTCATTTGCAATTTGCCCGATGTATACGCGATAACCGGGGCTGTGGCCGAAATCGAGAATCAACTCAACGACTCCCCGGCCTACCCTTTTGTGTTTCCCTAGATTGCCTTCCTCAACGTGATCAATGCGGTTGCGAACTCGTCCTCGTGTTGCGCGGTCGAGAGCGTCTAACCATTCAGAGAAGGGCTCTCGTCCATCATCGGTCTGGCAAATCAGCACTTCTCTGGGGGTGGCCACGCATGATAGCGGTCTGCACCATGTGTGACCTGTAAATCACGCAAGAGATAATAGCACCGCCCTCGTAGTTGGTTCAAGGAGCAAACCACAATGCACCAAATGTGGTATAAATGCAAGTGACGGAAGCGGAGGGAGTCGAACCCTCAAGTCCGGGTCAGGGATGGTGGATTATAAGTCCACGGGGCTTGCCAATGCCCAACGCTTCCGTATCCGTGATCTACAGATCACACTACCACGCAAACCACTGATAACGCAAATCTACCGAGCAGTATTTTCCTCTTGACAAACAGCAAGCGCTTGCTGTAATCTGTATTCATGAATTGCCAAACCTGCAACGTCGAGTGCAAAAAGTCCGGCAAGCACCGCAATGGCCTACAGCGCTTTCGCTGCGCGCAATGTGGCAAGACATACACCGAAGAGCATGAGCGGCTGTTCGCGCCAATGATCGTTCCCGAAGATAAGGCGCTCCTGGCGATTCAACTCCTGATCGAAGGAACCTCGATTCGCAGCGCTGAACGAATCACGCAGTTGCACCGTGACACGATCATTCGGCTGCTTGTGCTCGCTGGCGAGCGTTGCATAGCGCTCATGGACACGCAGATGAGGAACCTCCGCTGCAAGCGGATTCAGGCCGACGAAATCTGGTCATTCGTCGGGAAGAAAGACCGCAACTTGAAAGTTGACGACCCCGAAGAGCTTGGCAATGCGTGGGTGTTCGTCGCAATGGACGCAGAGACAAAACTGATTCCGGCTTACGCGGTTGGTAAGCGCTCCCGCGAAACCACTTATCAATTCCTCGCTGATCTGCGCGACCGCATGGCGGAAGAGCACCGCTTTCAGATCACCACAGACGGCTTTGTGTTCTACCGCAAGGGTGTTGAGGATGTGTTCGCGGGTCAAGCCGACTTTGCGCAGATGATAAAAATATACGGCGATTACGGGCAGCACGACGCTGCTGGACGGTATTCGCCCTCGCCGATGATAGAAACCATAGTCAAGATACGCGATGGTCGCCCCGACCCGCGCCACATCTCCACCAGCTATGTCGAGAGGCAGAATCTCACGATTCGCATGGCAATCCGGCGCTTTACCCGCTTGACCAATGCGTTTTCAAAGAAGCTGGACAATCACAAAGCCGCTTGCGCCCTGCACTTCGCGTATTACAACTTCTGCCGGATACACAAATCGCTACGCGTGACGCCAGCAATGGAATCTGGCCTGACCGATCACATATGGACGATTCGGGAACTGCTCTCATAACGGCATCAAATCTGTGGACTTGGCCATCCCGACTGGCTTATAGTAGGGGTGCCCTCGGGGGAGGGAGTCGGTATTCCTGATGTATAATAGACAGGGACACCATGACGTTGAAGATAACAGCAAGCGTAAAGGGAGCAGTCCGTAAGGATGAACCCCTAGGGGTTTACGTTGCGTATTGTCCCGCTCTGCAAATTTACTCACAAGGAACCGATGAAGCCCGCGCTCACAGGGCTCTAAAGGGCGCGGTTATGCTCTTCCTTTCAACCTGTATAAAGCACGGTGTGCTGGATCAAGCGTTGAAGGAGAGAGGATTCTCGGACGTGGACAGTTCGGAACCAACATCGCCGCAGCAGAAGATGGGCGAGTATATTGCTGTTCAGAAGTATGACGACACGTTCGATTTTGATGTGCCGATGTATCTTTTACAGCAGCAGCAGCAAACGCAGGAGACTATCGCATGATTGCAGTTCCCGCTCCCATTCCACCAGCACAGTTGAAGCGAGTTCTGGAGCTACATGGCTATCGCCCCGTAAGTGAGGATGAATTCAACTGGGCAATGGCGAGAGGGAATGAAGTGCCGCTCATTATCCCGAAAGACGGCGAGTATGTTTCCGTTGATGTGATGATGGACGCACTGCATAGGGCTGGCCTCGGAACACTTGGAGATTACTTCCCATTGCGGGATCGGGCGGCCAAAGAGCTTGGTCTTGCGCCGAATTAGCCGCGAACATTGAAACGCATCAAAGATCAGCCAGCCCGCCAAAAAGCGGGCTGTTTTATTAGGGGGATGCGCTAGCAACGCAAGTTTAGGACACTACCGGCCCTTGCGCATTCCGCACAGGATACGCGATTCAGTGCATTGCGTCACTGCGCACGTCGTCCATCGAGTGCTAGTCTCTCTGGTTCGGCATTGAGAATGTACAGATGACGCTGACGCGGCCAGTGGCGCTTTTGGTTCTATGGTTCGCGCTGTTCGCACCCGCAACATGCGGGCACAGCAGACACCATCCGCTCCGGCGCTGACCCCTCGAGCGGCGCCAGCAAAATCGTCTGCGTCACAAGAATCTTCCTCAACCCAAGGCAATCCCGATGTCCAAGTCTGGGTCAATACGCACTCGGGCGTCTATCAGTGTCCCAATACGCACTGGTATGGAGCGACGAAGTCTGGCATCTACATGAAACAAGCGGAGGCGCAGCAGAAGGGATACCGTCCCGCCTACCATCGGGTTTGCCGATAACAGGTCCCCCGCCAATCCTTGAGTTTTCTCGCAAGAATTGCGAAAGTCCGCTCTCAGAGCGGCTTTCACAGAGGAGTTGACAACCTTGGCTCCCCGTAGCAGAATCCATTTGTAGGCGAATAAAAAGCGAAAGTAGTTCCCCGCCCCGTACTCGCTTCGCCCACCTGAGGTCCTTATGCCGTCTGCTGCCACGCTTCGTGCCCGCATCGAGTCTTCGCTGGGCGAGCACCTCTCCTCTACGCTGTTGCTGCGCGAGCGCGCCGCGCCGCTGACGGTCACAACCGGGTTGGCTGCGCTCGATGCGCTCACCGGAGGTCTGCCGCGAGGAGCGCTCAGCGAAATTGCCG
>OCZT010002283.1_pt1 | contig 19902 bp, 18 predicted proteins | sample 1539031 | NCBI WGS metagenome assembly OCZT01 (sample SAMEA3539308, study PRJEB22396) | soil metagenome | biome: tundra; feature: field; material: soil | place: USA | collected 2010-05 | depth 0.15 m | reverse complement strand
AAGACTGCTTTCGCCACTGCGGCTACGGTCTATGAATAATACGAAAATGGTCTAGGTCGAGATAGCGTAACGGTGCCGCAACTAGAAGCGTCTGTTACACAAAGGGACAAACAACATGGTGCCTACTGGTACGTGGCAACGATTCGCCCCACCGCCATCCGCTGCGGATATCCGAAAAATTTTAACCAAAGACGCTAATAACAAGGCGCGATACGGTCAACCTTACTTGCGCAGGAAGTCCGGCGATCCTACGTACCATCAAGAAATCCTTGACGTACTACAAGGCAAGAAGGAGTGCGATCTGACCCGAGATTTCAACGACGTATGGCGATTTGGCCCCTTGTCCCAGGTGCCGACAAAAATCAAAATGATCTCCCGTCGGGGAGACGCGACGGGAGAGTGGGTTGTCGAACGAAGCGGCAATCTTGTTCGGCTTGTGCCTTTCCACTAAGGACCAATTTATTGGGCGCGGAGCCGCCGGATTGGAACAGGCTGGCGAAAGACGCGAAGGCGATGGGAGTGGATCAATGAGATGGCTGCTGTTTCTGACGATTGCGCCCTTATTTGCGCAGACGTTGCCGGCGAAGTGGGAAGAACTGACGCCTGCCGATTTTCAAAAGGCGATCGCCAAAGCGCAGCAGACTTGCGTGCTGCCGTTCGGGATCATCGAAAAGCACGGGCCGCAACTGCCGCTGGGAACGGACCTGATCAACGTCCGCTACGTCGCGATGCATGCGGTGGAGCAGGAGTACGCGGTGGTGTTTCCCGAATATTATTTCGGGCAGATTTTTGAAGCGCGGCACGAGCCGGGCACAATGGCGTACAGCGCGAAGCTGCAACTGGAATTGTTGCAGGAGACAACGGACGAGATGGGTCGCAACGGGTGCAAGAAAATCGTCATTGTGAACGGGCATGGAGGGAATAATCATCTGCTGCCGTTTTTCGCGCAGTCACAGATGGCGGCGCCGCACGATTACGTCGTTTATGTGTATTCGCGGTCCGATTTTCCGCCGGGGCGTCCGCCGATGCACACGAAAACGGATAGCCACGCGGGCGAATCGGAGACGGCGCACGTGATGATTTCGCGGCCGGACCTGGTGCATCAGGAGCGATCGGGCGAGGAATCGGGCGCGGACCGCAACCGGCTGGATCTGCCGAAGAGCGTCTACACGGGCATCTGGTGGTACGCGAAATTTCCCGATCATTACGCGGGCGACGGCGCGGCGGCGACGAAGGAACTGGGCGAATTCGACATGAAGGCGTGGGCGCAAGGGGTCGCGGAGGCGATTCGGGCGATCAAGGCGGATCAGGTAAGTCCGCGATTGCAGAAGGAATTTTTCGAAGGATCGAAGGAGCCGATCAAGACCCGCCAGTGAACTGTAAAAGTATGTATCTGTTCAGCTTATGGTGCCCGGCGTGTGTTAGAATCAGGACGAGTATGAAGAGCTTCCCGATCTTTGTGTGCTCAGCCATGGTCTTTTCGAGCCTTGCGATGGCGGCAAAAGCGCCGACATATACCAAGGATGTCGCGCCGATCCTTTATAACCGTTGCCTGGAATGTCATCGACCGGGCGAGGCGGGGCCCATGGCGTTCCGCACGTATCAGGAAACGCGTCCCTGGGCCAAGGCAATCAAGCAGGCCGTGATGACGCACAATATGCCGCCGTGGTACGCCGACACGACGATCGATCATTTTAAGAACGACCGGCATTTGTCGGCGCAAGAGGTCGCAACCATCACTCAGTGGGTGGACGCGGGCGCGCCGGAAGGCAAGGCGTCGGAGTTGCCGAAGCTGCCGGAGTTCACCGAAGGATGGGTGATCGGCAAGCCCGACCTGGTTCTCACCATGCCTAAAGAGTTCAAGATTCCGGCGAGCGGCGTGGTGCAGTATCAATATTTCACCATCGACCCGGGGTTCACCGAAGATGCCTGGATTCAAGCCGCCGAAGTGAGGCCGTCGCAGCGCGCGCAGGTGCATCATATTCTCGTGTTTGCGCAGGACGGGAGCGCGCCGGACGGGAAGAGGAAGCGCAGTCCTCGCGGCGGGGAGCAGTTCAGCGACATGCTGATCGGCTATGCGCCGGGCGTGCCGAGCCTCACATGGGATGCCGACACCGCGTTTCTGGTGAAGGCCGGATCCACGTTCCTGCTGCAGGTGCATTACACGACGAACGGGAAAGAGGCGATCGACAAATCGGTGGTCGGGTTGAAGATCCGCAAGGATAAGCCGAAGTATCGCGCGATTTGCGGGTCGGCCACACAGTTCCGGCTGGACATTCCGCCGGGTGAGCCGAACTACGAAGCGAAGGCAGCGTACACGTTCCGCGAAGATACGACGCTGCTGGATCTGACGCCGCACATGCATCTGCGCGGAAAGGCGTTCAAGTACGTGCTGACGTATCCGGACGGGCGCAGCGAAGTGTTGCTCGACGTACCTCATTACGACTTCAACTGGCAGCTCGCCTATGTTCTGGCCGAGCCGCGGACGGTTCCGGCGGGATCCAGGATGGACGTGACCGCGTGGTACGACAATTCGGCGAATAACAAGTACAATCCGGATCCGACGCAGACGGTGCACTGGGGCGATCAAACGTTCAACGAGATGATGATCGGTTTCTTCAATTACAAGATTCCGGTGGACCGTCCCGACCCGCCTAAGGCCGAGAGACCCACGCGCGGAGCCGCGCAGTAGATCACGAACGATCGCCATTCTGAACACGGCCTGATAAGGGGCCTGGGGCTGCTCGAGGCCACCGCGCTCAACATGAGCAACATGGTGGGCGTCGGGCCGTTCATCACCATTCCGCTCATCATCGCGTCGATGGGCGGGCCGCAATGCATGCTCGGATGGGTGCTGGGCGCCATCATCGCGCTGTGCGACGGCCTGGTATGGAGCGAACTGGCCGCGTCGATGCCGGCGACGGGCGGCACCTACGTTTACCTGCGCGAAGCGTTTAAGAAAACCGTCTTTCTTAAAATAAGGCTCGGCGGCGTTCTGCCGTTCCTGTTCATCTGGCAATTTATTTTTAGCGGGCCTCTGGAAATCGCCTCGGGGTACATCGGCTTCGCGCAGTACGTCGGCTACTTCTGGCAAGGCATGGGCACGGGCGCGACGCGAGCGGTCAGCATGTCGGTGGGCGTGCTGGTGATCGTGCTATTGTACCGGCGGGTCACCAGCATCGGGAAACTGACCGTCGTTCTGTGGGCCGGCATGTTGATCACGGTGCTGTGGGTGATCTTCGCGGGGCTCAGCCATTTCAACGCCAAGGTCGTATTCGATTTCCCGCCGAACGCGTTTCGATTTTCCACCGGGTTCGTCGCCGGGCTCGGGTCGGCCACGCTGATCGCGATGTACGACTTCATGGGCTACTACGACATCTGCTACGTGGGCGGCGAAGTGAGGAATCCGGGCCGCGTGATCCCTCGTTCCATCGTTTATTCGGTGCTGGGCGTCGCCACAATTTATGCGTTGACGAATCTCGGACTGATCGCGGTGGTGCCGTGGCGCGAAGCGGTGCACTCAAAGTTCATCGCGTCGGATTTCATGGCGAAGCTATACGGCCCGCACGCGGCGTCGGGCGTCACCGTACTGGTTTTGTGGACCGCTCTGGCCTCGGTGTTCGCGCTGCTGTTCGGATACAGCCGGATCCCCTACGCCGCGGCGCTGAAGGGCGATTTCTTCAAGGTTTTCGCCCGCCTCCATCCAAGAGGCGAATTTCCGCACATATCGCTGCTGGTGATGGGCGGCCTTTCGATCGTCGCTTGTTTGTGGACGCTGGACGACGTAATCACGGCGCTGGTCACTTCGCGGATTATCATTCAATTTATCGCGCAGATTTTTGCGCTGGGGTATTTGCGTAAAACACGGCCGGAAATGCCTCGTCCTTTCCGGATGTGGCTCTATCCGATCCCGAGCGTCATCGCATTTGTGGGCTGGGCGTTTCTGTTTCTCACGTCCGGGTGGAAGTTCGCGGGATTCGGTGTGTTGACACTGGTGGCCGGAGTTGGGGCATATTGGATGTGGACTCGAAATGACATCTCGAAAAGTCGTGCGGATTGAAAATGACGAGTTGATCGTCACGGTTTCCCGCGAGGGCGGCCACATTGCCGAAATCATCGAAAGAAAATCCGGCGTGAATCCCCTGTGGACGCCGCCGTGGCCTTCGATCGAGCCGTCGACGTATAGCTCGGATCGCCATCCGGAGTACGGCAACAATTCCGAAAGTAAACTGCTGGCTGGAATCCTCGGGCACAATCTTTGCCTCGATATTTTCGGCACGCCGTCCGATGCGGAGTACGCAGCGGGCGTGACGGTGCATGGCGAATCGTCGGTCGCGCCGTACGAGATTGAAACGTCGGGCGTGCGGATGATCGCCAAGGCGCATCTGCCGCTGGCGCAACTCGATTTTGAGCGCGAGATCGAGCTGGCCGCCAACGGCGTAGTGAAAATTCGCGAAACAGTGACGAATCTGACCGCCATGGACCGGCCGCTGGCATGGACGCAGCACGTCACGATGGGCCCGCCATTCCTCGAAGCCGGAATCACGAAGCTCAATCTGAACGCCCCCAAGTCAATGGTGTTTCCCGGCGACTTCGGCGAAGCGCAACCCTACAAACCGGGCGCGCTTTTTGACTGGCCGCACGCGCCGAACAAAGATGGATCGATCACGGACTTGAGAATGCAATCGATGGCTGAACGCTCCGCGGGAGTGACGTGTCACGTCGTCGATCCAGCGAGCGAACATGGATCGTTCGAAGCGTTCCATCCGCCGACGTGCGTTCTATTCGGCTATCAGTGGAAACGCACCGATTTTCCCTGGATCTCCTTGTGGGAAGAAAATCGAAGCCGGACATTTCCGCCGTGGAACGGCAACGCGATCACGCGTGGCGTCGAATTCGGCGTGTCTCCCTTCGCCGAAGGGCGCCGCGCGATGGTGGAGCGCGGGTCGCTGCTGGGCATTCCCACCTATCGATGGCTGGGTGCGAGGGAAAGCGCGACGGTTCACTATCAGGCGTTCGCGCGTATAGTTGAATAAAATGCCGGAAACAGCACAGCGCCGGTTACCAACCGACGCGCAGGATGCCATCCTGCCCCACATTCTCGCCACGATGCAGCGCAATCATGCGGTGGACACCTACCGCGGATTCGTCATGCTGCTGATGATGGCGGAAGTGCTGCAACTCTCCCGTGTCGCGCAGGCGTTTCCGGGAAATTGGTTTTTGCACGTGCTCGCATACCACCAGACGCACGCCGATTGGGCGGGGTGTTCGCTGCACGACACCATCCAACCTGGATTCTCGTTTCTGGTCGGCGTCGCTCTGCCGTATTCCATCATGAGCCGGCTCAAGAAGGGCGCCACTTTTCCGAAGATGTTCCTGCATGCGCTGTGGCGGTCGCTGGTGCTCATCGCTCTCGGCATTTTCTTGCGCTCCATGCACAGCACGCAGACGTACTTCACGTTTGAAGATACGCTGACGCAAATCGGACTCGGGTATCCGTTCCTGTTTCTGCTCGGATTCCGTCCCCCGCGTTGGCAGTGGATCGCGCTGGGGGCGATTCTGTTCGGCTATTGGCTGGCGTGGGCGCTTTATCCGGCGCCGGGGCCCGGGTTCGATTATCAAGCGGTCGGCGTCCCGGCGGATTGGACACATCACTACTCGGGCTTCATGGCGCATTGGAACAAGAACAGCAATTTGGGAAACGCGTTCGATCAGTGGTTTCTCAATTTGCTCCCGCGCGTGAAACCGTTCGTCGCCAATGGCGGAGGATATCTGACGCTCAGTTTTATTCCTACTCTCGGCACGATGATCCTCGGTCTCGCCGCGGGCAGGTGGCTGATCGCGGATTCTCCTCGCATACCGATGAAGCGGTTCCTGATCGCAGGCGCGATCGGCATCGCGGCAGCGCTCCTGTTGCATTTCGCGGGCATCTGCCCGATCGTCAAGCGCATCTGGACGCCGAGTTGGACACTGTTCAGCGGAGGTCTGTGCTTCCTGTTTCTCGCTCTGTTCAGTTGGCTCGTCGACATGCGCGGCTACAGAAAAGTGGCGTTCCCGCTGATCGTTATCGGGATGAACTCGATGGCTGCCTACCTGATGGCGCATCTGTTCGAATCTTTTCTGGCGGATTCTTTCCGCATCCATTTGAGGCTTGTGGCCTTCCCGCGCGCCGCCGCCGTTCTGTTGACATATTGGTTGATGCTCTTCTGGATGTACCGCCGGAAAATCTTCCTTCGCGTGTGAACGATAATTTTAGACAGACATGAAAAACTACATGGATTTGACGGGCAAGGTCGCGCTGATCACCGGCGCCTCTTCGGGAATCGGTGCGGCCACCGCGCTGGTGTTTGCGGATCTTGGCGCGAAGGTCGCCATCGGCTATCACGGCAACCAGAAGGGCGCCGAGCAGGTACGCCAGGAGATCGAAAAGAGCGGCGGCACGGCCATTGCGATTCGCGCCGACGTACGCAAGGGCTCGGAAATTCGGACCCTCGTCCAGACGGTGACCAAAAACTTCGGTCCCATCGATGTTCTGGTAAATAACGCCGGGTCTCTGGTGGAGAGGCAGCGCATTCTCGAAGTCACAGAGGAGCGGTGGAACGACATTATGGCGCTGAATCTCACCAGCGCCGTTCTCTGTTCGCAAGCGGTGGCCGCATCGATGATCGAGCGTAAGAGCGGAGCGATTATCAACATCGTCTCCATCGCCGGACGCAACGGCGGCGGACCGGGAGCGGGCGCCTACGCGACGGCCAAGGGCGCGTTGATCACGTTTACCAAATCCCTGGCCAAAGAGCTGGCTCCCCACGGCGTGCGCGTCAACGGAGTGTCTCCGGGAGTGATCGCGACGCCGTTTCATGAAGTATTTTCGACGCCCGAGATGATTCGCACTTTTGTCGCCGGTATCCCGATGGGCCGCACCGGAACGTCGCCCGAGTGCGCCACCGTGATCGCGTTTCTCGCCTCCGGCGCCGCCGCGTACATCGCCGGCGAGACCATTGAGGTCAACGGCGGGCAGTTGATGCTGTGATCTAAACCAGCTTTATAAATTCGTGCAGTTCAACTGGGAAGCAGTGACGGCAATCGCCGCGAAGAAGTAGATCACCACTTTTTATCGCGATACTGGGTCCAGTCTTCCACTATCTTGCTGACGACGACATGGCCGACGCGCCACGCCGCTTCGAGCGCCGGATAATAGCCCGTGTACTTCCCGATTTTGTTCAGCGCCAGGCTCTCCGCCGCGGAACGGCCGGGCACGGGCTGATCGAAATCGCTGGCGGTACGCAGCACCATCACGCGGTTGATGTCGACGCGGCCGGCTTTCGAAAGAAACGTCAGCGATTGGAGGGTGCCTGTGTCCTCCATTGCGGTCGTGACGTAGTTGCCTCGGCCGTCGGTGTGATATTTCACCCAGTCGTTCGCCCATTCGTTGAGTAGTTTCCCGTGCCAGAAGGTGCTGCCGGAAAGAGTGTCGCCTTTCAGCACGAATGGTGGACGGCGCGCGTTGGGCGAAGCGAACAATTCACGTTCCGTGCGCATTTTGTCGTCGTCGGGCAACTCGACGTGTTCGGTCAGGCGGAACGCCCAATCCACCAGCTTCGGATTCAGTCGATAGGACTCTCCTAAATCCAATCGGGGTTGTTCGTAGGGAACCGACTTCCGCAACGGCACGTAGCCGTTTTCCAATCCGCCGGAATTTCACGCGTGTCGATTTCATGCGCCAGATCGCCATCGACTACGTATTCCGCCCACGCCGCCGACCGAGGGACGCGTCCGCCGGATCGACGCCCGCGATGCCCGCCACCAGCCAATAAGCTTTCGTCAAATCGAATCGTCGATCCAGGCCGAGCGCCATGATACTCGCGGCGGCCTTCGCCGTGCCGACGCCGGTGAGGATGCCCAGCACGCCGTCGCGATTCATGCGCAGGTCGTGATAGCCCTGCGGGAAGGGAATCACGCGATCGAGCTTTTCGCGCTCCACCCAGTATTGATACTCGCCCGGTTCGTCGCCGGTGTCGGCTCCGCGCTCGAACATCGCCACCACAACCACTTTGACGGGAATCTTCGGCTGGGCTTTCGCGTGAAGAGCGCAAAGGCAAACGACGACCGCGAGAGTGTGGCGCATCCCAAGCATGTTAGGCGCATACTACGATTCATGGCATCGGACAAAGTCAGCAGACGCACGTGGATGACACAAGCCCCGTTGATCGGCGCGGCGGCGGCGCAAACCGGTGGCGCAAGCAAGCCGAATATCATCGTGATCATTTCCGATCAGTTCCGCGGCGATTGTATCGGCGCGATGGGGCTTAACCCCATGGGCCTGACGCCGAACCTGGATCAGATGGCCGCCGAAGGAGTGCTGTTCCGCTCGGCATTCTGCAATCAGCCGGTGTGCGCTCCGGCGCGCGCCAGCATGTTTACTGGTCAGTATCCAAGCAAACACGGCGTGTGGCGCAACACGTTTGGCCTGCGCACCGACGCAGTCACGCTGGCGGGAACTTTACATCAGGCTGGATACTCAACAAACTATATCGGCAAGTGGCACCTGATGCCCGCCAGTGGACTGACCGAACAACAGGTGCGCGGTTGGGTTCCGCCGCAGTACCGCGGGGGATTTAGCGGTCTGTGGGAGGCTTCGAACGAACTGGAATTCACCACCCACGCCTACGAAGGCGAGATTTATGACAACGAAGGCAAGCCGATCGCCTTCTCCAATCAATATCGAACCGAGTTCATGACCGATCGCGCGAAGCGCTTTCTGCGATCTGCCAAAGGGCCGTTCTTCCTGACGCTGTCCTACCTCGAAGTGCATCATCAGAACGACAAGGACACGTTCGATCCGCCGAAAGAATTCGCGCACCGTTATCCCAATCCGTTCATTCCGCCGGATCTGCGTCCGTTGCCCGGATCGTGGCCGAGCCAGTTGTCGGATTATTTCGCCTGCGTGGCGAAGATGGATGAAACCGTAGGGGAGATTCACAAAACGTTGCGCGAAACGGGGCTCGACAAGAACACGATTGTCGTGTTCCTGAGCGATCATGGCTGCCACTTCAAAACGCGCAATACCGAATATAAACGCAGCCCGCATGACAGTTCCATTCACATTCCTCTGGTGATCTCGGGGCCGGGATTCAATCGGTCGATGCAGATTTCGGAGCTGGTCAGCCAGGTGGATTTAATGCCGACGCTGCTTCAGGCGGCGGGAGTCGCCGTTCCAGCCTCCGTGCAAGGGCACAGTTTCCTTCCGCTCCTCGATCGAAAGATCGAGACATGGCGCAACGAAGTGTATTTCGAGATGACGGAGTTTGTAACGGGTCGCGGATTGCGGACGCCTCAGTACACGTACGCCGCCGCGGCTCCGAAAACGCCCGGTTGGAAGGCGGTTCCCTCAGCCGATCGTTATGTAGAGTACATTCACTACGATCTTTACGCAGATCCGTTTCAACACGTGAATCTCGCCGGGTGCGCGACGCAAAAGACGGTTGCCGAGCAATTGCGCGCGCGCCTGCTCACTCGAATTCAGGAAGCGAGCGGCGCAACCCCGGCGATCGATGCGGCGTGGTTCCCGTATCCCTAGCTAGTGACCGCTTGCGTAAATTCAAGTGTGCTTTGTGGCGCGGACTTTAGTCTGCTGCAAGCTAAAGCTCGAGCCACATTCACCACTGCTAACTCTCTTTGACCACCGCGTGGCCGCCGAATTCATTGCGCGTCACCGCCAGCAGACGGTCGGCGAAATGTTCCTTGTCGTGCGTGGTGAAGCGCTGATAGAGGGCGATGTTCATCACCGGAGTCGATACGCCGAGGTCGATCGCTTCCTTCGCGGTCCAGCGTCCCTCGCCTGAATCGGCGACGTACGGAGCGATTCCTTCGAGGCGGGGATTTTTTCCAATCGCGTCCGACATCAGGTCCAGCAGCCACGACCGCACGACGCTTCCATAGCGCCAGATTTCGGTCACTTGATGCAGGTCGATATGAAATTCCTCTTTCGCCTTGATCAGGTCGAGCCCCTCGGCGTAGGATTGCATCAGCGCGTATTCGATGCCGTTGTGGACCATTTTCACGAAATGTCCGGCGCCGGCGGGACCGACGTGTCCCCAGCCCTGATTCGGGGCGGGCGCAAGCGCCTCGAAAATCGGACTCAGGCGCGTGACTACTTCTTTATCGCCGCCTACCATCAGGCTGTAGCCTTCCTTCAAACCCCAGATGCCGCCGCTGGTCCCTGCGTCGATGAACCCGAGACCTTTCGCCTTCAGTTCGGCCGCACGGCGCTGAGAATCTTTGTAATTGGAATTGCCGCCGTCGATAATTGTGTCGCCGGGCGATAACAGCGCCGCCAGTTTCGCGATGGTGTGATCGACGGGATCGCCCGACGGCACCATCATCCAAATCGCCCGCGGAGTGGCCAGTTGCTTCACCAGGGATTCGAGCGAATCCGCTGGCTTGGCCCCTTTCTTCGCGACGCGTTGCACTGCGCCCGCATCCAGGTCGAAAGCAACAATCTGATGACCGGCGAGCTGCCAACGCTCCGTCATGTATCCGCCCATTTTGCCTAAGCCAATGACACCGAGTTCCATACGAAATTGGATGCTCGACTGCGGGAAGATGTTTCGGAATACTAGACCTTGGCTACCTGAGGGTGAACCCAGGGCCCGCGATACGGGCGCTGAAGCAGGCGGTTGGCCTCTTCATCTCCCACCACGCGCTGATGCTCCGCGTCCCAGGTCAGCGTGCGGTTCAGCTTCATCGCGAGATTGCCCAGAATGCAGCTTGCCGTGGAAATATGCGCCTGCTCGATATCGGCCACCGGCTTTGACCGCGCATCGATCGCCGCCAAAAAATTCCGCATGTGCGCGCGCACAGCCGGCGCAACGTGCTTTTCCAGATCCTTCTCGGTCTTGTCTTCCGGAAATTGTTCCAGCTCGTAGGTGACGTCCTTATGAACTGGCGTGCCCTTGTCCGGGATGAAGTCGTAGCTCATGACGCTCACTTTGAGCGTGCCTTTGTCGCCGTAAAACGTCGCGCCCCACGGATAATTCGGATCGGGCGCGGCGCCCCAACTGCGCTGGTTCCAGTTGCACTGGAGGTCGCCATAGTCGAACACCGCCGATTGCGTGTCGGGAATATTCGCCTTGCTGGCCTTATCCACCAGAATGCCGCCAGCCGACGAAACTCGCTTGGGCCAGCCGAGCTCCATCATCCAGCGAACCATATCGAACATGTGGATGCACATGTCGCCCATGATTCCGTTGCCATACTCCATGAAGGCGCGCCAGCTTCGCGGATGAACCAGCGAATTGTAGGGACGCATCGGCGCGGGTCCGGTCCACATCTCGTAATCGAGGTTCGGCGGAGGCGTCGTGTCCGGAGGATTCGCCATCGCACGCATGTGGTAATAGCAATACATGTCGACCGAGGCGATTTTGCCCAGCAGTCCGGTCTTAATAAATCGATCCCGAGCTTCGACCAGGTGCGGCGTGCTGCGCCGCTGCGTGCCGGCCTGCACCACGCGCCCGTGTTTCCGCGCCGCCGCCACCATCGACTGCCCTTCGACGATATCCACGCTGATGGGCTTCTGGACCCACACGTCGACGCCGGATTGGACCGCGGCGATCATCGCCAGCGCATGCCAGTGGTCGGGCGTGCCTACCAGCACGATGTCCAGATCCTTCTGCCGCAGCATCTCGCGGTAATCGGAAAACGTGCGCGGTTTTTTCTTCGAGGCCTGCCGCGTCGACACCAGATCGGCCGCGTCCGACAGCATCTTGCTATCGACATCGCATAAGGACACGACTTCAATTGGCGACACCTGCACCAGCCGCAGCAGATCGCCCTTGCCGTACCAGCCGCAGCCGATCAAACCCACTCGTCGGACCTTATCGTCTGCAAACGCAATCGCGGAACCGGAGGAGCCCAGGGCCAATCCGGCTTTGAGGAGATCACGGCGTGTCATATTCGGTATGAGTCTATCACGGCCCGATTTGGTACCATCGTGGCCCCGATTTAGTACAATCGCGGTTTGCCACTGCGAGTCAACAACCAACTGATAGAAGACGAAGTCGTCCGCGAAGAAATTCGCACGCTTCGCCTCCGCCTTGCCGAAGCGATGCCGCAGGAGCATCCTTCCGCGATCGACGCTCGCGCAAAGGAATGGGCGCGCGAGAACGTGATCGAGAGGGTTCTGCTGCGCCAGGCCGCGCTTGCCGATACCGACCCGGTTCCTCCCGAGGTGATCGAGAAGGCGGGAGGTAACGCCGCCGAGGTGGAGCTTCAATTCCGCGTTGAGCGACTGGCGATTCGTCATGCCGGCCGCATCGCTCCGCCTCGGAACAAGGACGTGGTCGATTACTACCGCCAGCATCGCGAAAACATGGCGATCCCGGAGGCCGTTCGCGCCGCGCACATCCTCAAGAATGTCGACGAAAAGACGTCTGAGGAGCAGGCGCTGGCCGCGCTTCAGGCTGTCGAAGAACGAATCAAGGCCGGCGGAAAGTTTGAAGAGATTGCCGACGAACTCTCAGATTGTCCAGGGAACGGCGGCGATCTCGGATGGTTTCCGCGCGGTCGGATGGTGCCCGAATTCGACGCTGTCGTGTTCGCGCTCAAGCCGGGTGAGATAAGTCCGGTGTTTCGCACCGCGTTTGGATTCCATATCGCGAAGCTCTACGAACGCGCGGATGAGCGGATGGCGACCTTCGACGAAGCCCGGCCGCAGATCGAGCGGCTGCTGCTGACGGAAAAACATCAGAAAGCGCTGGAGCGGCTATGCGATTATCTGCGCGCCCGCGCGACCGTGGAGGAAGCCGGGTGAAGCGAGAGTTCGATCTCGCAGCAACCGCGGGACGACCGCATCCCTGTTGTGTACCGAGCATCGAGCGCGCCTCGTTGCTCAAAGTGTCGGGTAACGTTCTTGAGCGCGTCACTCGAGGATCGACCGGCGGCATGATCAAGCTCGACGGCGGCCCTTTTTTGATGGGCACCGACGACGCCGAAGGTTTTCCCGCCGACGGCGAAGGCCCTGTGCGCGAAATCGCGGTCGACCCGTTCTATATCGACGCCGCGCCGGTGACCAACGCGCAGTTCGCCGAGTTCATCCGCGCCAGCGGCTATCGAACCGAGGCCGAGCGCTTCGGGTGGTCGTTCGTGTTTCAGGGACACATTCCGGAGGAACGCCGCGCCGAACTCGTCGACGACACGGTGCTCGCCGCGCCCTGGTGGTGCAAGATCTTCGGTGCGGCGTGGGACCATCCCGAGGGGCCGGATTCCAATGTCGATACTCGCGACGAATATCCCGTCACGCATGTTTCCTGGACCGACGCGGTCGAGTTTGCGCGATGGGCCGGCAAGCGTCTGCCCACGGAGGCGGAATGGGAATTCGCCGCGCGTGGCGGCCTGGAGCAGAAGCGATTTCCGTGGGGCGACGAACTCACGCCCGGCGGCCGTCATGTGTGCAACGTCTGGCAAGGTGAGTTTCCCACGCTCGACCTGGCCGAGGACGGATATGCGGGGACATCGCCCGTCACTGCGTTTCCGCCGAATGCGTTCGGATTGTATTCGGTGAGCGGGAATACGTGGGAGTGGTGCGCGGATTGGTTTCATCCCTCCTATCACCTGGTGGGCGCGAGAACGAATCCAGCGGGTCCGGCCGATGGCAGCACCCGCGTGATGAAAGGCGGATCCTATCTGTGCCACGAATCCTATTGCAACCGGTATCGGGTGGCCGCGCGAACCAAGAACGCCCCGGACAGCTCCACCACGAACCTGGGATTCCGCTGCGTGCGCGACGTTGCTACGGCTTGATCCCGCCCTTCTGTTTCGCGACGTCGATCAGCGTGGGGTAGAACTGCACGAAGGTCGAATCGACCGAGCCGTGCTCCTCATGGCAGGAGTAACAATTGGCCGTCGCGGGAATCGGCTTGGCGGTGTCCGATTTTCCAAACGCGAAGAAAGCCCAGCCATCTTTGAATCCCGCCTTAAAACGTGCGGTGTCCTTCACGTGAACCTCGATTGCGGCGAGGCCTGTCTGCACATGTCCGCCAGTGTTGATCGACACGTTGCTATCGGAATCGCGGACTTCCAGGATTAGGATCGTTCTATCCGGCCACGTGCCGGTCTTTAGAAACGATTTGTACGAGGCCGGCGACGCGAACACGTTGTCGAATCGCGGATTGCCCTGCGCGTTCGTCCGGCCGGCGGGTCCATAGGTCATCGCGAGCCCCGAGCTCAGGAAAATCCATTCGCGATAATTCGCGGGCAGCCGCATGGCGCCGTCGCTCGAGTATTGAGGATCCTGCGCGCCCAGGATCGACACCGCGGCGAGCAGCAGAAAAAATATCTTCACGGTTTCTTCGCTTTCTTCTTGCGTTTCTCGATTGTGCCGCGGCACGTTCCCGCGCCGCAGGAGCACGGAGTGATTTCCGTGAGGTCGGAAAAGTTGTAATCGATCGTAAGTTCTTCGCCCTTTTTGATTTCGCGGTGGCTCATGTAGAGAATATGGCCCTTCATCACGCGGCTGATCAGGTTGGGTTCGCAACTGTGATTGATGATCTCCGCGCCGCTTCCGCCGCGCGCGCCGTCCAGCGTCCAGTAGTCGTCCACCGCGAACAGGTACGTGTATTTGCCGCCGTCAATCGCCGCCGCCTGCTTTCGATTGAGACGCAGGCCTGTATATTCGATCACTTTGCGATTCGCCGGGATGCGCTCATTCGCGTAGACGCCATAGCGATGAATTTTCGAACGCCGGATCGCGATATCGAAGCAGGCGTATTGTGGATCGATGCGAGGATCTCTTACGGGTGTCATTTCGCTGGTTCTATGAATTGTAGCGAACGGCGGAGGCTGATATGGGCGCACTTCCGCCGTCGCGCGGGAGATTTTCCGCCAGCATGTGGACCGGCGCAAAAAAATCTTCCGCCGAGGTTTCCTATTGGAGCGCTCCAGCCGTTTCTTCACCCGCAACGGCGTGGGTCATCGCACTGTAGCCGGATGGCGAGAGGAGAGCTTCGAAGACTTGCACCCTCGCGGTAGCGGATCGGGATACGACGAAATGACCGATCTCTTGCTTGCATCATAGGGCACGTGCGCGCGGGCCGGCGCCGCTGAAACACGCAACTCGCGGAAGATATAGGCAAAACTGCTACCCTAATCGCGTGTTTTCGTCGCGCCTCGATTGGAATGTTCAGACCAACCGGCTTTCGGCGCTGCTCAAATCCAAGCAGCGAGTACTCGATCTTACGGAGTCGAATCCAACACGGGCTGGTCTCGAATATCCTCGCCAAAAGATTCTTGACGCATTGGTCGACGCTCGTGCTTTGCGTTACGATCCGGATCCGCGCGGCCTGCTTTCCGCGCGCGAGGCTGTCGCGAAATACTACGGCGACGTTCCCGCGTCGCGCATTCTGCTCACCGCCTCCACCAGCGAAGCCTACGGGTATCTTTTCAAACTGTTGTGCGATCCGGGCGACGAAATCCTCTCGCCGCGTCCGTCGTATCCGTTGTTTGAATTTCTCGCGGGACTCGAATCGGTGCGGGTGGTCCAATATCCCCTGCGTTACGACGGCGTCTGGCACATCGACTTCCACGCGCTGGAAAGGGCCATCACGCCGCGCACGCGCGCCATCGTCGTGGTGAATCCGAACAATCCGACGGGCTCGTTTCTGAAGCGCGAAGAACGGTCGAGGCTGGAGCGGTTTGGTATTCCCATTCTTTCAGATGAAGTTTTCTCGGATTATGCATTTTCCCCGGATAGCTCGCGAGTGCGGTCGCTAACGGAGAGGGCGGAAGCCCTGACGTTTTCGATGAGCGGCCTGTCGAAGATCGCGGCGCTGCCCCAAATGAAGCTCGGCTGGATCGTCGCCAGCGGGCCTGGGCATGAAGCCGCGCTCGACCGGCTGGAACTGATTGCCGACACGTATTTATCGGTCGCAACACCGGTGCAGATCGCGTTGCCGCGACTGCTCGAGGCGTCGGTCGCGATCCGCGCGAAAATTGCGAAACGAACCCAAGACAACCTCGCGCTGCTGAAATCAGTCGCCTGTCCGATGCATGTGGAAGGCGGATGGTATGCAGTCCTTCAAGTGCCGCGCATAAAAAGCGAAGAGGAGTGGGCGATCCAGTTACTCGACCGCCGAGATGTTCTGGTGCAGCCGGGATTCTACTTCGATTTCGAGTCGGAAGCGTTCCTGGTGCTAAGCCTGTTGACGCCGCCTGATATTTTCGCGGAAGGGCTTCGGCTCTTGCTCGAAGAAGTGCGATAACCTGCCGAACGGAAGGCCTCGGCATTTCCCACAGAACCCCGACAGTCATGGAGGGGATAACACGGTAAGGGTCGCGGAGCCGCCATGCGTCACAAGCCGCCATGCGTCACCATGCGCACAGACGAACCAGTTGCTAGAATCACAACTTATGCCCAAACGCAGTATTCTTCTCGGAATCTTTGTCTTCACACTCCTCCTCGGACAGACCTCACAAATGGTGGCGCAGAAGAAATTCGCGCTCACCATCGACAACATCATGCGCGGGTCGGGACTGTACGGCAACGCGCCCACCGCGCCGCGCTGGTCCGACGACGGGCAGCGCGTCTATTTTCAATGGAAGCAGGCCAATGAGCCGCGTGTGAAGCCGAACGATACCTACGTTGTGAATCGCGACGGGTCGGGCTTGCGCAAGTTGAGCGACGAAGAAACGAAGAAGCTTCCCCCTGCGTTCGGCAGCCGCACTCGCGACCGCAAGCGGCTTGCCTATGCCGAGAACGGCGATATATTCGTTTACGATTCTTCGACCGGCACGAAGCGGCAAATCACGAAAACCTCCGACGTCGAAACAAATCCCCAATTCACGCCCGATGAAAAACGCGTGACGTTTTTACGCGGCGGAAACCTTTATGTGATGTCGCTCGACAACGGTCTGCTGGAACAGTTAACGGATATTCGCGCAGCGGCTGCCGAAGGCGCAACTGCTCCCGCGCCGGCTGCCGGTGGACGAGGAGGCGGTGGCGCACCTCCGGCAGCGGCGGCGAAGGGCACCGATAGCCAGGAATTTCTCAAGAAGCAGGAACTCGATCTGATTCTGGCCGTGAAGGAGCACGCTGCGGTCCGGGAAGATGCGGAGGCGAAGCGGAAAAAGGATCAGCCGGCGGAGCGGAAGCCGTTCCCGTTACAGGCTCGCCAGACGGCCGGCCGTCTGGAAATGTGTCCCGACGGAAAATGCGTCATCGCGATGGTGACCGAGGCCGCCAGCGGTGTGAAGAATGAGAACGTGCCGAATTACGTCACCGAATCGGCCTACACGGAGGATATCAACGGGCATTCGAACGTCGGCGAGCCGCAGAGCAAGCAGCGCGTGGCGATTCTCGATGTCACGACGGGCGAGGCAAAGTGGGTCGACGCAGGTCTCGGGACGCGTGAGATCCAGCTTTCGGCGCCGGTGTGGAATGAAGCGGGGACGAAAGCGTTTCTCATTGCGCGCGACACCGACAATAAGGACCGCTGGATTCTCGCGCTGGACCCGGCAACGGGTAAGACACGCACCCTGTTCGCCGAGCATGACGACGCGTGGCTGATTGGAGGCGGTCCTTTCGCGGGCGGAGGCGCCGGGTGGCTGAAGCACAGCGACGAGATTTATTCCCTGAGCGAGAAAGACGGCTACTCGAATCTGTTCAAGATTTCCTATGACAGTGGCGATGCGAAGCCCCTTGTGTCCGGCAAGTTCGAAGTGAGCGGCGTCGAATTATCGCAGGACGGCAACACGTTCTACTTCACGTCCACCGAAGTGAGTCCGTTCGATCGCCACTTCTATTCGGTGAGCGCCGATGGCGGAGCGCGCAATCAGCTCACCAAGGACGCGGGGAATCATCGCGTGACGCTTTCGCCGGACGAAAAAACGTTGGCCGATATTTATTCCTACACCAACAAACCTCCGGAGCTGTTTGTCGACGGCAAGAAAGTCACGTCCTCTCCCGCCCCCGAGTTTTGGGATTACAAATGGCTGGATGTGCCGATTGTCGAGATCCCGGCCCGTGACGGCACTAAAGTTCCGGCTCGCCTCTACAAACCGGCGAATTTCAAAAAGGGCGGACCGGCGGTCATTTTCGTTCATGGGGCGGGATATTTGCAGAACGTGCACCACTGGTGGTCGCAGTATGAGCGCGAGTACATGTTCAACCACTTCTTGATGGAGCACGGCTTCCTGGTCATCGATATCGATTACCGCGGCTCGGCCGGCTATGGGCGCGATTGGCGCACCGCCATCTATCGCCACATGGGCGGCAAGGATCTGGACGATCACGTCGACGCGGCGAGGTTCATCGTCTCGCAATACGGAGTGGATCCGAAGCGCATCGGGTTGTACGGCGGCAGCTACGGCGGATTCATCACGCTGATGGCGATGTTTACCGCGCCCGATACTTTCGCCGCCGGAGCGGCGCTGCGTCCGGTCACCGATTGGGCCCATTATAATCATGGCTACACCGCAAATATCCTTAATTTGCCGCAAAAAGATGAAGACGCGTACAAGAAATCGTCGCCTATTTATTTTGCCGACGGGTTAAAAGGCGCGCTCTTGATCTGTCATGGCATGGTCGATACGAATGTATTTTTCCAGGATTCGGTGCGCCTGGTGCAGAGGCTGATCGAGTTGCACAAAGAAAACTGGTCGATCGCGCCGTATCCGGTGGAAGATCACGGATTCGTGCAGCCGTCGAGCTGGGCCGACGAATACAAGCGCATATACGCCCTGTTCGAGACCAACCTAAAGCAAAAATGAGGCAAACGCCTGATGGTTAACGGCTTGCGCGTCGGGTAGACTCGAATCATGCCGGCGTGTCTGAATTGCGGTGGGCGTCTCTGTAAGGGCGAAACGAAATGCTTTACCTGCGAGATGCCCGTCAAAGAGGAAACAAGCAAACGAGATATCAACCTGGGGCGCATTCGCGTCGTGTTGACGATCTTGTTCTTCCTTTGCCTCGGTTTGACGATCGCTTCGATTTTTATGGATGTCGGTCCGTCGTTTTATAAGTGCGCGGCCGCGACCATAATTCTGCACTTCGTGCGCGAATCGGCGGTGCAGATGTCGGAACCCAAGAAATCTTAGCGAGTATCCCCTCCATGACTGTCGGGGTTCCGTCGGAACCGACACAGAACCCCGACTGTCAAGGAGGGGATATGCCTAATTTGCAGCCAACTTCTTGATTTCGCGGATCACTAACTCCAGTTCCTCGTCTTTGGAATAGAAGTGCGGAGCCACACGAATTCCGGCGCCAGGGCGGTAATCGACGAGGTAATCGCGGCGGCCAAGCTCCTGGGTGATTTCGTAGCCGTTCGGAACATCGATTACTACGGTCCCTCCGCGCTGCTTCGGATCGCGCGGCGAATTGACGCGAAACCCCGCTTCTTCAGCGAGTTGGATGAGTTTTTCGGTCTGTCGCACCGATTTTTTGCGGATGGCCGGCACGCCGATTTCGCCGATAATTTCATAGCCCGACATCGCAGAGTACATCGCGGGGATGTTCGGCGTCCCGTTCAGGAAACGGTTGATTCCAGGATCGTAATCGTGTTCCGGCGCAAATAAAAACGGTTGCCGATGAGCCGCCCATCCGGTGGCACGCGGCTCCAGTTCCGGCCATAAGTCGCGCCGGACGTATAAAAACCCAGCCCCGGGACCGCCCAGCAGCCATTTCACCGATCCGCCGACCGCGAAATCGACGCCCAGTTCGCGAACGTTCAGCGGCACTGTTCCTGCCGATTGATAGACATCCGCGACTATCTTCGCCCCTACTTCATGGGCGCGGCGCGTTAGAGCGGCCAGGTCCTGCACGAAGGAACTGCGAAACAGCACATGCGAGACGGAAACGAGGGCAGTCTCCTCATCAATGGCCCCGAGCATCGATTCCAGGGGGATTGTGATGCC
>OCZT010002281.1_pt1 | contig 19907 bp, 29 predicted proteins | sample 1539031 | NCBI WGS metagenome assembly OCZT01 (sample SAMEA3539308, study PRJEB22396) | soil metagenome | biome: tundra; feature: field; material: soil | place: USA | collected 2010-05 | depth 0.15 m | reverse complement strand
AGCGAGAGCACAAGGAAGAGCGGCGGGAATAAAGAAAAGAACTTCACACATTACAATAGTAGTGGATGAAAAGTAAGGAGGCACGATATTGGGTCAGAAGGTTAACCCTGTAGGATTACGACTAGGCTACATTAAAAAGTGGCAATCAGTATGGTTTGCCGATAAAAGCTACAGCGAAATGTTGCATGAGGATCTGAAGATTAGGAAGTACCTCAAGAAGAAGCTTTATCATGCTGGCATTTCTAAAATTGAGATAGAGAGAGCTGCTAATAAGGCCAAAGTAAATATATACGCAGCCAGACCTGGCATTATTATCGGCAAAAAAGGCTCTGAAATCGAGAAGCTGAAAGCGGAAATTGAGAAATTTTCAAAAGCCGAAATTATAATCAATATTTTAGAAGTACGTAAACCGGAAATAGATGCACAGTTGGTGGCTGAAAACGTTGCCATGCAATTGGAAAGAAGAGTTGCTTTCCGGCGTGCGATGAAAAAGTGTGTCGGTTATGCTCTGAAGTTTGGAGCTAAGGGAATAAAAATAACATGCTCTGGCAGATTGGGTGGGTCTGAAATTGCTCGATCGGAGTGGTATCGGGAAGGTCGTGTACCGCTTCACACTCTGCGCGCTGACATTGACTATGGGTTTATCGAAGCCCACACAGCTTATGGGTTGATTGGTGTTAAAGTTTTAATTTTCCATGGTGAAGTGTTGCCGATTAAGAAAGAAAAATTATAATCTTGCCGATTAAGTGATGAGGCAGGCAATAAGTTAGGATAGAAGTGGTGTTGGTGAACGGGAGTTTTAGATTATGTTGATGCCGAAAAGGGTAAAATACAGAAAGTTACAAAAAGGCCGTATGGGTGGCAAAGCCACAAGAGGAAGTTCGATTGCTTTTGGCGATTTTGGACTACAGGCGGCAGAATGCGGCTGGATCACTGCCAGACAGATCGAAGCTGCTCGTATAGCGATGACTCGTTATGTCAAGCGCGGTGGTAAAATTTGGATCAGGATATTCCCACACAAATCAGTGACTAAAAAACCCGCGGAAACTAGAATGGGTAAGGGGAAGGGAGCACCGGAAGGATGGGTAGCGGTTGTTAAACCTGGCACGGTTCTCTATGAGATGGAAGGTGTAACCAAAGAAGTAGCCAAAGAAGCATTTCGCCTGGCAGCGCATAAATTGTCCATTGGCACTAAATTTCTAGCAAGGGAGATATCTGATGAAAATTAAAGAAATCAGAGATCTCGGTATAAACGAGCTCAATCAAAAAAACAGTGAAATTCTCGAAGAACTTTTTCGATTAAAGATTCGGCATGCATCTGGTCAGTTGGAATCGCCGGCAATGTTGGGGCGTCTCCGCAAGGACATAGCCAGAATCAACACGGTGCTGAAGGAAAAGGAGGCTGTGATCTAACATGGCTGTTCAAGGAAACAAGCGCACGATCAAGGGCGTAGTGATAAGCGATAAGATGGATAAAACAATCGTGGTTAAAGCGGAACGTTTGGTGAAACACCCTGTTTTTCATAAGTATGTACGCAAACACGTGAAATACAAGGCCCATGATGAGCAAAACGAGTGTAAGGCTGGAGACACAGTTCTAATCATTGAGGCACGGCCTCTGAGTAAAGAAAAGCGCTGGCGGATGCTGGAAATTCTGGAAAGAGCAAAATAGAGAGCTTAACTTGCCTTAAGGCAAGTAAGTTGTTTTGAAGAGGTTTTATTTATGATTCAGATGCAGACGATACTAAATGTTGCGGATAATTCCGGCGCCAAAAAGATTGCTTGTATTAAGGTGCTCGGTGGATCGAAGCGTCGTTATGCGAGTTTGGGTGATGTTATTGTGGTTTCGGTAAAAGAAGCAATTCCGAATTCCAAGGTAAAAAAAGGCGACGTGATGAAAGCAGTTATTGTGCGGACAGTAAAGGAAGTAAAAAGGGTCGACGGTTCTTACCTAAAGTTTGATGACAACTCTGCGGTTTTGATTTCCAACCAGATGGAACCAGTCGGGACGAGAATTTTTGGACCTGTTGCTAGAGAACTAAGAGCAAAGCAGTTTATGAAGATAATATCGCTGGCTCCAGAGGTTTTGTAAACCTGTTTTGAAGAGGAAGAAAATGAGCTTAGGCAGATTGAAAAAAGGTGATATAGTAAAGGTTCTTGCCGGTAAGGATAAAGGTAAAACCGGTAAGGTACTGAAGGCTATCCCCGAAAAAGGAAAAATAGTAATAGAAAAAATTAATATTATTAAGAAGCATAAAAAGCCGGATCAGAAATCTAAGGGCGGCGTGGTGGAAAAAGAGGGATCAGTTCATATATCTAAAGTTGGATTGTTGTGTAATAAATGCAATAGAGCTGTGAGGATAAAAAGTAAGATCCTTGAAGATGGAAAAAAGGTACGTCTCTGTAGCAAATGCAATGATGTAATCAATGTGGGTTAGAGGAAAATGGCAAGACTAAAGGATTATTATTCAAAAACGGTAGTTCCTGCTCTGATCAAGGAGTTTAATTACAAAAATCCGATGCAAGTTCCCAAGATGGAAAAGATTGTAATTAACATGGGACTTGGCGCAGCCATTGAAAACGTAAAAATCATTGATGGCGCCGTTCAGGAATTAGCTATGATTACCGGGCAGAAACCGGTAATAACCAAGGCAAAGAAATCGATAGCGACATTTAAGTTGAGGCAGGGAATGTCCATCGGATGCTCAGTAACGTTAAGAAAAGAGATGATGTATGAGTTTTTTGACCGGTTGGTCAATGTAGCTTTACCAAAGGTAAGAGACTTTCGCGGCATATCACCCAATGCTTTTGATGGCAGGGGAAATTTTTCCATGGGTTTGCAGGAACAAATTATTTTCCCGGAGATTGAGTACGATAAGGTGGAAAAGATCAAGGGAATGAATATAACCATCGTAACTACGGCTAAAAGTGATGCTGAAGCAAGAGTTTTACTAAAGCTGATGGGTGTGCCTTTTAAGAATTAAGTAAGAAAGTTTCGGAGGAATTTGGTGTGGCAAAGAAGTCATTAATTGCAAAAGCGAAAAGAAAGATGAAGTTTTCGGTCAGAGAATATAACCGCTGCCCGCTTTGCGGCCGGCCGCGAGCGTATTACAGAAAATTTGACATGTGTAGAATTTGTTTGCGGAAACTTTCCCTGCAAGGTGAGCTTCCTGGTGTAATCAAATCGAGTTGGTAACTTAAGGTTAAGGAGAAAAAGCATGGGGATGACTGATCCTATTGCCGATATGCTTACTAGAATTAGGAATGCTAATAAGGCTCGTTTTAAGAGTGTCAATGTTTATATGTCTCAGATGAACGTCAACATTGCCAAGGCACTGAAAAAAGCTGGATATATTAACAGCCACGATAATGTGAAAGATGAAAAGGGACAGCAGATGTTGAAGATTACTCTGAAATATCCCGACACTAAACGTGCAGTAATTACAGATATTAAAAGAATTAGTAAACCGGGACGCAGGGTTTATGTTGCTTCTGACAGTATTCCAAAAGTTCTAAATGGTTATGGAATTTCTGTTCTTTCGACTTCCAGCGGTGTTATTACCGATGAGGAAGCAAGAGAGTTGAATGTTGGCGGAGAGATCCTTTGTAATGTTTGGTAATTTGAATAAACGATATTAAGCTGGAGTGCTTGTTCATGTCAAGAATAGGTAAAAAACCGATCACTTTACCCAAGAATGTTAAAATCAGTCAAAGTGGCGGAATAGTAAAAGTAGAAGGGCCCAAAGGAATTCTTTCTTCGCAATTGCCGGAAGGAATTTCCCTGACAATAGGTGATGGGAGTCTCGTTATTGAGAGAAAATCTGAGGAGAGGCTTGCTCGTTCCTATCATGGTTTGTCCAGAACTTTAATTGGAAATATGGTTACTGGTGTTAGCGCTGGTTTCGAAAAACGATTAGAAATATCCGGTGTCGGTTATCGCGCCGAAGTTGCTGGAAGCAGTCTAAAGCTACTTTTGGGTTTTTCCAGCCCGGTACAATATGATATTCCGAAAGGAATAGATGTAAAAGTAGACAAGCAAGTTAATATAATTGTTTCCGGTATTGATAAGCAACTGGTTGGCAGAGTTGCTGCGGAAATTAGAGCTTTAAAAAAGCCGGAGCCTTACAAAGGCAAAGGTATTAAGTATGTTGGCGAGCACATCAGGCGCAAGGTTGGAAAATCAGCAGGCGCTTAAGTAAACTAGTAAATATTTTCACATTGCCTTAAAGAGGTGGAACCTTGGCTTCCAAAAAGACACTAAAGATAAGAGAAAAGAGAGAAAAAAGAGTAAGGGGCAGGTTTAACGGAACTCAGGAAAGACCTCGTCTTTCCGTATTTCGGTCGGCCAAGCATATTTATGCTCAAGCCATAAACGATGTTCAGGGCAGTACTTTAGCTACAGCTTCAACTTTGAGCAAAGAAATAGCAAAAAAAATAAAAGGCAAGAAGAAAGAGGACGTGGCTAAAGAAGTGGGGAAATTAATTGCAACACATTTAAAATCCCTGGGAGTGGATAAAGTCGTTTTTGATAGAGGAAGGTTTCTCTATCATGGCCGTGTGAAGGCCTTGGCTGATGCAGCACGGGAAAATGGTTTGATATTTTAATTTCAACTTTTGTGCATAATACTCATGATAAGGGAAGAATCGTTGGATAAAAAAGAAATGAAAGATGTGGAGCTTCTGGACCGGGTTATTGCCATTAATCGAACGGCAAAGGTTGTCAAGGGAGGAAGGCGTTTTCGTTTTAGTGCGATAGTCGTAGTTGGCGACGGTAAGGGCATGATAGGTGCCGGGCTTGGTAAGGCGCATGAAGTGCCGGAGGCTATACGCAAGGGCATGGATATGGCCAAGAAGAATATGGTGAAAGTTGCCGTTATTGGAAAGACAATCCCTTACGAAGTCATAGGAAATTTCGGAGCGGGGAAAGTATTATTAAAGCCAGCATCAGAAGGAACTGGTTTGATTGCCGGTGGCGCTGTAAGAGCCGTACTGGAAGTAGCTGGTGTCCATAATATTCTGACGAAGTGTCTCGGTTCTCATAATCCGCACAATTTAGTCAAGGCCACTATGGATGGCCTCTGTCAGTTGAAAGATCCAGCGGAAATTGCATCTCAAAGAGGCAGGTAAAATATTTTAGATATTCGACGAGGTAGCTTGCTGTGGGTAAAATGTTAAAAATTAAAATGGTGAGAAGTGAAATCGGCCGGCCGGAAAAGCAAAGAAAAATTTTGCGTGGTATGGGCCTGAATAAATTAAATAGCTGCGTAACATTAGTTGATACTCCGCAGATCCGCGGCATGGTAAACAAAGTTATCCATTTAGTTTCTGTGGAAGAATCAAAGGAGTAGGTTATGGATTTGAGTTTGCTCAGGGCTCCGGCCGGCGCAACAAAGAAAAGAAAGCGGGTTGGTCGTGGTGATGCATCCGGTCATGGCGGAACTTCCGGCAAGGGGGATAAGGGACAAAAAGCACGTTCGGGCGGTTATGTTCGCACCGGTTTTGAAGGTGGGCAAATGCCAATGTCTCGGAGATTACCTAAAAGGGGCTTCCGTAATCCTTTCCGCGAAAAATTTGTCGCGGTAAATCTTACCGATTTGTGCAGGAAATTTAGTAAGGGCGCAGTCATTGACGAAGCCGCTCTTTTGGCTACTGGGATCGTGAAGAAAAAAAGTGATGGCATTAAAATTTTGGCCAAAGGAAACATTGATTTCCCTGTCACAGTAAAGATAGCCAAAATGAGTCAGGCCGCAAAAGCAAAAATTACTGCCGCAGGTGGTTCGATAGAAGAGGTAATATAAGTTGTTAGAAGGACTAGGCAGCGTTTCCAAAATTCCAGAGTTGCAAAGAAGGATTTTATTTACGTTCCTTCTTTTGGTTGTTTATCGGATTGGTGTTTATATTCCCACTCCGGGAATCGATAATGTGGCGTTGCTCAGCTACTTTGAACAGGCCAAAGGGTCTCTGTTTGGCATGATGGATATGTTTGCCGGCGGTGCTTTTAGTAATTTCTCTATATTCGCTCTCGGCATTATGCCGTACATCAGTTCTTCAATTATTCTGCAGTTACTAACGGTAGCCATACCTCATCTGGAAAGACTTTCTAAAGAGGGTGAGGCAGGACGGCGTAAGATTACGCAGTACACTCGCTACGGTACGGTTGTTTTAAGTACGATCCAAGGTTTTGGTATTGCTTGGGGCTTGCAACACATGGCCGGACCTTCAGGATCTCCCATTGTTTTGCAACCTGGTTGGTCATTTGTAATTATGACGGTTATTACCTTGACTTGCGGTACGGCGTTTATCATGTGGCTGGGTGAGACGATTACGGAAAAAGGAATCGGCAATGGAATATCGCTGATAATATTTGCGGGAATAGTTTGCCGCATGCCGGCAGCAATTGGCAACACTTATCAGCTGGCGACTTCTGGTGAATTAGGTGTGTTAGTCATATTATTGCTCACATTCATGATGATATTTGTTATTGGGGCTATTGTTTTTGTGGAAGGTGGACAACGTCGCATTCCCGTTCAATATGCTAAAAGGATAGTGGGGCGCAAAATGTATGGTGGTCAGACTACCCACTTGCCGCTGAAGATTAATTCAGCTGGTGTCATTCCGCCGATATTTGCATCATCGGTGATTATGTTTCCAGCGACAATTGCTAATTTTGCGCCACAATCCTGGATGAAAGACATTGCCAGTTATTTGGTTCCAGGTAAAGTTGGCTACGAATTGCTTTATGTGGCTTTTATCTTTTTCTTTTGTTTTTTCTATACAGCGGTAACTTTTAAGCCGGATGATGTTGCCGACAATATGAAAAAATTTGGTGGGTACGTTCCCGGAATTAGACCTGGTAAGAAAACAGCCGAATATATAGAAGATATATTGGAAAAACTTACTTTTAGCGGTGCTATTTACGTTTCCTTAGTATGTGTGCTCCCCAGTATTTTAATTTCTCAATTGAATACCCCTTTTTATTTTGGTGGTACTGCACTTTTGATAGTTGTTGGTGTGGCTATGGATACAGCCAGTCAGATTGAGTCACATTTATTGACCAGGCAATACGAAGGATTTATGAAAAAGGGACAAATAGCCCGCAGACGATAACGGACGATTTTGGAAGGTTGAACCAATGGTAATTCTGAAGCTTCCGGACGAGATCGAAAAAGCAAGGGCTAGTAATAGAATAGTAGCCGAGGTTTTAAGTAAACTTCGAGAAAAAGTAAAACCAGGTGTTAAAACGAGAGAGTTGGATAAGTTTGCCGAGGAAGTTACAGAAAGAAGAGGTGCGAAACCGGCATTTAAAGGTTACAGAGGATATCCCTATTCTCTGTGTACTTCAGTTAACGAACAAGTTGTTCATGGAATGCCTTCTGAGCGAGTTTTAGTCGAAGGCGATATTATAGGGATAGATTTTGGTGTTTATCATCGCGGATTTTACGGTGATGCGACGATAACATTACCTGTCGGCAAGGTTAATGAAAAAGCACTCAGGCTTATGCAGGTTACGGAGCAGAGTTTATATGCCGGCATAGAACAGGCTAAATCAGGTAACCGGTTGGGTGATATATCCGCTGCCGTGCAAGGGACAGTAGAAGCGGCTGGTTTTTCGATTGTGCGGGATTTTGTGGGACATGGTGTAGGAAAGAATCTGCATGAAGATCCACAGATTCCCAATTATGGAAAAAAAGGCCGCGGCGTTGAGTTGAAAACTGGAATGATCTTGGCTATAGAGCCGATGGTAAACGAGGGTGGTTATAAAGTACGGATTTTACCTGACGGCTGGTCAGTAATTACAGAAGATGGCAGTTTATCGGCTCATTTTGAGCATTCGGTGGCAATTACCGATAACGGACCAGAAATTTTAAGTAAGCTAAATTAGTTTTTTAATTTTTATGGTTGAAGTATTAAAGGTAAGATAGATAATATAAGATATGGCTAAAGAGGAAGCAATTGAAGTTGAAGGTCGGGTTATTGAGCCTTTACCTAATGCGATGTTTCGGGTAGAACTCGAAGGCGGACATAAGGTTTTAGCTCACATATCCGGCAAAATGCGGATGCATTTTATCAAGATTCTGCCGGGTGATAAAGTAACCGTAGAGCTTTCGCCATATGATTTAACTCGTGGCCGTATCACTTATAGGACGAAGTAAAATATTTTTTTACCGGAGATAAGGAGTTAAAAGCGTGAAAGTAAGGTCGTCTGTAAAAAAAATATGTGAGAAGTGTAAGATTGTTAAACGCAAGGGTGTTTTGCGCGTCATTTGCGAAAATCCTAAGCATAAGCAGCGCCAGGGCTAGTTTTTAAAATTCAGGAGGTTATAGGTGGCACGAATTTCAGGTGTTGATTTACCGAAAAATAAAAGAATGGAAGTTGCTTTAACTTATATTTATGGTATTGGCCAAACGAAGGCGAAGCAAATCCTTAAAGATGCGGGTGTAAATCCGGATACGAGAACGGACGAACTCGCCGATTCTGAAATATCGGCAATCAGAAATATAATCGACAAAGAACACAAGGTTGAAGGCGACCTGCGCCGGGACATATCGATGTCAATCAAACGTTTGATGGATATTGGCTCCTATCGTGGATTGCGACATCGCAGGGGACTTCCCGTGAGGGGCCAGAGAACTCACACCAACGGCCGTACAAGGAAAGGTCCGAGGCGGGCGATTGCAGGCAAGAAAAAGTAATTTGATGATTCTCAACCGGAGGGAAAATGGTTAAGGCAGTCAGAAAAACGGGTAAGAAGAAGGAAAAGAAAAATATTACAGAAGGGGTTGCGCACATTCAATCCACTTTTAATAATACAATTATCACTATAACTGATTTGAGTGGTAACGTTATTTCCTGGTCTTCAGCAGGTTTGCAAGGTTTTAAAGGATCGCGCAAAAGCACACCCTTTGCTGCGCAAATGGCGGCAGAAGATGCCGTGCGTAAGGCTAAAGAGCAGGGAATGCGCAGGGTTCAGGTATATATAAAGGGCCCAGGTTCTGGACGGGAATCGGCATTACGGTCGTTGCAGCTTGCCGGGCTTACAATTACCATTATTCGGGACGTGACTCCTGTTCCGCACAACGGATGCAGGCCACCAAAGCGTCGCAGAGTATAATTGAGAAGTAGAATATCAAAAATATTTGTTAAATAAGGGAGGCGTTTTTTTGGCAAGATATACGGATTCCTCATGTAGGTTGTGTCGCCGCGAGGGCTTGAAGCTTTTTCTTAAAGGCGATAGGTGCTATTCGGAAAAATGTTCTTTCGAAAGAAGGGGCTATGCTCCGGGAGATCATGGTCAGGCGCATAAAAAGCAGCGCTCTGATTATGGCGTACAATTGCGGGAAAAGCAAAAACTCAAGAGATTGTACGGGCTCCTCGAAAAGCAGTTTAGAGGATACTTTGAAAAGGCCGATCAGCAGAAGGGCATTACAGGAACAAATTTGCTTATTTTTCTGGAAAGAAGGCTGGACAACATGATATTCCGCATGGGTCTGGCAAACTCCAGAGTGGAAGCAAGGCAACTAATTAGCCATGGACATTTTTTAATTAATGGCAAACCGGTAAATATTCCTTCATATTTGCTCAAAGCAGGAGATGAAGTTTCTGTTAAAGAGGGCAGTCGCAAGATTACCCGGGTACTCGAAGCAATGGAAACTGTGGCAAGACGTGGCGTGCCTCATTGGCTGGAATTGGATAAAGAAAACTTTAAAGCGTCGATCAAAATGCTGCCGGTAAGGGAAGACTTGACAATGCCGGTACAGGAACAGCTTGTTGTAGAACTTTATTCGAAGTAAAAACAAATATTTTTCATAAACCAGCTAGAGGGTGGGTTTAATTATGCAGAGAAACTGGTCGAGTTTGATTCGTCCCAAACGTGTTGATGTTGATGAAGCGACGCATACGCGTTTCTATGGAGAATTTGCAATTCAGCCTTTGGAGAGAGGTTACGGCGTAACGCTGGGTAATGCCTTAAGGCGAGTGCTACTTTCTTCGATTCAAGGGTCCGCTATTGTTTCGATAAAAATTGATGGTGTATTGCACGAATTTTCGACTATCCCGAGTGTTAAAGAAGACGTAACCGATATTATTTTGAACTTGAAAGGTGTACGTTTCAAACTGGGGCAAGCGGATACAAAAGTAGTACACATCAATTTGGGTCGCGCTGGTGTTATCACGGCGGCTGATATTATTACTGACGGTACAATAGAGGTACTGAACCCGGATCATTACATTGCGACGATGTCCGGCGGCGGTTCTTTTAAAGCCGAATTAGTTGTGAAAATGGGCAAAGGGTATAATCCTGCGAAAAAAGAGCTGGATCCCGATCAGCCCGAAGGAACAATTAATGTTGATGCTATTTATTCGCCGATAAAAAAAGTTAACTATGTTGTTTCCCATGCCCGTGTTGGTCAAATTACCGACTATGATAAACTCGTTCTCGAAGTATGGACAGATGGCAGTTTAAGTCCGGAAGATGCTATTGCTTATTCGGCAAAAATATTGAAGCAGCAATTGGATGTGTTTGTCAATTTTGAAGAAGTTGATGAAGAGATTAAGCTGGAGACTGAAGAAGAAAAAGAAAATATCAATGAAGTTCTTTTGCGCTCCGTAGAGGATTTGGAACTCTCTGTCCGTTCGGCGAATTGTCTGAAAAATGCCGGGATTAATAGTATTGGTGAGCTGGTGCAAAAGACGGAAGCAGAGATGCTCAAAACGAAGAATTTTGGCCGTAAATCGCTAAGCGAAATTAAAGATATTCTTACCGAATATGGCCTGACTTTCGGAATGAAACTTGAATTTGACCCATGGAATGTGGAAAAAGAATAATAGCTTTATGCTGCTCAGAGCAAGACGGATGTTTTAAAAAGATATCAGGATTTGATTGTTAGGAAAGGAAGATATTATCAATGTATCATGGTAAGGCGGGAAGAAAGCTAGGCAGAACCTCTAGCCATAAGGAAGCCATGTTTCGTAACATGGTTACTTCCGTAATAAAATATGAAAGTATCCGTACAACAGATTCCAAGGCAAAAGAGTTGAGAAAACTGGCGGAAAGGATGATTACCCTGGGCAAGAGAGGTGATTTACATGCTCGCCGTCAGGCTTTAGCTGTTGTCCGGGATAAATCCTTAGTGAGTAAATTATTTGGAGAGCTCACCGAACGTTACCGCAATCGTGCCGGTGGATACACGCGTATAATCAAGATGGGTTTTCGCTTTGGTGATAACGCTCCCGTTTCCATTCTGGAATTTATTCCTGATGAGAAAAAGAAGGAAAAATCAAAAACTAAAGCCAAGGCAAAAACAAAAGTGGCTCAATAAATTGCATCAACATCAGATAATTTAAAAAAGGCAGGGCAAATACCCTGCCTTTTTTTATTATTGTTTTTTTATGTCAAAAAATGTATTTAAAACAATAACGTAATTAAAAGTGTCGATGCTTTTTGGTGTTTTTTCTCTCCATAGGGCAATTTTTTTAAAAACAATTTTGAGGCCAACATTAGATTTGCCTAAATAAGCTCGGTTCAAGATTATTTTGGTTAATTAATGAGCCCAGGTTGATGTAAAATGATGGAGGTTTAGTCATGGCGGAAAAGAAAATTGGTGAAGTTGTTAAGTTTTTTTCAAAACCATCAGTGGCGGCGGTTAAAATAGTGGAAGGTGATTTAGTTGTTGGGGATAGCTTGAAATTTTCCGGCCACACCACTGATTTTATCGATGTGATCAATTCCATGGAAGTGGATAATAAGTCAGTACAGAAGGCTGTTGCCGGTGATTTTATTGGGCTTAAAGTATCTAATCGAGTGCGACCGGGAGATGAAGTATTCAAAGTAATACCGGATTAGTTTCCATTTCACTTACGTGTCCCGGACTTTTGTAAAACTGTTTTACAATAAGTTAAAGGGGGAGATTGCGCTAAAAAATGCAGCATTCAATACATCGTGCCTGCCAATGGTATAAATTTTTATGTATAAAATTTTGATTGTTGATGACGAACAGGATATTGTGGAGCTCGTATCCTACAATCTGGAAAAAGAAGGTTTTAAAACAGTTAAAGCCTATGACGGTGAAGCCGCGCTGAAGATGGTCAAACTGCAAAAGCCTGACCTGATTATTCTTGATCTCATGTTGCCCAAAATGAATGGACTTGATGTCTGCCGGGCAATCCGCAGTAACCCAGAAACAGTAAGCTTGCCGATCATTATGTTGACGGCAAAAGGAGATGAAGTTGACAAGATCATCGGTCTGGAAAATGGAGCGGATGATTACATAACCAAACCCTTCAGTGTAAAAGAGCTTATCGCGCGGGTGCGCAGTATTCTACGGCGCCTGCACGATGGTGAAAAAAAGACTGGCCAGGAAGAATTCCAATATGAGGGGCTGACAATAAATTACGCTTCCTGTCTGGTGAAGGTCAGCGGTAAGCAGGTAACACTTAGCCCCACAGAACTCAAACTTCTCTTCTTTTTTTCGCGCAATCCCGGCAGAGTCTATTCGAGGAGCCAGATTTTGGATCATGTCTGGGGGGATGATACTTTTATTACCGATCGTGCGATTGATGTGCACATCGGGCGTTTGCGCAGCCAGATTGAAAAAGATATGGATAACCCGCGTTATATTTTAACTGTCAGAGGGTTTGGCTATAAATTTGCTGACAAAAAATAGGTTCCTATTGTTTTTACATTTTCATTGTTCTGTCATCATATTGTAACATTTAGGCTGTATATTGCTCCAAAATATATTTTGAGGAGGAAAAAATGTTCAATATCGTAAAAAAAGTAGTTGTTGGATTGACAATATTATTTATCATGACAGGCGCGAGCCATGCCGCTCAATCCATTGTTATTAAAGGATCGACGACAGTCTTGCCGATTGCTCAGGCTGCTCTGGAAGCTTATATGAAAGCCAATAAGGACGTGCAAATTTCTTTATCCGGCGCAGGCTCTGGTGACGGGATCAAGGCGTTGATTGATAAAACCACAGACATTGCCAATTCATCCCGCGAAATTAAGAAAGAAGAGATTAGTCTTGCCGAAACAAAGGGTGTAAAACCTGTTACCCATGTGGTTGCCTACGATGCTCTTATTCCTGTGGTGCACCCCAACAACAAAGTCAAAGATCTATCCATTGATCAGTTAAGCCAGATTTATCAGGGAAAGATCATCAACTGGAAAGAAGTAGGCGGTGATGATTTGAAAATCGTTGTTGTTTCCCGCGATTCATCTTCCGGCACATTTGAATCCTGGGATCATTTTGTTATGAAAAAAGCAAAGGTATCCCCGCGCGCACAGATGATGGCTTCCAATGGTGCAGTTGTTACAGCGATTGCCAAAAATAGATATGCCATCGGTTATCTGGGCATTGGCTATATCAACAAAAGCGTTAAACCTCTTCAGATCGATGGTGTGGCCGGTTCTGCTCAGACAGTGCTTTCCCAAAAATATCCTTTAGCCCGTGAACTTTACATGTACACCAATGGCGAGCCTACCGGTGAAGTTGCTAAATTTATCGCTTTTATGAAATCACCACAGGGACAGAATATCGTTAAGAAGGTGGGTTTTGTTCCGCTTGCAGCTTCATTAAAAGCCCAGGGCAAGAAAAAGTAATTAACAGATATTCCCAAAAATGGTTTCGCCGGTTTTTTGTAACTGAAAATTAAGTACCGGCGAACCATTTCAAATTATTTTATTCGTGAAACTCCAATTCCGCAAGAGAAGCGTAGCGGAATTGGTAAGTTGAACTATCCAGCCAAGCGGAGGTTATAATACCCTGAGCTTGCTTTGGGGGTGCATACCCGTGATAAATTGATAAATTTAGAGCCGTGATGATAGCGACTCATTATATTCTTGGGATTTAAACAAATGATGACTCGGCAGACAAAAGAAATAATCATTAAATACATTTTTTTTATTTTTGCTCTTGTCTCCATTATTGTTTTGGGTCTGATTGTTTTCTCTCTTTTCCGGGAAGGCCTGCCGATATTTGGCAAAGTTTCCGTAAGCAATTTTCTTTTGGGTATGGAGTGGTATCCAACTGCTGATCCACCCTTATTTGGTATCTTTCCGCTGATTGTCGGCTCTCTGATTGTTACCTTTTTTGCAACGTTTGTTGCTGTACCTCTGGGAGTTCTTACCGCTATTTACATTTCCGAAATCGCCCCCAGAGCCGTCAAAGAGATTCTCAAATCGGTCATCGAACTTTTGGCGGGCTTACCCTCTGTTGTCCTTGGTTTCTTCGGTATGGTTGTGGTGGCACCCTGGTTACAGAATACCTTTGATCTGCCCACAGGCTTAAATATTATTAATGCCTCTATGATTCTGGCCATTATGGCCATACCAACGATTTCTAGTATTTCTGAAGACGCCCTGTATGCTGTGCCCCGCGAATTCAAGGAAGCATCTTATGCTCTCGGGGCTACCAAATTCGAAACAATAATCAAAATAATTGTACCGGCGGCGTTATCCGGTATTTCCACAGCGGTGATGCTTGGGATGGCCAGGGCTATCGGCGAGACGATGGTTGTTTTGATGGTGGCCGGAGGTGCTGCCGCTATTCCCGAGAGTATCTTCGATTCGGTTCGTCCAATGCCGGCAAGCATTGCCGCAGAGATGGGAGAGGCACCTTTTCGCAGCGCCCACTATCAGTCGCTCTTTGCCATTGGTATTGTTTTATTTTTCCTGACATTATTTTTTAATCTGGTTGCCGACTATGTTTCACACAAATTCCGGCAGATAGGGTCGGGGACGCTTTAGACGGAAGATATATGAATTCATTCAAAAATAATTCAATGAAGTGGCGCTATTTTAAGCAAGCACTTTTTTTCGGCACTGTGCGTTTGTCAGCCTTGATCATCGCACTGGCTCTGGGCGGCATACTGTTTTATATCATTATTAACGGCATCTCCGCGATCAGTTGGGATTTTATTACTAAGCCTCCGACAGATTCTATGACTAAGGGTGGGATCATGCCGGCAATTCTGGGTACGATTTACTTAACTGTCGGCGCCATTGCAATCGGTCTGCCCCTGGGGATTGCTTCGGCTATCTATCTAACGGAATATGCAAAACAGGGCAGAATAATACGTCTGATAAAAGTAGGGATTAATTGTCTGGCGGGCGTCCCTTCGGTTGTTTTTGGCTTATTCGGTCTTGGCTTTTTTGTCATGTTTATGAAGTTTGGTTCAAGCATTCTGGCCGGATCACTTACTCTGGGCTTTCTTATCCTGCCCACGATCATCGGCGCAGCGGAGGAAGCATTAAAAGCTGTGCCGCAGACGTTCCGGGAGGCATCGTTATCGCTGGGTGTATCCAAATGGCAGACCACTTTTAGGATTGTTTTGCCCAATGCCGTGCCGGGAATCCTCACCGGGTCAATTTTAGGTATAGGTCGGGCTGCCGGAGAAACAGCGCCGATTATGTTTACCGCTGCTGCGTATTTTACCGCCAAACTGCCCGGTTCGATTTTTGATGAAGTAATGGCTCTACCTTATCATATTTACGTGCTGGCGACCGCCGGGACAAATATTGAGGCCACCCGACCGATCCAGTTTGGAACAGTGCTGGTTCTGGTAGCGGTGGTGCTGAGTATAGATATTATCGCTATAATCATTCGCAGTTATATGAGAAGAAACAAAAGGTGGTAGAGATGAATTCAAACACAATTATTAAATTGAGTCATGTAAACTTTTATTACGACCAGTCGCGCGCGCTGACGGATATATCGATGGGTTTTATGAAGAATAAAGTGACGGCTCTGATCGGGCCTTCGGGGTGCGGTAAGTCCACGCTACTGCGGCTGTTAAACCGGATGAACGATCTGATCGACGGCACAAGAGTCGAAGGAGAAATTATCTTTGAGGATAAAAACATCTACGCTCAGGATGTTGATCCGGTGGAAATTAGGCGCAAGATCGGTATGGTTTTTCAGAAACCCAATCCTTTTCCCAAAACGATATATAACAATATTGCCTATGGCCCGAAACTTACGTCCACTAATCATAACGAACTGGATGCGCTAGTCGAGCAAAGCCTCAAGCAGGCTGTTTTGTGGGATGAAGTGAAAGACATTCTGAATAAGTCGGCCATGAATCTTTCCGGCGGTCAACAGCAACGGCTCTGTATCGCCCGCGCACTGGCCATGAAGCCTGATATTTTATTGATGGATGAGCCGACTTCGGCGCTCGATCCCATTTCAACAGCAAAGATCGAGGAATTAATCGAGGGGCTGAAAAAAAACTATACAATCATTATCGTTACCCATAATATGCAGCAGGCGGCGCGCATCTCCGATGAGACGGCGTTCTTTTATATAGGAAACTTAGTCGAGTATAATAAGACGGAGAAAATATTTACCAAGCCGGATATGAAACAGACGGAAGATTATATAACGGGCAGATTCGGTTGAAAATCAACTGGAGGAATCATTATGGAAGAAAAAAGACACACCAGTTCGCACTATGAAAAAGAATTGCAGGAAATCAAGAACGGTCTTATTTATCTGGGCGCGTTGACCGAGAAGGCCATTCAGGCGGCGATGAAGTCTTTATCTGAAAGAAATGCGGACATCGCGCGTAAAGTCATCAAGGATGACAATGAAATTGACAGGCTGGACACAGACCTTGAAGAGCGGTGCATCAAGATATTAGCTTTGCGCCAGCCCACGGCAATCGATTTAAGATTTATCACCACGGCGATTAAAATTACCGGCCATCTGGAAAGAATCGGCGACATGGCGGTGAATATTGCCGAAAAAGCCATTTTACTGATCGAAGAGCCGCAACTCAAACCCTATATTGATTTGCCCCGTATGACCGATCTGGTCGGTGGGATGATCAAGGATTCACTCGATAGTTTTATTCGAAACGATCTGCGTATGGCTCAAAAAGTTCGACAGACAGAGCAGGTCGTCGATGACTTAAACGAGCAGATTTTCCGTGAACTTTTGACTTTTATGTTGGAGGATTCCAAATCGATTCATCGCGCCTTGTTGATCATGCAGGTTTCCAAAAATCTGGAGCGTATTGCCGATCATGCCAAAGGCATCGCCGATATGGTTACCTATATGGTAACCGGTGAATGTGTGCGGCATCAAACTTGTGACTTGGACGAAAAGGAGCCGGCGTGAAGCGCAATCTTTTTTTAAAGATATTTTTTTCTTATCTGTTCATTGTATTTCTGTCCTTCCTTGTTTTGAATTTTCTGATCAAGGACGAGATTAAAAAAGTCTTGACTGCCAAGATTGAAGCGGAATTATTGACCTACGCCGAACTTATTGATTTGAGTTCAGCAAAAGAAATGTCGGAACAGCTCAAGCAAATTGCCCGGATATCCGGCTCACGGGTAACGCTTGTGGATGGGCAGGGCAGGGTCTTTGCTGATTCGGAAAAAGATGTAGCCTCGCTGGAAAACCATTTCAGCCGCCCGGAATTGCAGGAAGCCAGGCTGCGGGGTAAGGGAAAATCGATCCGTTTCAGTCAGTCGATCGGTGTGGATATGCTCTACGTGGCTATCCCCATTAAGTTAAAATCACAGATTACCGGCTATGTCCGGTTGGCGCGCCCTCTTCATGATGTGCGGAGCGTCATTGAAAAAGTATATCAATCTATTTTTCTGGCCATCGTCATTGTGGCCATTATTTCTCTGATCATCGCGCTTTTCATTTCTTATCGACTGGCCGCGCCGATTCGGGCGATGGAAAGATTCACCGAAAAACTACGCCAGGGGGATCCTTCTGGAACTATTATTTTAAAGACGTCGGATGAAACAAAGAAACTGGCCGACAACATCAATTATCTTGTGGATGAACTGCAAAGCCAGATTCGGCTGGCCAATGAAGAGAAAAGTAAGCTGATGACGGCGTTTACCAGCATGACCGAAGGAGTTTTGATTCTCGATGCGGAAGATAAAATTGAATTTGTCAATCAGGCGCTGAGTAATATGTTGGCCGAGCAATACGGAGATATAAACGGTAAAACGCTGATGGAAGTTTTCCGCGATGTGGACTTGCAAAAAGCGTTTCTTAAATTTGAAGAGACACATGCCACGGTCTTTGAAGAAGTCACCCTTGGCGGCATCGAGCCGGTCATTTTAAGCGTCAGTATCTCTTCTGTTCATAATTACCCGGGCAAAGAAAAAGTGATGATGGTCTTTCATGATGTCACAAGATTGAAGAAATTGGAAAAGATTCGTGTTGATTTTGTGGCTAATGTCACGCATGAAATTAGAACACCGCTTACGGCAATTATCGGTTATCTGGAAACGATTAAAATAGGGGTAACCAGTAGCAATGAAGACGCGAAAAAATTTATTGATATAAGTTTGAAGCAGGCCGGGCGGCTCAACCGTCTGGTTGAAGATTTACTCGTCATATCAAAAATTGAACTTGGTGAAATTAAATTCCATTTTGAAGAAGTTTCTATACGTGATGCTTTCGAAGGCGCCATCCCGCTGGTTGAGGCGAAGGCCGGATTAAAAAATATAACCATCCATAACAAGGTACAAGAAAATCTGCCACACGTTTGGGCTGACAGAGACAGGCTTACCCAGATACTGGTAAATATTTTAGACAATGCCGTCAAGTTCACGCCGGATGATGGCAGTGTTTTTATTGAGTCGGGACAAAAAGATAACTATGCTGTATTGACAATAACAGACACAGGCATCGGTATACCCAAAGAAGAAGTTCAGCGTTTAGGTGAACGCTTTTATCGGGTAGACCGGTCGCGTTCGCGCGATTTGGGCGGAACGGGGCTGGGATTATCAATTGTGAAGCACCTGATGCTGGCACATGGCGGCAGGATGGAAATTGAAAGCCAGCTAGGGCGCGGCACAAAAGTATCTTTATTTTTCCCGTTACAAAAAATATAATCTTGTAACTTGCGGATGCGCAAGGAGGGCTTAAAGTATTGTGAACCTTAATAATAGGCTCATTCGTGCTCAGAATCTTTTTTCGGCCATGCATCCTCTCGCTTTGCTGCAAACGCAAAATTGAAATTGCGCTTGCGGACGCAAAGCTGCGAGCGCATGGTGCCCGAAAAAATCTTCAATTCGCCCTCATGAGCCCATTATTAAAGCTATGGAAAGAATTGGGAGGATAGAAAATGGAAAGCACAATCGCCAAAGCCATTCAACTCAAATACCAACCAGTAGCTCTGCTCTGGTCCAACGAAAAGCCGCAGGGTGCCATGCAATTTGCTGAAAGCAAATGGGGCTGTGTGATGTGGCTTGCCTCAGCCGCAGCCAGAGGGAAGAGCGCTGTTGCGGATGCAAAAACATTCGGCTGCTTCGGCGGCGGCGTGGGCCTGGGCTTCGGCAATCAGTATAAGAATTTCCCCGGTGGGGAAGAAGGCTTTTGTCATTTTCTCTCCACCGGCAATGCCGATAGAGATGGCGGCCAAGAACTGGCCGAAAAAATCAAACCTTACATGACAACCGAAAGCTATGATCATTTTCTGCACGGCGAGCGCAATATTAAATCACCTGCTCTTGTGGAAAAATTTGTGAAGGCCTTGCCGATAATAGATATTCCTGAAAAATATGTTGTCTTTAAATCTTTGGATAAAATTAATCCAACACAAGAAAAGCCGCAAGTAGTCATTTTCTTTGTTAATCCTGATCAGCTCTCCGCGCTGACGGTTCTGGCTAACTATGGCCGAGGCGATAATGAAAATGTGATTATCCCTTATGCCGCCGGTTGCCAGACAATCGGCATCTATCCTTACCGCGAGGCTAAATCTGCCAAGCCCAGAGCAGTTGTAGGGCTTACCGATCTTTCCGCCCGCGTCTATATACGCAAGCAACTAAATGACCCGCATCTTCTAACTTTTGCCGCGCCCTTTGCGCTTTTTGAAGAGATGGAACAAAACGTCCCCGGCTCTTTTTTAGAGAGGCATACGTGGCAGAGTCTACTGT
>OCZT010002280.1_pt1 | contig 19911 bp, 17 predicted proteins | sample 1539031 | NCBI WGS metagenome assembly OCZT01 (sample SAMEA3539308, study PRJEB22396) | soil metagenome | biome: tundra; feature: field; material: soil | place: USA | collected 2010-05 | depth 0.15 m | reverse complement strand
TTATTATTTTATCCAAGCAGGGCGCGGGGTTGGGACTTGTGCAGAGTCTCCCTAGATGACAGAGCAATCCACAAATGAGGGACAACCGGACCCCACTTTAGAGCCGGTTTTGGAGCGTGAAGAGGGGAACAAAACCCCTGGTAACCTAGAAGTCGGCCATTGGGCGATCCGGGACAGTGCAGAGCGGTTTGAGAGCATCGGGATCGTTGCACATCGACCGACCGTCGCAGAATGTACCGCGCCCCACGAAGCCGGTCGCATTGCCCGCTGATACCAGGTCATCCGCCCTGCTCTATTCCAAATTTTGGAGTGACTGATTAGCTAAGCCGTGACTCCGTTAGATTCCGCGCAAAAGCTCGGAAAGGGGACCACGCCAGTGCCCGAAGTGCAGCTCCCGGCGGTGGAATGACGGCATGGTGGGAAGTGCCGATCTCTTCCTAAAGTCCCGTGTCATGACCCATCTGAATCCGTTACGGAGGTTCCTCACGGTTCGGCAGAAAGCCGCCCTCATGCGAATCGCCGCCAAGAAACGGGCTGAAACCGCGGCAAAGGCTGCCAGGGAGGGAAATGCAGATGAACAATATTCACTTGGTGTCGCGTACACATTAGGCGATGGTGTGCCTACAGACTACGCAGAAGCCTATTTCAGGTTTAGCGTTGCCGCTGCTGGCAAAGTAGGAAACATTAAGCCGGAAGACATAGGCAAACTCCGAGATGAAGTAGGCTCTCATCTCACCAATGCAGTGCTACTGCAAACTCAGGCACTCGTCCGCAAGTGGTTCAAAGCTCACCCTGGCAAAGTTGACCCCTGCCCTCTGCGCTGACATCGCAGACCAACGGTTTCTGCCAGCAGAAAAATTGATGTAGATTCTGTGATTACGGCAGTTTCAGGCAGTCCAAATTTTGGAATTGTGGCCCAGTCTCCGAGTTGCCGACCACACGGGAGTTGCCAGTTTGGAGAACGCTACGGCGTTTGCCGGGAGTGAAAACAAAACCCAAATTTACACCAGACAGCGCCGATGCCGTCCTGCAACACCGCATCCAGAACTGCGACTACCCTTTTGCGAGTGGGTGCCGTAAAGTTCATATTTGTAGATGCACAGGCAGTCCTCGATTTCAGCGGGCGAAAGGCATGAAAACAGTTTGGACAAAGTCTTGGGATCGAACGAATCGCCCTTAATGTTAAAGGCCCGCGCACCAATCCTCGTTCCGGCGTGTAGGTACACGTGCTCCGGCGCTTTCCTGAAATAAGCGCCAATCCGGTGTGCGATGTCGTATACCGTCAGGGCGCCGATGCCCTTGATTCCTCCGATCTCTTCGTCCACGAGTTTATGAAGCGTGGCAAAGTCAGCAGCTTTTGCCAGATTTCGGCGAATTGCTTGAAGCCGCGCCTCGAAATGTCTGAAGCAAATGATTAGCATCAGTGATTGCAATCTGAGGCTGCTTGAATTCGTTGGCCATGATCTGCATCCACTATACCTAAGTCCGCCCTCTAAGTCTCACACAGCGACATGTTGGAATGAGGACTTCCCATATCCCATCACTACCCCTAGCACAGACCGGCTGCCAACAAAACCGTTAACAGCACGAATGCAACAGAAGGTTATCTTCAGCGTTGAGTCTTTTTCATGGAGTCATACCAATCTTGTTTGCCTCGACCATACACTTCAGCCTTGAACGTATTTGCGGATTGCAGCTTGAACAGTTGAGGCGTCAAATCCGCTTGTACTGGATTCAGTTGTCGTGACAAGCATACCGTTTGGACCTTCGCCCTCCGTGGCAGGGACGATCCCATGTATGCGGTACCATGCAAGCTTCCGCTCCCAACTTTTGCGGTAGTCCTCCCGCTCAAGCATGCCAAGATGTTCCCAGTAGACAACCCGTCCGGAGGCATCGTCTTCGATGGTGAAGTCTGGATAGCGAGTGGTGCCACCGAACGTGAGAGGCTTTTCGTAGGCAAACAGAATTCCAGAGCTAGACAGGGCATCAGCAATTACGATCTCCGACTTGGAGCGAACAGCAAGGCCTTTGCCAGTGCGGTGGATTAGGCCCTTTTGCAGGAAGATGCTCCCTTTTAGCTGGGGAAACTCCTCCATTTTGCAATCATCCAAGAGATTGGTCAGACGCCGAGCCGTCGAAGATCGGCAGGGAGCCGCCAACTCTTTTAGCATAGAACGAGGCCCCTGGTGCATGACGACGACACGGTTTTGATGCCGAGTGAGAGCGGTGTAAACCAGTTCCCTGGACAGGATTTGATGGCCTTGGGGAAGAACTAGAATCACCAGCTCGAACTGACTGCCCTGAGCCTTGTGTACGGTCAGCGCGTATGCGAGTTCGAGCGCGGCAGCCCCCTCTTCTGTAAAGTCTCTGCCGAAAAAGCCGTAGGTAAAGCCACGCTGAGAGGAGAACTCAACGTTTAGAATCGTGGGGTTCTTTCCTTTGAGCCATTGGCCGACCACAATGCCAATCTCACCATTGGCTAGATACTCCAATGATCCATCCTTCGGGTACCCTTTACGCCGATGGTTCCTAAGGTTGATGACCTTGTCACCATAGACGATGCGCTCAGGCCCAAACGGCTTAGGGATGGGATGCCACTGTCTGGTGGCCAACTCGATGAAGCCTGAGCGGAATCGCTCATGAATCTGTCGGTTGATGTCCCCTATGCCAAAAGGCATCCCGCGCAACGGACTTAATATTTGCCAGCCTTCGATCGCTTTTACAGCACCATCAATTCCATTCCGAGTTGAGTTGAAGTAGTCATATTCGCCGATTGATGAGGAACCGAGTTTCTGGTTAAATCCCCGGAGATCGTTTGCGCCTGCGAGTTGAAGCTCCTCTACCAGAGTATCCACCAGTTTTATCTGGAAGTCTTCGGGCTTCTGCCACTCCACGAAACGGATAGCAGGGTGCGTTACGCCCTCAGCAATAAACATGTCGTCATCCCCAGCGGCAGGAGGCATGTTGCTAAACCACCGGGCTAAGCGAAGATCGGGCCGATCACTTCCTACTTGACGACGCTCAATAGTCAATTCGGCATAGCCGGGGGCTACCCGCGGGAAGCAGGTTTCATGGTTATCCGGACGCAGCTTGGCGACGATATCGACAAGGGGGCGTCCCGCCCCAATGGGTGGCAACTGTGCTGGGTCGCCTACGAAGATATATCGTTTCACCCCCTGCAATGCGTCGAACACCGCACCGGCCATGTCCTCCGTCATCATTGAGGCCTCATCGATAATGACTGTGGCGAAGCCCTGTGCCTTGGGATGGCCGCTCATAAAGTACCGACCAGAAGCACCATCATAGCGGCCGTTCTGATTAAGAAACTGCGCAATGGTCATTGCCTGTGCTCCGCTGCCTCTAGCAAGCTCTTGCATGCGTACACGCGCTTTCCCGGTGGGCGCGAGGAGCAATATCCCCTGACCATTTACCTCGGGCTGTGCGCACAGAATACCTAGTACCGTGGTTTTCCCGGCACCAGCTGGGCCAACAAGCACACTGAATCTTGCTTCTGCGAGTTCCTTTAATGCCGCAACTTTCTCCAGACGGGCTTGCTGCTCCTCGCCCTTCGCGTTGGGGCCAAATTCTTTATCCAGTAGTCCGACCCAGTCACAGTCAACTTTATGACGCTTTCCGTTAACTCGTACTGCTACCTCCTTGCGCACACAATCCCGAATGGCGACGTAGCGATCAAGTTGAAGCGCCACTTCGCCGTTCATCTCTGCCGGTAGAATCGCTGGCGCCATATCTGATAGGCGGGCAGTAATCATATCTCCCGTGACTGGACAGGCCGGGCGGACTGGCCGGCCTAAAATCTCTTCGACAACTCGATCCTTGGGCAGGAGAGTATCTCCGTTGACTGCTGCGTCTTCCAGCGCGCTAATTGCGAAGGCGCGAAGACGACGTAGATCGACGGCAGAATCCAAATGTGACGGACTGGGGAGAGGGTGCTTCATCCGCACACTGTCGTCAGGGAAAAGGCCGCGATCTATGAGCATGAGCTGTATGCCCTGCGGATGGTACCGGCTCATCTCATAAAGCCGATAGGGATTCTGCAGAATATCGCTATCGGTCTCCGTCCAGCCTTGTTTCTTACGCGAACCCTCTTCGTAGAACAGGTCTGCCTGGTCCTTGCTCAGCTCAAATCGGCTCAACAGTTGAACGTATGCTTTTCGTTGTTGCCCAATGCCGTTCCAGGTGGGCGCCAGTTCCTTAAGATCCCGATGGAGGTTTTTGGGCAAGACTGAATCTGGGGTCTTGAAGGCTACATCAACCAGTGGCCACGGATCAGCATTCTCGCCAGCACGCTGCTGCAGAGCGTGCGCTACATAGACTCCACGCGACAAGCCGAAGGCTGCTAGGACAGCTCCCAAGCCAGGGAAAGGCCCTCTGACTTTCCAAAGCCGAATCAATTCATCGTGGATCCACTCCCTCTGCCACGTGCAGGGAATACTCAGCTCGGACTCGATACGTTCAAGAGCTATTTCCAGAGCAAGAAGTGCTCCGATAGCTCCATCGTGAGTAACAAGTTCGCTTGCATACGAGAACTCTTCCCAGTGCTCATCCGGCGCTTTTGCCGTATAACGTTCTAGATCCAGCGACGGGTCTTCTTCCGCCAAACGGAGCAACTCGTAATAAGGCATCAAGAAGCCGTCATGGCCCTTTGGGCGAATTGAGTGTTGGACTGGACGGTCCCAGACCATTCCACGCATCCCTTCCCCTTGACGGGCGAACTCCTGCAACTGGCCTATATCTATAAGCCTGCCGGCCCCCACCAGAACCCTTCCTGTGCCTTCAACAAAGGGAACGTACTTCGCGTAGAAGAAACATAGCGATTCTTCTTTGCGCAGGTGGGAGGCAAAGCACTCTAAAATATTTTGCTGATTGTTTATCTCGTGAATCCAGTTTGTCGCGTAGCCTAGCTCTGGTTCCCGTTCTTTATCTACGTCTAGATCGTAGAGGTCACGGTACCCCTCTAAGTTGTCCACCATCATCCAACGAAACGGAACAACTCCTACCGAATAGGGGGGGTATCGCTGCGGCGTCGGTTGGAAGTGTCCATAGAATGCCGAATTCATTTGGGCAAGTGCATGGCGCTTAATATGCTCCATTTCAAATGGAGCCATAAACGCTCCGCGCTCTGGGACACAACTAGGCCATTGTGCAACGGGAAGTTCCTTTAGCGAGCTTCCAGAAATGAGTTTTTCCTGCTCATCGTTCTTGATATCTGCAATCCCCTTGAGCTTTGCACAAGAACCATTCAGTTGAGGTGAAGTGCAAACCACCCCGGTCCACCCTGAGTCGTGCCACGGAACGCGTACAGATAAATGTCTTAAAGGAAAACTGGGAGATTCAGCTTGCATCACAATCAACTCCAATCAGAGGAAGAAAAACACATTGCTTGAGATTCAAAGATCATAACAGCTCGGTCAGTCGAAATGTTTAGTTCCTGCATTTGTTGGCGCATTCTATTCCCAAGGGTTGTTCTAATGCGTTCAGGCGATTCGTAGTAGAAGTAATGTGAAGCATTGCTAAACAATCAAAAACTAAACCTCGAAATCGCCAAACATTGACTCCTGCTGGTTGCTTCTTCCCAATAGCATCCTCTGGATCGCCCGCAGCCTGAGCTCATCGAGGCTCTCCCACTTCCCGGAATTATCTTCGGCATAGGCCTGTTTAAAAACATTGCCAGTGTGTGACCGGCGACGGGTTTCGTAGACTTCGGAAATCATTGTGAAGGCATGATTCAGGCTATCGGCCATTCTATCCAAAGCAGGTATCGAACACGGGCAGGGGGCCAGCTTTGCCACCTCATCTCCTCGGACTTGAAGGCGTTGATCCGCATCGAGTCGGACTTCGACGAACATGTACTCAGAGTGGATCCGGATTGAATCAGGGTGGATCAAACCCTTTTGGAGCGTGCTTCCAATCACGCTTGGGCTTACACCCATCATGATTGAGGAGCCTCTCTTCAGATAAGAAATAAACTTCTCGTTAGTAAAGCCCAAACGGATCTTTTCATCAACAAAGCATTCCGGTGAGAAGACAATTTCTCCTACTGACTTCGGGTAGAGTTGAGGTAAAGGTTGACCATTCAGGAGGACAATTCCGGATTCCTCAACGCGAACTCCAATTCTCAGATGTTTCTTATATCGCTCGTTGTTCGTCTTTGTAGTCAATGGGAAGTCCTCCGGCCAATTGCTTTTATCCTGCTTTCTGCTTATCGGTTACGAAAGCGCCGGGCCAGCCGCCGTGCTCGTCGATGACCTCGTCGATCTTCTTCATCAGGCGGATGGTCTCGCTCAGGGCGACGACAATCTTGTTGTAGTGAGCGATGTCGTCTTTGGAGAGCGTGCGACCTTTGCGGTCCTTGAGCCACTTTTCGCAGACCTGGTAGCCGCCAATGTGGAAGTTCCAGACGGCCTCAGGCACGCCCTTGAAGCCGCAGGACTGCTCCTTGTCGAGCCAGACGGTCTTGCGGGTGTAGGCAGGCTTCTCTACTTCGGGATTTTTCGGGCCTTCATACGTGTTGATTGGTTTGTCAAGTTTGGGGGATTCCAAAAGGTGGAGAGCAACAAGTTCGCCGCCGAATCGGGCCAGTATACGGAACAACTTCAGGTTCCCGGTCAACGGCAGGCGCGGGAAGTCTATTTTCAGAAACTCTGCGTAACGAATCCGGTAGCCTGGACTATGAAATACCCCATAGGAGTAATTGAAGATGTCTTCTGGGGTGAAGCCCTGAGGAACACCGTCTGTCTTGCTAACAGGTACATTCAGCCTCGCACTCAGTGCGCGAAGAAATGACGGCTTAAAATTTGGGTGCCGAACAGCCTGAAGGCCCAAGACCGCCTGTGCGGCTTGCTGATCTGAGTAAATGTAAAGCGGAAAGACAGAATAATTGCCCCTCGGCAGTGACCCCTTTTCGACAAGACAATTGGCGACGAGCATTACAAACTCCTCATCGCTTCCGTTAATCCTTAACGTCACAAGTGCGAGATTTGTTTGAAGCATGTGCAGCATTGTTTCGCGGCGCGGGTATGCCAGAAAACCCTTAGTCTTTCCCGTGAAGTATGTCCACCTCCAATCAAATGGCCGGTACAAAATCCGGCAAATACAACGATCATCAATTTTGCGACCTATATCCTTTTTTGCCGATGATACTTGCCAGTCTCGCCCATCCTCGGGCAAGTTGTACCGAGTGCGGAGGTTTGCTTCTGATAATCGAATCACGTCCTCAACTGCGTTCCGAATGCCAGTGCGGTCGAACTGGATCGTCAGCGAATCGCGTTTGGTCTGTATCCCAGTGTTATCCTCCTCAAACACGTCTCGCAGCAGAATGCATGAGTCATATTCGTCGCGGTAGGCGAAGTCTCTTGGAACAAAGAAGTAATAATCAGGCACGAAGGGAATACGGTTGGTAGGTGTTGTGTCAATGCACATTCGATTGAGAGCGCTGTACTTTTCCTCCCGTATGCCCCATAGGTCGGCATGTGCAATTTGAGGTGACGAAGTACTGGATGAGCCGAGCTTTGCGCATAAAATAATTCCAACACCTTGACGTATATCAAATACATTTTCGTCAGGCGAGCCATCGGGGCAAGACTCCCCAAGAGTTGCGCTGCCGTGGAGATTAAGAACCCAAATATGATGGTAGGACTGGCCAAGGCAATGGCGCATCTGTCTGTGAGTCACTCCGTCGAGGAAGCTATTGTTAGTAATCATCCCGAATGTGCCCGTGCCGGTCTTATCAAGCAGGTCCTGGGAAAAGCGAATGAACTTGATGAAGTCATCATCAAGATTGATTTTCTTCTCGTTAAGGTCGCGTTTATAGTCCTCAAGAAGATCAAGGATGAATGGAATTCTGTTGAGTTGCCCAAAGTTTGAATACGGCGGATTACCGATAATAACGGTGAAGCGTTGCTTACTTTTGACAGAGTTGACGGCCTTGGCTTCATGTGCAAGCGCGGGTACCCATTCCTCAAACTCGCGCTGTTTCTTATTGTCGCTTGGTGGCTCTAGTGAATTGGTTAGATATATCTGTGCACGCTCTTTGCTGCCAAAATGATACCCAGTCTCATAGAGCTTGAGGCCGATCTTCATATGGGCGATCGCGTAAGGTGCCATCATTAGCTCAAAACCATGCAATCGGGGCAGCAGGTGCTTGGGAACATATTCGTTCCACAGTCGCTCAAATTCCAGCGGCAAGTGATATTGTTTCTTCCATCGTCCTTCCATTGTCTTGTGGATTACATCAATCGCCTCCACCAAAAACGTTCCAGTCCCGGTAGCTGGATCGAGAATTTGTACAAAAGATTCATCAGGCGACACGCCTTGTGGAATCACTAAATTCTTGTTTCGTCTGACCATCTCAGCCCATGTTGTAATATCCGCGAGGCCATCCTGCAATCCGAATTCTTTCTGGAGAATCTCGTGAACACTACGCACGATAAATGACACAACCGGCCGCGGGGTATAAAAGACCCCACGCTGCATCTGCTTCTTCTTATCGTATTGCTCCAAAAAGTCTTGATAGAAGTGAATGACCGGGTCTTCCTGCGGGTTTCGGTCGCCGAAGTCGCGCAGAACGGCTTCCATATTGGCATCTCGCAAGAGTTGCACAACATCATTTATGCCGAGTTCATCAAAGTCGATTTTCCCTTTTCGTCCTCCAATCGTAAGGAAGGTCTCCAGCATATCATTCAGAAAAGGATTCGTGACCGGCACCATGTCTGACAGATTGTCAGCTACCAGCCCAGCGGGACGAGAAATGCGCGCTGTTAGCAAGCCATAAGAAATGGTCTGGGCATACATATCGGCGAAATCGTCGGTGCTGAGGTCATGAATCAACGCTTCTTTGAAGGCGGCGTGCATCTTCCGCAGCTGCCCCTTATCTGATTCAATTGCCAGCACGTTGTTGGCGCGTTTGCGAATGCTCCGGGCGAGTTCTGCTAATCGAATCGCAAGTTGCTGTGAAGTCTTGATTACCTCGCGAGGGCGAAGCCGGAATGCGGTAGACCATTTTGCACGCCAAGCCACAATGTCACTTTCGTTTTCTGGCCACCGGAGCTTTTCCTTCAACTCTCGCTCAACGAAGTCCAGCTTCAGCTTGGTATCTTCATCGTCCCATCCAAGAAGTCGCAGCGTGGGTAGGTCGCCGGTTCCGTGCTCTTCGGCAAAGTGCGCAAAAGTGATGTCTCGATGAGCATCCTCGCCGTAAGAGGAGATGAAGAGGAGATCGTGCAAGCGCCATGCCGCCTGCTGCGACCTGTTTGCCGTCTGCCTCTTTTTAATGACTAGGGTGCTTAGGATACGACGCAGGGCGACAACCGGCAACTGTTTCGGCGCAAAGTTGACAAAGAAAATCCCCCATGGCTGTTTGCTTGTAAGCGGCCGAAGCTGTTTGATTTCTTTGATCTTTACCGCCGTCTCTGCGTTCAGTCCGAGTTCTTCAGGCGCATAGTCGAAGGTCAGATCCTCGAAGTTCTCGGACTCGATGGGCCAGTCAAGCTCATCCCGCAGATATTTCACGAGTTGAGTAAAAGTTCGGATTAAATGCAGAGGATTCTTGTCGGGACTCATTGTCAACTTAGCTCCATCCAGGCTTTCAGCGTCGGCTTGACGCCAACGGGCGCTTGCACCTGCTTCAGGTAAGTGTTCTTGATGTGTTTCTCAACCTTAACGCGAATCTCTGAAAGCGTACTTTCCGAGACATCGTGTTTTCTGGGCGTCTCCGGCGTGCTGCGGATCAAGTCGATAATCCGCGCCGGCTCGTTTTCTATCACGCCAGTTTCAACATTGTAGAGATACCATTGCGTGGCGCCGCCATCGTCATTCCAGGGCTGGTCGTCCGGAAGCGTTCCGTCATGCAGCAATGGCGGGGGTGATGGCATCGCGTAGCAGAAGAAGACCGATTGTGTCTCCGGCTTGGGATGCTCTTTGCCGCTGAACAGCCTGCCGGGAAGTGCATCGAGAGCCTTGGCAAGACCGGGGTGTTCCTGCAAGAGCTTCTGGTATTCGAGGTTCATTTCCTCAAGCGGCGAGGTAGTTCCCTCGTATGCATGGGTGAAGTCCTTCAAAGCCTCAAAGTCATCCTCGGGTGTGAGGAGCTTCTTTCCCTCAATGCCGAAAGTCCGAGAGATGCGCAGAACCTTGTGCGAGACACGCGAGTAGAGTTTTAACAGTGCTTCCAACTCATCCGGCGGAAGGAAGTTCCAATAAATAACGTCCCCACGAATGGCCGCACGATCAGGATGGTCGGCGGCGATTGCAGCCTCTACGCCAGGGTCCATGCGCCGGTCAACGCGGCCGATACGCTGCATAAGGCGTACCGGGTTCCAGTGCAAGTCATAATTGATTAGGCGCGTTGCATCCTGTAGGTTGAGGCCTTCTGAGAGCACATCCGTTGAAATCAGGACGCGGGTCTCTTTCAAGCCCTTTTTCTCCAGTTGTCCAGTGGTCATACCGTTGTAATAGGGTGCAAACTGATTGATGATCTCGCCTCGATCACGATCAACGGCGCTATCAACCTCATCGATATCCTTCAGACCAGCGAGTGAGAGCTGCTGCTTAAGGTAGCGAGCGGTTGCCATGTATTCGGTGAAAATCAGCACCTTGTGTTTCTTCAGAACGGAATCAGTCTTGAGCAGCTTCAGGAGCGCCTTGAGTTTGTCGTCGTGTTCTACCCGGAACTGCTGGAGTTCCTGAAGGAAGTCGGCAATGGTGACCAGATCGTCAATCGTCTCGTCGATCATGTCTCCGACCCGATATTCCTCACGGCTCAGTTCTTCAACGGCATCCAACATCTCCGCTGAGACGATGTCCTCGTCATCCTCGTCACTCGGGTCGCCCCCGAAGAGTTCAAGTTGACGGTCTTTGCAGTAGCCGATGAGGTCTCGGTATTTGTTCTTCCACCGTTCAAGCCGGTGGATTTCGTGGTCAGTCTGACAGTGCTTAATCAACCAAGCCAGCAACTTCTCCATTAGGTTGCCACAGGAAATCTCAAATGCACGCGCAGAACTCTCAAAACGTTTCAAGAACTGAGTACGAATGAGACTGACTACTTCCTTTTGGCGCCCCTGCTTCAGTGGATCGATGCTTGTGTCAGGCCCTTTGTAGTAGGCGAGCGGATAGTAAATCGCCAAGGCAAACAAAGGCTTCTCTTTATTGAACGCCTGCTCGATCATCTGGAGTAAGCGTCCATACGTCTTCTTCAGATTGAATTCGACAACCCTTGGTGGCTCGCGCTTTGGGAACAAGGCCTTCGCCGCACTCGCATGCTGTTCCTGGCTCTTCTTGACATAGGCGCGACTTCTCTGGACAACGAGGGCGCGAAAGAGGGCGTCGCTCGCTAGAACTTCGCTTGCCTCAACTTGATTTGTTTCGGTCTCCTCTTTGGTTACTCCCTGAAGAGCCAACTGCTTTTCAAGCTCCTTTTCCATCTTCCGGAAATGCCCAGGAAGCGAATGAATGCCGAGCGGCGCGGCCTTGAAGTAGTCTGCCTTGCCCTGAGAGAACAACTCGATCATGTGTTGCAAGTCGAGGAGTCTATTGTTGATTGGCGTGGCCGTGAGGAGATAAACGTCTTTGCCGTCGCAGATGTTCGACATAGCCCAATAGTGTGACAACGGTTGGGCAGGATCATCGCCCTTGAGGCCGGGATTCCGGAAGTGGTGTGCTTCATCCACGATGATGACATCGGCCAGTTCCTTAATTCGACTGAGCCGTTCAGGAAATTCGCCTCCACGCAACAAGTCCGTGTGGTTGTATATCGCGAGATTACTGAACTCGCCAAACAGCTCGGGCAAATACTGCCGCAGCTTGATTTCCCAAACTGGCTTTCGTGCGGCCTTAGGGACAAAAAGAGCTACCCGCTTGCGCTGCCGCTTGATGAGCGACTCGATCAGCATCAAACCAATGAATGTCTTGCCCAGGCCAACTCCGTCGCACAGGAATGCGCCGTGGTACTGTTTGGCAATGCCTACCAGCTCTTGGTAGCCCTCCTGCTGGTAATAATCAAGGATCTTGTGAATCCTTGAGCCCCCATTCTCCGGCCCAGCAGTAAGCCATTCGTAGTCGGTCATTTCATGGCGACGGAAGAACTCGTGAAGAGCTCTTGCATAGACGTAGAACGGTGTATAGAGCGCCGTCTGGCGCTCCATCACCTGGAGGATGTCGGGGGTGATCTCTTCAGCCTTCTCCCAGTGGCGCTCGAACCACTCTTGCAGAATTTCGACTTCTCGGCGGATTTGGACATTGAGCTCGACGTTGTCGGATAGCCCAGGGACAGTAAAATTGCTCGATCCGACGAGCGCAGAGGACCCGACAACGGCTTGCTTCGCGTGGGTGATGTACGCCTTGGCGTGGAACTTATCTTTGTTGTACACGCGGCAAATGATCCTGCCGGCCCGAAGCGCGTCAACGATGCCAGGGACGCCTGAGAGGAAGTCGTTTTTCTCCTTCTCTCTTTCGATGCTGGTGTCCAGCTTATGCTTGATGTGTTCCAGGCCCGCGAGAAGCGCCTTCTTCGTGCGCTTTGAGACTTCGTCTCCCATGAGAATGCGAATCTTGTCCAGTTTCTGCCATTGCCCATCGAGAGCGAGCAAAGCGCCGACCTCGAAATACCCCGTGGCGATATCGAAACTGTGCGCGAGATCAGCCCAATCGGAGAGGTATCGACGAACCTTCCAGTCCTGGTCGCTGTTGTCGACGATGAAGAGATCGCCGCCCTGCTTCGGAGACTCTTGTGCCATAGAAGTCGGCTCCTGGTCCTTTTGCCTGCGAAGAAGCATTCTAACGCGCTAGACAAGGGACTAGCCATGAAAGTCTCTTGCATGCTAACGGGGGAGAATGCGGAAATTGACTGGTTGCGGCAGTTGGCTATAGGGCAGGGAGGGCCAGACTGAGGCCTTAAACCTTTCTCCGACACCCTCTTGGACACGAATGCGGTCAGGACGACGTGTGCCCAGCAACAGAGGATAGCGGTGGGTGGTGGCTGGCAGGGTGAAGTTCGGACATGGTCTTGATAATGATTATCGCCCGTTGGCGATTGGCGACTTGGCCGATTCCAAATTTTGGAATGGATGTCGGAGCATGATTCTCCCGGGTGCCGGCTAGAGGTCGCTCAGCAACTTCGACAGGGAAATCCCAAAGCTGACCGCCAGCATTTCGAGGATGCGCAGGCCGGCCTCCCGGCGCCCATTCTCCAACTCGGAGATGTGAACGCGACCAATCCCTGAGATTTCAGCAAGATACGCTGGTATAAATATAGTTGCGTTACCCAAAGGACAGGAGACCACAATATTGGTCAATTCCAGTCCAAATTGAGTTATGATGTATTGTGACAATGCTGTATTGTGACAGCCGTCACAAACTGGAATTCGAACAAGAGGGACAATGTGGCAGGCAATTATATTCCTTTAGACTTTGGATGGACGTGGAGGGAGTTGAACCCTCGGGGAACGCAGGTGGGAAACCGGAACCCCCGACCGCTACACGCCCATTTTGTAAGGTCCGACCCTACTTTTACATAGGGTCGGAGTTGTTGTGAAGGCTACCATCCCCGGTCCTGCAAAGAAAGAGGATGGTTACTGGTAAAGCGTTGAACGGCTCGGCTGGTCTCAGGACTCGCCGAGCCTTCGGCGTCTTCTAATCATGCAATAAGGATATCAGTCTTCGTTTTTTTGTCTGACGGTGCAGAATAGGGGCGATCTGTGGAAATATCGGCGGAAAACACGGCAGTATCCATAGAGATGTCTCGATTTAACAATGTTTTACGTCAGATTGTGCAAATCCCTAAAACGGAACTGAACCGACTGTTAGCAGAGGAAAAGGCATCCAAAACGGGTAAAACGAAACCGGGCCCAAAACCTAAGAATTTGCCAAATCAGGAGATTCCCGCTCTATGAACCTCGTTGCTCAGAATGCGTGGAACAAGATTTCCCTGTTGGTGATGCTGCATTATGCTCATCAAAAGCGTGGCATTTTTGTTGACAATCTCCGTGTTCAAAAAACAGCCTTCCTTACAGAACTTCGGGGAAGGGAAAGACATTTGAAAGCAGCCTATTACGAGTTTTTCAGGTGTAAATTGGGGCCGTTCAGTAAAGGGCTAGCGAATGATGTTGCCTCTTTAGAATTGCTTGGATTTATCGACTCTGAAAGCCGAGAGTTGACGGAGCGCGGCAAATACCTTTGTAGATATGTAAAGCCTGAAATCGAAAAGTCCGCTTCTGCGAAAGAGGCGATTGAAATTGCCAAGGCTATAGGGGATAGCCTACGGACGCTCAGTAGTCCAAGAATAGTCAACAAGGTTTATGCGATGTGTGTTCCGGTTGACGGGATGGGGAACAGAGTAGTCCGCATTCAAGATATTCCATTGAATACGGACATTCTGATTCCTAATAGAGACATCATTTCTAGAGATGTGGACGCTCTGTCCGACGATTTAGGTGAAGAGATTGAGGCAGAGTTGAGTATTTCGCCCCTCGCCTTAGACCCAACCTCAGAGGCGTTTCAACTCTCTGTAGAGAGTTCATTGCGTAGCGCCCTTGTGAATTAGATCGGATTACGTCGAATACGCCAAAATTCCCGCATGAATTCTTCTGGAGTCATCCCAAAACAATCCGAGACAGCTATGGAGAGCTGCCTTGCAGATTCAGGGGAACATGGAATCACGAAGAGCCTTCTAAGGCAGACTTCAACATCGTTCCCATTCTCGGCTAGAAGCTGCATAGCGAGCGACACTGGCCGAGAATTGTGGTGCCGGGTTTCTTTCATTGTTGACTTTAACAGGCTACATCATTTGATCGGCTTTGGCCCACGTTTCAATCGAATCTGGTTAGGCTTCCGGTCTTTCCAATTTCCCGGTCAATTCAGCGAAAGTGAGCCGTTTCCCTGCGATTTGCGATAGTGCTATTGTGAAGCGGTCTGCATCGGTCAGCGGGTTGTCTTTCGTGGCGCGATTGTTGTAACGGAATACTTGCTCAGCCACTCTTTACTACAATGCGTGCAATTCCGGCGACCCGGCTGCCTGCGGAAGCCTTGGAGACTTGTACGAAGAAGGCCACGGTGTTGTTCAGAACCCGTACTGGGCTGCGACTCTTTACAGCCGAGCCTGCAACTCCGACGATCCCGGTGGATGCGGTAAACTCGGCGCCGCTTATGCCGAAGGGCTTGGTGTCAATCAAGACTTTTCTCGTGCAAAGGAACTCTACTCCAAAGCCTGCGACGGGGGCGATTATGACGGTTGTTCCAACCTAGACGACGTGCTGAGGAAGGAACATGAGGATGAACAGTAATTAGCGCCTTGCGAAACCCCGTAAAACAGCAAATTCATTCGAGAGGCAACAATGCGCTGGGCAGTCTGCATGAAGAATCTCGAAATCGGGAAAATGGTACTCATCACGCCGGATATGTCGGTGGATGTGGACGACCCACGCTACGATCAGGACGTTCACATTGTTCCGGTTGAGGAGGATCCCAACGATCCGTGCTATCTAAGCTTTGGCGTTCACGACTTTGTGCGCAATTGTGTCTGCCATCCGAAGATTCAGGAGCGGTGTGGTGGCCGAACGATCATCTCGCACCAGGCGGCGGTGGGCGGACGCTGGTCTGGCATACTTGGAGGCTCGAACGCGATGGGGAATGTTGAAAGCAACTATCAAAAGGTCAGGTCGTCTGTGCATGTCGAATTTAGAGTGCGGGTGAGTGACCTCAAAAATGCGACTCGACAGCTAACGGTAAACCAGGGGCACTACAAGAAAACCGACTTTGCCGATGTCCTCGTCTCCGAGTGCATTGCAACGTTCCGCACAGTTGGAACCTCGACGGAGGTTCCGGTTAACGGAATTCAGCCAGGAACCGCTCGGCTTCCGATTCCCACGCTAGAGAAAATCGCCGCTGTAGCAAGAACCTTTAAGAGCAAAGAGACATTGGTCCTGATCTGGGATGGCCTAATCAAGATAGGCAGTTGGCAGACTAGAAATTCGGAGATTGTGCTCGGCGTGGTCCCAGATCCCAGCCTCGATATGCCGTCGGACGCGACCTTTCTCGACACTCTCGCTCTGGCCGCGTTTCTCTCGCCGGCCGGGATCAAAGCACAAGGAATTGAACGGCGGGTTGTGAAGGCTCAAATGGCGAAAGAGGATGCGATCGACAGAGCGACGCGGGCATTGGAGCCTTTGCGTGTTGAGCGGGAAAAGATCGCGGCGCTTGTCGAAGACCACATTACGGAAGCGGGAAGGCGCCTGCGGAGCAGTTTGCTGAAATGATTACTGCGATTCCAGAGGAAAAGCTCAAGGGTTATCCGTCAGAGCTTCCGCGATTCTAGAGCCTCGCATCCTATAGGCCGGATTCCAAATTTTGGAATGGCCGGTGTGACGTGCTTCTGCCGTTTCAACCCCCATCGGCTGGAATACACCGCACTACTCAGTTTTGCGGATTCGCCACGAGATGATTGCAGCGGCCAATTTCATCCCTGATGGCAAGCTGGCACATCGCGTCACACTCTCCGTTCTGTTCGGCGGGTTGCCACTCAAAGGAAAGCCAGCGGCGATACCAGAACGCGGCCTGTACACAATCGTCGGCGAGACTGGCGCAGATACCCGCTGGAGGCTTTGTAGCCTTTCTCGTCATGCGTCGAATCACCAGCCGAGCATCTCCTACGATGTGAAGCCGCTCTTTCGGCTCATGAGCGTTGAACCACTTCAAGATCATGAGCAGCCCGCTATATTCGGCGACGTTGTTTGTCATTCCAGCACCGCATCCGATGTACTCACTCTTTCGGTAGACCTCTACAGCGCCTCTGTGAATCAGGCAAGCGCAGGCGGTATGTCCTCCTGGGTTCCTTTCGCAGGCTCCATCAAATCGCGCAACCAGCATCGTAAGCTCCCTTCCATGATCGCCATGCTCGCCTCAAGTATGTTCTCTTCGAGAGCGATCTTGAGAATTCATTCTGTTTGGGGGTGTTCAAGAGCTGTTCCCCATAGCTCGTTCATTGGCGTTCTTGCTCTTGCGGTTTACTCCATCATCAGAAGAGAAGAATCAATCCCAGCAAGGCCGCTGCGAAGTAGCGGCATTGCAAAGCCTAGCGCAGCGCGCAGCAAGACCGGGGGCGCGAGACGCTGCGCTCCGACCTGCTACTGCTCGGCCGACACATAGGAGCCAGAACGAGGAGTAGTGTGGGATGGTCTTCTGCTAAGGCACTGACCGGAGATCGAGCGATTTACATTCCCTACATCAGCAACCCGTACCTAACGCGGCGCCATCAGCCCACAAGCCGACCTTGTACCGCGACAGTTGAAAGTCCTCTAGTTTTCCGGGACTCTTCTGTGTTTGCGATGCCGCTGCAAACAGCGACCGTGCCGGAACAATCCGCTTCCGCTCGCCAGCAAGTCACGGCACAGTAAGCGGGAAACTTGGAATTCGCGTTGTTGAGGTATCTTTCCATACTCACTGCTCGTGACTGCTTTAAGACTTGCACAAAATCGACGAGTGCCGCAACATAGAAATTGCGGGGGTGCTAATCCCTCCGTTGGTTCCGTGGCTCCTCTCGTGACTGTTTGTAGCCCGACGCCCCCGCAATCCATCCAAACACCCCGCACAGAAGAGAGCAGCGTGCTCCCAAGCGTCCGGTGATTCGGGCACCGTGATGTGAATATAATTCAGATATGCCGGATAGCCTTCGGCCGATCACTGAAGGCGACAAGGTGGGGTGCCTTTCCACCCCACTTTCCAGTGCTTTGCGAGTAGGGAAGGTCATGGAAGGATGACAGATGCAAGCCAAACCGTCGGCGGACTTGGCTTCCGCACGAAAAGAATGGCAACAGAAGTTCGCAGGAGATAGGGCGCAGCTTTTGAAAAACTCTTTCTTCGCCGGCTCCTTGAAAACCTTGTCTGAAAGCGGGGCGGATCAGGAAATGGTGATTTCCCTGCTTTACTACACTTTGCCGGTCAAAGGCGGGAAGAGTGGAATCCCCTTTTTCAAGCGAAAAGCACAAGACTTGAGAGCTATCGTGCGCAGTCTTGAGCGAGACGCCTCAACGCTTGAGGATGTTTACTCCACGCCCTTGAACTTCGCGGATTTATGGCCAGGATTAACTTTCCCAGGCGATAGGCAAGAGGTTCGGACCTCAGACGAACTAAAAGCCATTCCCATGGCCCTGATTGCGAATATGCGGGCTTTCGCCAAAACACTCGATGAGGAAGCAAGCCGTTTTAGCAAGTGCTCCAGGTTAAGCGGGCGTGCTGCGGATGACTTCTACATCTGCGAACTCTTGCGCTATGTCTTCAAGACAACCGGCAAATATCACGAAGCGGTTCTCGCGGACCTCTTACAGTTAATGCACGGGGAACTTAAATCAGACAGGGAGTTTTCAAGCGAGCAACTGAAGAAGGTCAGGCTGAGGCATCTGAGAGATTTGATCCGACCGAAAAAGTGCTAAGTGCTCCGGCGCCTGCAAGAGGACAAGCCGAACTCCTGAAAATGTGATCGAAGTGTCCCTCGGAATGCACGTCAATTTCCGTACTCTCGCTTCAACACAAGTGATGCCCCAACAGCGGGCGTCAATGGAGAGTACAGATGGCTATTGAACTGCAAAATGTGCTTAATGAAAAACAGGCAGCGAGATACATCGGAGTGAGCGGAGCAGTGCTTCGCTTGTGGCGCTCGGAGAGCAAAGGACCGCGCTATTTCCGGGCCGGGCAAAAATTGGTTCGGTATAGAAAATCAGACTTGGATGGTTGGATTGAAGCCCGCCTCAGCAAGCCATCGGAGGCGCTATGACCACAACCGGGAAAGTGGATATTGGGCCGTACAGCAAAATCCCGAACAAGTTCTTTGGCAGTGGTACGGCGGCGAAGCTTGGAAAAACCGCTAGCCTTTTATTCCTTGCGCTTTGCGAACATGCGAATCGGGTGAGCAGCAACACGTTCAAGGTATCAGACCGGGCGCTTGCTTCCGAAACCGGACTCGGAACCCGAACGATCTGTGACGCACGCAAGCGCCTCAACGAATACGGCCTAATTTCTAATTCCCGCTCAGAAGGCCAGAGCTACAACTACACACTGCCGAAGTTATTGCTTCAATGGGTTCCTCTAGAGAAGCGCCCCAGGATCAAACGGAAACCGAGGGCGATTTATGCCCAACGCACGGGATCACTATAGCAAAATGTGCTCCACTCTCCCTCGTAAAGTTTGCTGGACCGTAGCGCACATTATGCTGACCTCCCGAGCAAATCTTGCTGATCTATCTAGGTGCTTCCATGAAGGTGGGAAGAAAGAGAGTGCATCTGAGAAGTGCAGAGTTTCTAAAATGCTGTTGGCTTGAGAAACCCGGACCTCTTGTATTTTCCGTAGCCTCAGGTAATCTTCCCAGATGAAGTGTCTGATTCACACAGTCGAGCTAATCTGCTACTGCCTCGCTTGACGGGATATGACAAGCGAGCGCAAGGCCGCAACGTCCCGCGAGAATAGCAAACTGGGCGGGCGGCCCAAGGGCAGCAAGAATAAATCGAAATCCAAACCGCGGAAAGAGAGGCGCTAAATGCTTTACAGACGCAACCGAACGTGGTGGTACAACTTCCGATGGTCCATCAAACAGGCGGACGGGACGGTGGAGAGTTTTCGCATCCGGCAATCCGCCAAGACACAGAACAGGAACGCGGCAAAGGACGTAGAAGAGGGACACCGCCGGGCGCTGAGGCTTGGCGAGATTCACCCTAACGACCCGTGGCCGAAGCTCACTACGAGCGCCCCGCCTGTTTTCAAGGCTTTCGCTAAGGAATTTCTGCAATATGCCAAGACACACACAAAGCCGGGGACGCACACGTTCTACAGTGTGTGCCTGGACAGGCTGCTAACGTTCGCCGCGATTGCAGACGCCCCGCTAGACGCTATTACAGGCGAGACGGTGAGCCG
>OCZT010002279.1_pt1 | contig 19912 bp, 22 predicted proteins | sample 1539031 | NCBI WGS metagenome assembly OCZT01 (sample SAMEA3539308, study PRJEB22396) | soil metagenome | biome: tundra; feature: field; material: soil | place: USA | collected 2010-05 | depth 0.15 m | reverse complement strand
CTCGATCCAAGCGAAGTGCTCTTTGTAAACGTTTGCTCCTTCACCTTCAATTTCAAATCGCTGTATGAGCTGGAAACGACACTCGCGTAGTACACGCGCAAGACCCACCCGGGCAGCCGAGTGGCTCCATCGAGACTCGTAGCAGGAAAATGGGGACATTGGGAATCTCAGAGATGGTACGGACGGCTTTCTATGTATCTTCTGGAAGAACCTAAACGCCTGCGAGTGGTCAAAGCGCTGGAACTTGCGCGCAAAGAATGGAAGCGCCCAAGAAAAGGTGCCTGAAGCGCTCCCTTTCTGCGAACCGCCCCCTACTTCACCCAGGCCAGCCCGTCCGCCTTGGCCCCCGCGTCGATCAGCTTCGCCACCTTCCACGTCGCGAGATCGATCTCCGCAACTTTGCCATCGATTGGACAAGACACATAGGCCACTTTGCCATCCGGGCGCATCAGAATCTCGCCCGAGCCAGCCGGCACGTCGATCGTCCGCGCCACCTTCATCGTGCCCAGGTCGATCACGGCCACCTGCTTCGCTGGTCCCATCTGGACCAGCAGCCACCGCCCGTCCAGTGTCGGCGCCGATCCATAACCCACCGCCGGCAGCGGAATCCACGTCTTCACCTTGTTAGTCGCCGCGTCGATCACCGCCATCTGCGGCTTGGTCTGGTCGGCCGTGAACACCATGCTCTCGTCGCGCGAGATGGAGATGCGCTGGGTCATTCCCGAGATCGGAATCACTGCCACCGTCTTGCGCGCGGCCATATCCAGCACCGAGACCGTCCCCGGTCCTACGTTCGCCGTATACCCGCGTTTGCCGTCGCGCGTGACCACCAGCATGTGCGACTGCTCCTGCCCGGTCGGAATCTTCCCGGCGATCTTCAGCGTCTTGGGATCGATGATCGTCACCGCCTTGTCCAGCTCGGTCGTCACGTAAAGCATGCCGCTCACCGGCTCAACCAACGGCATATGCGGCCGAACCCCGTGCCCGAAATCAACGCTCCCCACCACCTTGCGCGTCGCGAGGTCGATCACCGACATGCTGCTGCCGTCCGTTCCCGCGCGGCCCACGCCAGAATCTCCGTAGATCGGCACGAATGCCATCTTGCCATCCGCCGACACCGCGACCTCGTGCCCCGTCACCCCGCCCACAGGCACCGCGGCGATTTGCTTGCCCGCGGCGGGATCGATCAGGCTCAGCGTGTGATCGCCCTGATTCGCCACCAGTAGCAGCGGCCCCGCGCCGCCCTGCGCAAACCCCGTCCCAATTCCCAGCGCAACCATCAACGCCACCCCCGCCAGCACAACTTTCAACCGCGCCAGTATCTTCATAGACAGCAAACAATACAGAGAACGCCCGATCCCTCGCAACCCGCTCCAGAGGAAGTCCCCACCCATGCCTGAACTCCCCGAAGTTGAGACCATCGCCAACGGCGTCCACGCGCGCGTCCACGGCCAGCGCATCGCCAGCGTCTGGACCAGCGGCAAGCCGCAGACCTTCAAGTCCTCGGAGGCTGAAATTGCCGAAGCGCTCACCGGCGCAACCATCGACAGCGTCCGCCGCGTCGGCAAAACCATCGTCATGACCGTCAACCGCAGTGCTCCGCGGAAGAGCCAAAGCCCTACGGAATTCCTCATTCACCTCGGGATGACCGGCCGTCTGCTCGTCTCCCAGCCGGAAGTCCCGCTGCCGCTCCATACGCACGCTGTCCTCACCCTTGCCGACCACCGCGAAATCCGCTTTGTCGACCCGCGCCGCTTTGGCCGTCTGTCCATTCACCAGCCGCGCACCCCACAACCTGCAACTGACAACCAGCAACCTGCAACGTCCTATACAGGCCCCGGCCGCGAACCCCTCACTATCTCCCTTGAAGACTTCATCGCGCTCTTCCGCAATCGCCGCACCCCCATCAAAGCCGCGCTGCTAAACCAGTCGCTGCTCCACGGCGTCGGAAACATCTACGCCGACGAATCCCTCTTCCGCGCCGGCATTCGCCCACGCCGACAAGCCGCCCGCGTGACACGGGCTGAGTTGGAGCGGCTTAGAGCAGCGTTGCAGACGGTTCTGCGGCGGGCGATCAAGCTGGGTGGCTCTTCAGTGTCTGACTACGTCGATGCGGAAGGAATGCGCGGCTACTTCCAAATCGAACACAAGGTTTACGGGCACGGCGGGGAACCCTGTTCGACCTGCGGCACGCCAATCAAGAAGATTGTGGTGGGTGGCCGCGGAACCCACTTCTGCCCCACCTGCCAGAAGTAGCCGCGTCTCCGGCCATTCCGCGTACAATCTCGTACGATGTCGGATATCCGAGCTGCGCTATTCGTTGTTCTCAGCCTGCTGATTCCCAGCTGCGCCAATAGCCAGAATCTCGCCATTGTCGGCGCTAAGATCTACACCTCACCTGAAGCGCAGCCAGTCGATGGCGCGACGATCGTGATTCGCGACGGTACGATCACAGCGGTTGGCAAGCATTCTCGCATTCCGAAAGATACCCGGATACTCTCCTGCACTGGGTGCGTTGTCTGCGCAGGGTTCTGGAACAGCCACGTCCACTTCTCCGAGCTGAAGTGGCTGGATGCCGCGCATCAGCCTGCTGCGAAGCTGGCGCAGCAGTTGCAGCAGATGCTCACGCGCTCGGGCTTTACGACCGTAGTCGACGTCGGCTCAGATCCGAACAACACCATCGCACTGCGCCGGCGCATCGAAACCGGCGATGTGCTCGGTCCCCACATCTACACCGCCGGCGCCCCGCTCTATCCTCCGCATGCCATTCCGTATTACCTCGTGGACCTTCCACCGCAGGTTCTCGCGTCCCTGCCGCAGCCCTCAACTCCAGCCGAGGCGGTTGAGGCAGTTCAGCAGAACATCGCTCTCGGTACGGACGTCGCCAAGCTCTTTACGGGCTCCTATGTCTCGCAAGGAAAGATCGTGGTCATGCCGCAGGCGATCGCCGAGGCCGCGGTGCACACCGCGCATGAACACGGCCAACTCGTCTTCGCACATCCCTCCAACCTCGAAGGCACGCGCGTCGCAATCCGGAGCGGCGTGGACGTCCTCGCCCACGCTCCTGACACCGTAGACGGCATCGACGACGCTCTCCTCCACGAGATGCTCGCTCACAGGACGGCGATGATCCCGACCCTCAAGCTTTTCTCCGGCGAGTCGGACATCGCGCCCATCCGCAGGATCGTCGGGCGTTTTCACCAACTCGGCGGCCAACTCATCTTCGGCACTGACACCGGCTTTCTCACCGACTACGACATGACCGAGGAGTATCGCCAGCTTGCGCTCGCCGGTCTCACCTGGCGCGACGTTCTCACTATGTTGACTACCGCCCCCGCGGGTCGCTTCCGGGTCGGAGACCGGCAGGGTCGAATCGCCGTCGGCATGGCAGGCGATCTCAGCGTGCTGTCCGAAGATCCCGCGGCCGGCGATCCGCTGGCCTTCACCCACGTCCGCTACACCATTCGCGCGGGACGCGTCCTCTTCAGCACGCCGTAACCCAGTACAGAGAACCTACCCCGCAGCCTGTTCCGCGCTCACTGCCGCGCCGATCACCCGAGTCTCCTGATCGTCCTCGACAATCTCGATCGAGTAGCTCTGCAGCGGACTCATCTTCACCATCTGCTGCAGGTAGTCCTTCAGCAGCGGCATGTCGAGGAAGCGCACATTGAAGCCCGCAAGGAAGAACTTCCCCGGCCCGCGCAGATGAATCGAAGTCGCCGTAGCCGCGGCTAGCGCCTTGTGCCACAGCCGCTTGAACTCCAGGCAGCGCGCATCGCCTTCCTTTGCCGCCTCAAACACCTCTTCCGGCTCCATGTCGAGAAACCGCAGGCGCATCGCCCGGTGGCCCATGATTCCCTCCAGATGCCCGCGCCCGCCGCATCCGCAGTAGTTCTCCTTATCGTCCAACGTGACGACCGTGTGGCCGCCCTCCCACACGCCTGCCGTCAGCGGGTAGCGCCCGTAGCCAATTCCAACGCCCAGAGTCCACACCCGGATCACGCTATCCAGCTTGCCAATCGACGCTGCGATCCCCGCGGCAAAACCATCCGCATCGTTGATGATTGCCACCGGCGCTTCGATCCCCTGGCTGCGAAGCTGCGCGGCAAGCATCTCGGCCATGCGGGCGCCTTTCAACTGCGGCAGGTTCGGGGCCTCTTCCACAACGCCGTTGCGCACCAACCCCGGCACGCCCACGCCCACCGCCGTCAGCCCGCGTTCTTTGCCAGCCGCTGCGATTACCTGCTGGCACATCGTCTCGACGATCCCCTCGGCCGGCATCTCCACCAGCGCGTATTCATCGTCATGCGCCTCGGGAAATGAGTGCAGTCCACCGGGCAACTGATGATCCACCACCAGCCCTGCTACGACCCGCTCCGATAAAGTGACTCCAACAATCTTCGCCATCGCTACACCATTACTCGAACTTGCTGACGCGATTCAGTCCATTGAACGCGGCCACTTTGTAACATTCCGCCAGGGTTGGATAGTTGAACACCGTATCCACGAAATACTCGAGCTTTCCGCCCAGCACCATCACCGCCTGCCCGATGTGCAGCAACTCGCTCGCGCCCTCGCCGATAATGTGGACGCCCAGGATCGCGTGCGTCACGCGATGGAAGATCAGCTTCAGCCTGCCGGTCGTATCCCCGCGGATCTGGCCGCGGGCGATCTCGCGATAGTAGGCCACACCCACCTCGTAGGGCACATCCTCTTCGGTAAGTTGCTCCTCGGTTTTGCCGATAAAGCTGATTTCCGGAATCGTATAGATTCCATACGGGTAGTAGCTCGGGTTCGACAGGATCGTCTCGTCGCCGAACGCCCGCGCCGAGGCGATCCGCCCCTGCTCCATCGATACCGACGCCAGCGACGGGAACCCGATCACGTCGCCCGCCGCGAACACATTCGGCACCTTCGTCCGGAAGTCCTTATCCACCGGAATCCTGCCGCGCTTGTCCGCATCCAACCCGATCGCCGCCAGATTCAACTCGTCCACGTTGCCCTGTCGCCCCACCGCATACAGCAGCGCATCGCCCTGCACCTTCTTCTTGCTCTCCAGGTTCGCGACCACGGTCCCGTCCTGCATCTCTTCCACCGACTCGACCTCTTCGTTCAGCCGCATGGTGACGCGCGAATCGCGCAGGTGGTAGCTCAGCGCCTCGACAATCTCCTGATCGGCAAACTCCAGCAGCCTGGGCCGCCGCTCGATCAGCGTCACGCGTACGCCCAGCGCGGAAAACATGCACGTGTACTCCACGCCGATGACGCCGCCGCCGACAACGATCATCGTCTTCGGCAGGTTGATCAAATCCAGCACCTGGTCCGAGTTGATGATGCTGTGCCCGTTGATTGGCACCTTCTCCGACGCAGCAGGCTTGGTGCCTGTCGAAATCAGCACATTCCGCGTCTCATACACATTCGTCCCGCGCGAGTTCGTCACCTTCACATGGGTCGCATCCACAAAGCTCGCAATCCCCACCAGCATCTCGATGTTGTTGCGCGAGAGCTGCGCCTCGGTCACGTCCACCTCGGTCTTGATCACGTGCTGGACCCGGAACGCCAGGTCCGCCATGGTGATCTTTTCCTTCACCCGGTAGTTCATCCCGTAGATCGACTTGTAGTTGTACCCCGAGAGATGCAGCACCGCCTCGCGCATGGTCTTCGACGGGATCGTTCCCGTATTGATGCACGCGCCGCCCACCACCTCGCGCGATTCCACCACAGCAATCTTCTTCCCCATCTTCGAGCCGTAGATCGCCGCCCGCTGTCCCGCCGGGCCGGACCCAATGACGATCAGATCGTAAACACTATCCATGCCGTGTCAATGTTCTTTCTGTCACTAAGAGATTTGTCGCGTAGGGGTCGTTGCCTGCCTTGAAAGTACCACAGCCGACACAACCCGACGTCCATCCGGTTAGTCGCGTGCCCCACGCTCAAATGAGCGGCCACGAGCCCACGTTTATCGCGGCGATACTCGCTACAGCCTGCCGGACAACCTCTCGATGCAAACTCCCATCGCACATGAGGACGACAATAGAAACCGGGCCCTTCGCGTCCTACACTGAACCCATGCTGCGCTACGCCATTACTGATCGAGCCCGAGCCCCAGTCGAGAAACCTGCACAGGAGGACGCCCTCCTGCGGCAGGCCGCCAGCCTCGCCGAAACCGGCGTCGACTTCCTTCAACTCCGGGAAAAAGACCTCGAACCCGCCGTCCTCGCCTCGCTCGCCCGCAAATTGCTCGCGGTCCTCCGCTCCCACCCCGCCGCGCCTAAGCTGCTCATCAACTCGCGCGCCGACGTCGCAATTGCCATCGGAGCCGACGGCGTCCACCTCACCTCCGCAACCGGCTCGCTCACACCCGCCGACATCCGTCAGCTCTACGCCTCCGCCGGCCTGCCCGAGCCCGTCGTCAGCGTCTCGTGCCACACCCTCGCCGAGGTCGCCGCCGCCTCAGGTCCAGACCGCGACTCGGTCGCAACCCTCATCCTTTTCGGCCCTGTCTTTGAAAAAGTAGTCTTAGGTCCCGACGCTTTAAACCCCACTGAAACTCTCATCTCCGAGGGAATCGGCCTCAATCTCCTTCACCTTGCCTGCGCCACCGCTGCCCCCACCCCGGTTCTCGCGCTCGGCGGCATCACCCCGGAAAACACCTCCGCCACGCTTGCCGCCGGAGCCGCCGGCATCGCCGCCATCCGCCTCTTTATGGACTGACCCGCCAACGCCTGCAGCCGCTAGTTCGCCGTCGCCCGATCCGCAAATCCACTCGCGTAGACAAGGTAGAGACCAAGCACCAGCGAAATCGTTGGCGAAACATAAAAATACTGCTCGTAGCTTGGTCCGCCTAATAGCCCAGCCAGCGCCCCTTGAGGCAGAAACAAGCAGAGCAGACCCTTGATCAGGCTCCACCAGCCGACCAGGGTCACGATCACGGGCAGCGCCCCGCCCGACCACACGTTGTGGCCAATAATCAAGGCCAGTCCCGCCGCGATCCCGATCAGCCCCACCGCGAACACCGCCGCAGGGTTATTCACCAGCGTCGTGATCATCTCCACCGACGCCTGCTTGTGCGCAAGCATCGAGAGCGCCACCAGAATCGAGAAGCACCCGAGCAACCTGCCGAGAAATGTTGTGTGCGAAGACATTGCCGCCTCCAGTCCCATCCACTCTACGACCAAACAACCCAACGCATCTCCCGCTATCCTGCGCTCCCGCATTCCGCCACGCTGTGAGCCACATCACCCAAGACATCGTCGAAGGCTAGACCCGGGCGAATCTTGTGAGTGACATTGGTCGATCAGCCCCATTGACCTGTACCCCCCAACGCCCTACGCTTAACAACGTGCTTATCACCCCGCTCCAACTCGAACACGAGCCTCTCCTCTTCAACGAAGCCATCCTTGCGGGCGCCCTCGAATACGCTCCCGACGTCACGCAGATTGGTCCCATGCCCGTCACCGGTCGCGCCGACCTGATCGTCGAGCATCGCGGCCACCGCGAACAGGTCGCAGACATCCGCATCCGCGCCGCCTACCACGGCGACTTCGAACTCCTCTGCGCCCGCTGCGTCGAGCCTGTCAACACCCCACTGGCAGGCAACTTCGACCTCATCTTCCGCCCCCAGGCCGCCGACGCCGACCCCGGAGAGCGAGCAATTACCCTCGATGAGACCGAAATCGGGTATTATGAAGAGAGCGGTTTATCGCTTGAAGATGTCGTGCGCGAGCAGGTGCTTCTCTCCCTGCCCAGCCGTACGCTCTGCAAAGAAGACTGCAAGGGACTTTGCCCGCGCTGTGGCCAAAACCTGAACCTGGAAACCTGCAAATGCGACACCGTGTCCGACCCAAGGTGGCACGCGCTCGCAGGCCTCGCCAGTACAGTCAAGTCCAGCTAGAAAGAGATCTCCGCACCATCAGGCCATACCTGCAGCGCGTGATATTCCGCTGCGCCGGCCATTTGAAAGGGAACCGCAATGCCGAATCCGAAACGCCGCCACTCCAAGCAACGCACCGCAAAGCGCCGCAGCCACGACTTCCTCACTCCGGTCAGCACCTCCGAGTGCCCCAACTGCCACGAGCGCAAGCTGCCCCACCGTGTCTGCCGCAAGTGCGGTCAGTACAAGGGCCGCGAAGTGATCGCAGTCAAGGAAGCAAGCTAATCCTGCACCGCGTACGACCCTCCTGATGCCGATCGACATCGTTGTAGATGGAATGGGTTCCGACAAAGCCCCAGAACCTGAGGTTCGCGGGGCCGTCCTTGCGTGCCGTCATTACGACGTGCGCGTCCATCTCGTCGGCCCGGAGGAGATTCTCCGTCCAGCGCTCGACCGCGCTCTCCGCGCCCCTCGCTGGCCCGGCTCAGCCAAACCCGCAATCGAGATCATCCACTCCTCCGAGTGGATCAGCATGGACGATAAAGCCGCACAGGCCGTACGCACCAAGCGCGACTCCTCCATGCGCGTCGGCCTGCGCATGGTCCGCGAAGGCTCCGCACGCGGCTTCTTCACCGCCGGCAACACCGGCGCCGCCATGGCCACCGCCAAGATGGTCCTGGGCATGCTGGCCGGCGTCCATCGGCCGGCCCTCGCCACCATCGTGCCCACCGTTATCGGCAGCCCATCGCTGCTGCTCGACGTAGGCGCCAACGTCGACTGCGACCCCGACAACCTGGTCCAGTTCGCCGTCATGGGCGACATGTACGCCCGCAACGTACTCCGCATCGCCCGCCCCCGCGTCGGCCTGCTCTCCATCGGCGAGGAGGATTCGAAGGGCAACGCTCTCACCCGCGACACCCTTCCGCTGCTCCGTGCCCTTACCGGGATCGACTTCATCGGCAACGTCGAAGGCCGCGACCTCTTCAACGGCCACACCGACGTCGCGGTCTGCGACGGCTTCGTCGGAAACGTCGCCATCAAGACCTGCGAGGGTACCGCCAAACTTGTCAGTACCCTCCTCCGCGAAGCTCTCAAATCTACCGTGACGTCGCAGGTCGGCGCGCTGCTCTCCCGCCGCGCGTTCAACGACTTCAAAAAACGCCTCGACTACTCCGAATACGGCGGCGCGCCCCTGCTCGGTGTGCGCGGCGTCTGCATCGTCGGCCACGGCTCCTCCAACGAGAAGGCCGTCATGAACGGCATCCGTGTCGCCGCAGAATTCGCCCAGGCAGAAGTCAACTCCCACATCGAAGCTGCCCTCCGCACTACCTAATCCCGCTCCCACCTCAGAACAACCCGCTTGGATCGGCGCTAAGCCGTTGCACCTTCTGAATGTGCATATCTGTATATTGATGCAACGAAAAGGCTTCCGCCACGCCTTCGGGTTAGGGTATGTTATGACCTAGAGGCTCAGGGTCGCCGGCACCGATCCGATTGCCGGGCTTTCTTTGCAGGTCGTCCACAACCGCAGTCGCCGTGTCTACGTCAAACTGCCCATAGCCTTGGCTTCTCCAGGAGACAGTCTCATGGTTACCCCGCAGAACATCCTTCTTGCCATTCCGGTGCTCGCGCCTCTTCCCATCTCAGACCCGGATGAGAGCAGCCTCTTCCGCCCGCTCGATTGCCTCTTGAACAAAAACATGCTCGCCGCCCCGATCGACGGTGACGACGAGGAAGAGGACGAAGACGAGCCTGAGGAAGAGGAAGACGACCTCGACGAGGAAGAAGAAGAGGACGACGAGGACGACTACGAAGACGATGAGGACGAGGATGAAGACGAAGATGATGTGATCATCGAAGACGATGACGATGAGGAAGAAGAGGACGAATTAGACGACGACGAAGAGGAAGAAGAAGAGGACGACGACACGGAGGAGGAAGATGGCCGTGTGAGAAGGATTATGACGGTCAATAACCCGCATCCGTCACGACATTCTCAAGCGGTTCGCCGGCGATAAACCGCCGCACCTGCTGCGCGCCGAATCGAAACGCGCGATAGATGAACTCCGGGGTCGATCCGCCAATATGCGGCGTGATCAGGCAATTCGGCGCAGACCAGAGCGGATGGCCAGCGGGCAGAGGCTCAGGATCCGTTACATCGACCGCAGCGCGAATCCGCTGCTCCTGAAGCGCCTCAACCAGCGCATCGGTCACAACCACCGGACCGCGCGCCGCATTCACCAGCAGAGCGCCACGCTTCATCAAGCCAATCTCGACCGCGCCGATCAACCCGCGAGTCGCGTCGGTGAGCGGCACGATCAGGACCACGACATCCGCCAGCGGAAGTAGAGCGTGGAGTTCGGAGACCGCGCTCACCTCGGGCGTTTCACGTGCGCTGCGAGCCACGCGCAGCACGGTCACACCAAATGGTGTCAGCCGCGCCTCGATCGCCGCCCCAATCGATCCATAGCCAACGATCAGCACAGTCTTGCCGGAGAGGTCTTCGGCGAGCACGGTGTACTGTCCGCGTGCGGGGCCCGGCTCGCTAAGGAAGCCGTCCGTGACCGAGGCGAAGCCTCTCCACTGCTGCTGGTTCTGCAGGTCGCGATAAAGGGGAATGCGCTTCATGGTGGACATGATTGCGGCCATCACCCACTCGGACGCTGAGATATCGTGAATGCCGCGCCCATCGCACAGCGTCACGCTCGCAGGCAACCAGGGCAGAATCCAGTCCACGCCCGCCATCAGCGACTGCGCCACTTTCACGCCGCGCAACTGCTGAAACGCCGTCGCCGCATCCTTGCGATAAAACGGAACGATCCAGAAGTCGACGTCAACGGGAGACGGAATCGTTCTCGGAAGCCGCACGATCTCCGCCTCGGGCGGAAAATCCGCCAGCAGTTCAGCCGCAAGATTCTCGTCTACGCCAACACGCACCATAACCCAGATCCCGCCTCACGGGGCGACACGGTTCAAATTCGACACTTGCGCCGCCCGGGCCAGTGTTGCAGAAGAGGGCTGCGCCGGGCAATACTTGGGGGTGCTTTTGGCACCCTGCTGGCGGTTCGCAACCATCCACAGGATTGAGGAGATTCAATGAAGCGCAGAATTCTGCTGGTGGACGATGAAGTAGCTGTGTTGCTGACGCTCAAGGCGGTGCTCGAAATCAGCGGGTTCGATGTGGATACGGCGGCGTCGGCGCGCGAGGGCAAGAGCAAGCTGCACACGCACGAGTATCACATGGTCATCACCGACATGCGAATGGAGAGCGACGCTGCAGGCATCGAAGTGATCGAGGCAGCCCGGGCGGCGAAGTATCACCCGGCCATCGCGATGCTAACCGCGTTTCCGATCGCCGACGAGGACTGGCAGTCGATGGGCGCGGACAAGATGCTGGTGAAGCCGATGCACACCCGGATTCTGCTGCAGCAGATTGAAAAGCTGCTGGCGTCCCATGAGGCAAAGTTGAGCATCTGGAGTACGCCGGCGCCCAAGCCGACGGTTGCAGAGCCGGTTGGCAAACCGCCTGCGGCTAAGACCAAGGCTGCCGGAAAGGCGCCTGCGAAGCGGGTCGCAAGCAAGACGGCAGCGAAAAAGGCTCCGCGGGCCGGCGTGAAGAAAGCGGCGAAGGCGAAGAAGGCTGGCGCCAAAGCGGCAAAGAAAAAGTAGGCAACGGGAACTGAGGGTGTCGGGATACGCCTAAGACTAACGGGGTGTATGAGCCTTGATGTAGGTACGCAGCGATTGATTGATATCGAGCGCCTTGCGGACGCCGTTGTCGAGCATGCGGAGCCAATCGCTGCCTGGCTCCTTCAACTCAACGGTTCCCAGCAGGTAGCTGGTCTGCACGATGATCTCGAGCGCGTTGGAGAGATCGTGGGCAAGTTTGCGAATTTCCAGCGCAAGATCTTCCGGAATCTCTGCGGCGCCGGCCTGGGTCGCTGTCTGCGTCGGTTCAGTCATATCGGGCCCACATACCTCAGTGTGTGTATCGCGGTTTCAAGAGGTCTCAGTGTAAGGCAAGCGACGCACAATTGACAGCGGCGGCGGGGTTTGAAAGACTGGTAACTCACGACTGCCGTGTCCGGCCGGAAGGCTCGCGACATTGCTCAGTGCCGTAGTGGCGGAATTGGCAGACGCGCATGGTTCAGGTCCATGTACTCGCAAGGGTGTGGGGGTTCGAGTCCCCCCTTCGGCACCAAATACTTTTCCAACGACACCTACTGAATGTCGACGCAACTTGAGAGAATTCTCGCGCATACGCTACTCCGTGTGACGGAGCAGCGCGCCGCAGCCGACGTCGCCCTGTTGGAGCGGAAGGCTGCCGCGCACGAGCCACGCGGGTTCGAGGCGGCACTGCGCAAGGCCGCTGCCTCCAGGCCTGCCGTCATTGCCGAGTTGAAGAAAGCCTCTCCTTCGCGCGGGCTGATCCGGCCTGATTTCGAGCCGATTTCGCTAGCCAGGTCGCTGGAGGCGGCCGGAGCGACTGCGCTCTCCGTGCTCACCGACGAGGAGTTTTTCCAGGGATCGCTCGACAATCTCTCGCGCGCATCGGCGGCGGTCAGAATTCCATGTCTGCGCAAGGACTTCATTCTTGATCCGTTCCAGATCCTCGAGGCGCGCGCTGCGGGGGCCGACGCAATTCTGCTGATCGTCGCGGCACTCGCGGATAAAGACTTGAAGAGCCTGTACGAGGAAGCCCGGCGCATGGGGCTGGACGTGCTCTGCGAGATCCACGATCGCGAGGAACTGGAGCGCGCGGTGGCGCTTGGATTCACCGTCATCGGGGTGAATAGCCGCAACCTGCATACGATGCAGGTGCAGCCACAGACCCAGATCGAGCTGGCGCAATCGTTGCCGCGAACGGCGGTGCGCGTGGCTGAAAGCGGGATCCAGAATGCGTCGGACATTGTTCGGATGGCGGAGGCGGGCTTCGACGCTTTCCTGATCGGCGAGTCGCTGATGCGCCAGCCCGACCCGGGTGCGGCGTTGGCGGCCCTGCTAATACGCGAGGTTTCGCCGGAGAGATGAGTTCGATGCGATGTGGGTAAAGATCTGCGGGAACACGAATCTCGAGGACGCGGCGCTAGCGGCTGAACTTGGCGCTGACGCGGTCGGCTTCGTGTTTGCGGCGAGCAAGCGGCAAGTGACGGCGGCGCAGGTGGCTGCGATTACTCCACATCTGCCTGGCGAGGTCGAGCGGGTCGGGGTCTTCTATTCGCGCGATGCGGAAGAGATTGCTCAGACAGCGTCGGATGCCGGACTGACGGCGGTGCAGCTCCACGGCGGGCTGGATGAGGGTCTGATCGAGGCGCTGGCGAAGAGATTTGCCGGGCGGGTGCGGATCATCCAGACACTGCACTGGACGATCGGCGAGCAGACGCTGGGCGGGAAGGCTGATGCCATGGCGGAGTCCTCCGCCGTCCTGCTTGCCGGCCAAATTGAGCGAGTTGCCGCGCTGGGGATGGTGGACCGGGTTCTGATTGACTCGAAGGTCGGCGCGGCAGGGGGCGGGACTGGGGTGGCGTTTGACTGGATCGCGGCGAGGAAGGCGTTTGCCTCTGCGCCGAGCAGCGTCCATTTAATTGTGGCTGGCGGGCTAAGGCCAGGCAATGTTGCCGAGGCCATCGCCCAACTGGGGCCGTGGGGCGTCGACGTCTCCAGCGGAGTGGAGGCGTCGCCGGGCCGGAAAAGCCCCGAGTTGCTGGCGCAATTCATTGAAAACGCGCACGGGGCTCAAACGCCTTGATTCTGGCGAGAACTTTCCAACTCAGCGATGTTTGGGGTGGTTAGCCGCGGTGGTGGTGCGAAGTGTGGGTATGCACAGTCGGGGTGCGGTCATGATACGTCTGCGAATGCGACTGTTTGCCACCCGCGTTTTTCGAAGCGTAGGCGTACGCCGGCACGCAGTTCATCAGAAAAACCAGCCCTGCCGCAAGCGCGACTTGGTATAAGGATTTCATGAATGAGTCCTTCCAAAGTACACCTATGTGACGCGGCAGGCAATGGGTTGGATTCGAAAAAATGTTAATTTCGAAAAAAGTGCCCTCGCGGTAACCAATCGACGCGAAACCAGAGTAATCAGCCTGACTAGGGCCTTATGGATGGATTGCGGGCCTCTCCGCCGCCCGGGATGGGACGGATCGGGTTGCGTGGGGGCGCGGGAAGGATATATCGTAGAGTTCAAGATGACAGCAAATTTCAGCCGCTTCGCGTTTACGTACCGCTATTGGCGCACAATAGCGGGCTCGGCGGACTAGCTTCATCTGAACGATCTGTAGCAACGATCTGGAATCTTCAGTTGATTCGATATCCACGTGAGCCGCGACCGAACCTGTCGCGGCTTTTGCTTTGTGTAGCTGCTATGTGCGGAGGACAGGAACGATGAGCGTGACTGCGGGTTTGACGTCGCCGATGGTATCTCCCGTGAACGCGAAGGCGGGGCGGTTTGGGGTCTATGGCGGGCGATATGTGCCGGAGACGCTGGTGGCGGCGCTCGAGGAACTCGAGCAGGCCTACGCGGTGGCCGACGCCGATCCGGCGTTTCATGCGGAGTTGGACGGACTGCTGCACCACTATTGCGGACGGCCGACTCCGCTCTATTTTGCCAAGCGGATGTCCGAGCAGCTTGGCGGCGCCAGGATCTACCTCAAGCGCGAGGACCTGCTGCACACTGGCGCGCACAAGATCAACAACGCGCTGGGCCAGGGGCTGCTGGCGCGCAGGATGGGCAAGCAGAGGATCATCGCCGAGACAGGCGCCGGCCAGCACGGCGTAGCGACGGCGACGGTCTGCGCCTTGTTTGGCATGGAGTGCGTGATCTACATGGGCGAAGAGGACATGCGCCGCCAGGAATTGAACGTCTTCCGCATGCGGCTGCTTGGGGCGGAGGTGCGCGGGGTCGGCGCCGGCTCCGCCACGCTGAAGGACGCGATCAACGAGGCGATGCGCGACTGGGTGACCAACGTCCGAGACACGTATTACATCCTCGGCAGCGCTCTCGGATCGCATCCGTATCCGACGATGGTGCGCAACTTCCAGCGCGTGATCAGCCGCGAAGCCCGCGTCCAGATCCTGGAGCAGGAGGGCAAGCTGCCCGCGGCGATTGTGGCCTGCGTGGGCGGCGGGTCGAATGCCATCGGTGCGTTCTACGAATTCCTGGGCGACAAGGACGTGCGCTTGGTCGGCGTCGAAGCCGGCGGCCGTGGCACGGCGCTTGGGGAACATGCAGCGCGCTTCCAGAAGACGGGCGGCGGACTGCCCGGCGTGCTGCAGGGTACGTACAGCTATGTGTTGCAGAACGATGCTGGGCAGGTGGCGACAACGCATTCCGTAAGCGCTGGGCTCGACTACGCCAGCGTCGGGCCGGAACACGCGATGCTGCATGATTCGGGGCGCGCCACGTACACCTCTGCGACCGATGCGGAGGCGCTTGCGGCGACTTCGGCGCTGGCGCGGACGGAAGGGATTCTTCCGGCGCTCGAGAGTGCGCATGCGGTGGCCGAAGCGATGAAGATGGCTCCGAAGATGGCGAAGACGGATGTGCTGATGGTGAACCTGTCGGGCCGTGGCGATAAAGACATGGGCATTCTGGCGCAGGAGTTGGATTTGAAGGGCAGCGAGGCAGCGAAAGGGTAAGTGCGGAACGATGGCAATTGAGTTCAAGAAGAAGCCGGGAATTGTTGCGTATCTGACGGCGGGCGATCCGGACCTCGAGACCACGCTGGCGATTGCGCTGGCCGCGATCGACAATGGCGCGGACGTGATTGAGCTGGGCGTGCCATTCAGCGATCCGCTGGCCGATGGGCCGGTGATCCAGCATGCCAGTGAGCGTGCAGTGGCACGCGGCGTTCGGCTCACCGATGTGCTGGAGATTGCGCGGCAGTTGCGGGCGGCGCGGCCGGCTTGCGGGATCGTGATTTTCTCGTATCTGAACCCGGTGGTGCGCATGGGAATGAAGCAGTTCTGCACGGCGGCGAAGCAGGCCGGCGCCGACGGCGTGCTGCTGACCGACATGATTGTGGAAGAGGCGGACGAATACCTCGCGGAAATGAAAGCGAACGGATTGGCGCCGATATTTCTCGCTGCGCCGACCAGCCCGGACGTGCGGCTGAAGGCGATTGCGGCAGCCTCGAAGGGGTTTGTGTATGCGATCTCGCGGGTTGGGATTACGGGCACGCAGCAGAAGGTTGCGGGCGATGCGTCTGAGTTGGTGACGCGGCTGCGCAAGTTTACGGAGCCGCTCGGAATCCCGATTGCCGTGGGATTCGGCATCTCGAACGCAGAGCATGTCCGCGCGGTTGGCGAGTTCGCCGACGCGGCCGTGATTGGCAGCGCGCTGGTCGCGTTGATCGAGAAGACGGCGCCTGCGGAGGCGCCAGCGACAGTTGGGCGATTCATTGCGGGGTTGCGTGCATGAAGGCTCCTGCGCTGGTTCAGAAGGCGATTCTGTGCGGCGGGCTTCGAGGAGCCGGTTCGGCGGCCATTTATGATGGTGCGGGCAAACATAGTTTCTCCGGCGCGATCAAACGCTGCGTGCAGTGGAATAGGAATGGACAAGGTGAGGCGGTCCGCATGGATATTTCCGACTGGCGAAAGAAGATCGATGAGCTGGATGAGCAGATTGTGGCGCTCATCAGCAAGCGCGCCGAGGCGGCGAAGGCCATCGGCGAACTCAAGCGAACGGCGGCGTTGCCGGTGTACGAGCCAGGGCGGGAGCAGGCGGTCTTCGACCATGTTCGCGCGGTGAATCCGGGCCCGCTGGCCGACGGCGAGATTCTGGATGTGTATGAGCGGATTATCGACGTGATGCGGGCGCTGCAGCGGCGTGAAGGCTGAGTTCAAGGGCTTTTCCTTTCGGCGGTGATGGTTGCCAATCACGACGCCAAGTGCGGTTACAAATACAGAAGAGTGGATGGACGCGATGATTGTTGCAATGCAGGACGAGGCTACCGAGCAGAATATTCAGAACGTGATCGAGCGCATGGTAGAGCTCGGATTCAATGTTCACCGGACGACCGGCGCGCAGCAGACGATCCTCGCTGGAGTCGGAACGCCGGCTCATTTCGACGTCGTCGAGTTCAAGGTGCTTCCGGGCGTGCACGACGCCTACCGCATCTCGTCGCCGTACAAGCTGGCGGGGCGCAGTTTCCGGCCCGAGGGGACGACGATCACGTTTTCGAACGGAGTGGTCGTGGGCGGCGAAGAGGTGATCGTGATGGCCGGGCCGTGCTCGGTCGAATCGAAGGAGCAGATACTGCTGAGCGCGAAGCTCGCGGCCGCGGCGGGAGCGAAGTTCCTGCGCGGCGGAGCGTACAAGCCGCGGAGTTCGCCGTACAGCTTCCAGGGCATGGGGCTCGACGGCCTCAAGCTGCTGCGCGAGGTGGCGGATGAGACCGGCTTGCTGGTGATCACCGAGGTGATGGAGATTTCGCAGATCGAGTCGATGATTCCGTTCATCGACTGCTTCCAGGTCGGCGCGCGCAACATGCAGAACTTCAACCTGCTGCGCGAGCTGGGCCACACGCGAACGCCGGTGCTGCTGAAGCGCGGGATGGCGGCGACGATCGAGGAGGTGCTCCTTTCCGCCGAGTACATTCTTTCCGGCGGCAACTACGATCTGATGCTGTGCGAGCGCGGCATTCGGACGTACGAGACGTATACGCGCAACACAATGGATATCTCTGCGATTCCAGTGCTGCAAAAGCTGACGCATCTGCCGGTGATGGCCGATCCGTCGCACGGCGTGGGCATTCGCGACCTTGTGCCGCCGATGGCTCTGGCGGCGGTTGCGGCAGGTGCGGACGGATTGCTGATGGAGATGCATCCAAATCCCGACAAGGCGATGAGCGACGGTGCGCAGAGCCTGTATCCGGAGCAGTTGCAGAAGCTGGTGGCGCAGTTGCGGCTGCTCGCACCGGTGGTCGGGCGAAGGGTCGCGTAGGCGATGCGCCAGGTCCTCATCGTCGGCACAGGGTTGATCGGGGCATCGGTCGGCCTTGCGCTGCGCGCTGCGGGCTTTGATGGCGAGATTATCGGAACTGGTCCGACGGCGGAGACGTTGACGATAGCGCGGGACATTGGAGCGATCGATTCCTTTCATGCTCGCGACGGCGCGGATTCCGTGGCCGCGAGCTGTGACGTGATTGTGCTGTGCGGACCAGTGCTGTCGATCCTCGACTGGATGCACCGGCTCGCGCCTCTGCTCGGCGAGCATCAGCTTGTCACCGACGTCGGCAGCACGAAGCTGCAGATCGCGGCGCTGGCGGCGAAGCTTTACAACCAGCCTGGCAAAGCGCGCTTCCTGCCTGGCCATCCGATGGCTGGCAAGGAGTCGGGTGGGGCGGCGCTGGCCGAGGCTAATCTCTTCCAGAATGCGATGTGGCTGTTCACGCCTGCGGCCGGAGCGGAACCGTCCGCGCTGGAGGCGGAGTGGCGCGCGTGGGTGGCGAAGTTCGGCGCGCGGACGATGGAGCTCGATGCGGCGCGGCACGATGAGATCTGCGCGTGGGTCAGCCATCTGCCGCAGATGCTCTCGACGGCGCTGGCTGCGCTGCTGGAGGAGACGTTCAGCGGCGATCCGGTGCGGCGCGAGGAGATTGCTGCGATTGGCGGTCGCGCGCTGCGGGAGACGACGCGGCTGGGCGCGAGTCCATACAGCATGTGGCGTGACATCGCGCTGTCGAACACGGAGCCGATCGCGCAGACGCTGCACGCGCTTGAGCAGCGGCTTGCACATGTGCGCGAGAACCTGCGGACGCCGGAGCTGAAAGAAGAGTTTCGACTGGCGAACGAGTTCCGCGCTCGGCGGGATGATCAATGACGGTCTGAACAATCTGTAGAATCCTTCCCTCGGCTAAAGCCGTATTGCAATTGTTGCGTTTGCGGCGGGACTGAAGTCCCACCCTTTCAAAACCAGGAATCATGCAGACTTCCTTGACGGACGCGATACCATCAGAGTCGATGGCTGCAAACGCAAATCTCAACTTGAGCATTCAACTGGCCGATGTGCTGGCGGCGCGGGAGCGGCTGCGCGGGGCGATCTATTACTCGCCTTGTCCGCACTCGCTGATGTTGTCGGCGCTGACTGGGCAGCAGGTCTACCTGAAGCTGGAAAACCTGCAGATGACGGGCAGCTTCAAGGAGCGCGGTGCGCTGAATCGCATTGCGATGCTCATGCCGGAGCAGGCGGCGCGCGGCGTGATCGCTGCGAGCGCAGGCAACCATGCGCAGGGCGTGGCGTATCACGCGACCAAGCGCGGAATTCGCGCGGTGATCGTGATGCCGCTGACGACTCCGCTGGTGAAGGTGACGGCGACGCGCGACTTTGGGGCTGAGGTCGTGCTGCATGGTGCGAACTACGACGAGGCGTTTACCGAGGCGATACGGCTGTGCGCGGAGCAGGATCTTACGTTCATTCATCCTTTCGACGACCCAGCGGTGATGGCGGGGCAGGGAACGATTGGGCTCGAACTGCTCGAGCAGGTTCCGCTGCTCGAGGCGGTGGTGGTGCCGATCGGCGGCGGTGGACTGATCGGCGGCATTGCTTGCGCGATCAAGGAGTCGCGACCCGACATCCGCATCGTCGGGGTGCAGACTTCGCGGCTTCCGTCGATGGCGGCTGCGGTCGAGGCGCATCATCCGGTGACGATCGATCCGGCGACTACGATCGCGGACGGCATTGCGGTGCGGCGCGCGGGCGATCTGACGCTGCCGCTGGTCGAGCGCTACGTCGACGAGATCGTGATGGTCGATGAGGACGAGATTGCGTCCGCGATCCTGATGCTGCTGGAGCGCGAGAAGACGCTTGCGGAAGGCGCCGGGGCGGCGGCACTGGCGGCCCTGCTGCAACACCGGACGAGCCTGCAGGGCGCCCACACCGCGGTGCTGGTCTGCGGCGGCAACATCGACGTCACGCTGCTGTCGCGTATCATCGAGCGCGGGCTGGTGCAGGATGGCCGCCTGATCCGCCTGCGCATCCACCTGCTGGACAAGCCGGGTGCGCTGCATGAGTTGACGCAGATCGGAAGAGCACACGTC
>OCZT010002277.1_pt1 | contig 19918 bp, 28 predicted proteins | sample 1539031 | NCBI WGS metagenome assembly OCZT01 (sample SAMEA3539308, study PRJEB22396) | soil metagenome | biome: tundra; feature: field; material: soil | place: USA | collected 2010-05 | depth 0.15 m | reverse complement strand
ATTGCTGCTCTATTCATGATAGAGGCGCCGCTGCTCTGTACTCTATGATTTACCGATAGGTTAAGTAGGCTTCTCCAGGCGTAATCTAGCTTAGCATGCTCAATCTCTCCGAATAGCTTAGGGATCTGCATAGCTGCTGGGATGCGTCTTGGCCGGCCATATAGATTAAAGACTTTACCGGTCTCTTTAGCCTGCTCATGTGACTCCATCATGAATTTATGTACACCTGGAAAATTCTCAAAATACTTGTCTATGATATCCTGAGCTTCTTCTGTGGTCTTACCGAGCATAGGGCCCATCTTAAAAGCGGTAGTGCCATATGTGGCAGAGAGTGGTACCTTCTTTGATAAGTCTCTTAGAGCTGGGAATTTCTTAGCAAAGGAGTTAGGGTCATCCTTCTTTAGTGATAAACCTCTTTTATTGAATATTGGCGCACCGACCACCGAGTAGAAGTCATCACCTCTTTTGAAGCAGTCTAGAAGCGCTTTATCTTCACTAACACTTGCAAATACTCTAGGCTCTAGTTGGTCATAATCGGCTCCTACGAAGATCTTACCTGGACGCGCTATGATACAGTTTTTAACCCGCTTATCGTCTTTAGGGAGGTTCTGGAAGTTAGGAGTACGACTAGAGTACCGGCCAGAAGTTGTTCCATGCTGTAGGAATGCTGGGCGAATGATATTATAGGTCATCTTCTCCTGGATCCCTTCTACGTAAGTATTAAGAATCTTTAGATCTTTCTTATAGGCTAATAGGCGCTCTACCCATTTGTATTTATTAGCTAATTTAGCTAAGGTCTCTTTACCGCAAGCTAAGTAATTCCAGGCATCACCTATTTTAACTGGTTTAGTTGTTTTACCGGTCTTTTTATTTACACTAGATGGCTTATACTCGCGTCCTTTGTTTTCTCTACAGAATTGAATGAAGTTATTCTTAGCTCCTATTGCATAAGGAATAGGTAGATTCATAGCTTTGCACAGCTCTTTACCGGCTTTAGTTAAAGTACTAAAATCGTTATTTAATTCAATGAATAGGAGCCATGCTAGCTGCTGGCCGGATCCAATATTAAAATGATTAGTTTTACCGGTGCCTGGGTATTTCTTTTTAACATTCTCCCAGACTTCAGCCTGGATGAAGGCTTTACTTTCTGCACATTCAGCTTCAAGTTCTGCTTTAAGCGTTTGAAGTTGAACTGGGTCCACTCTTAGTCCAGTGCTATTCATATCGTAGGTAGGACCGCGTAGGAGCGGCATACACTCATCATCATAGAAGAACTTGTCTAGGCCTTCCTCATATAAGATAGGCACGTCGTTATAGAAGACTTTTAAGGTGAGGATGGCGTCCTTAGCACCATAGTAGGCTAAGAGGTCCATATCAGCCTTATAGAGCTCGTAGCAGGCTTTTGTCATCTGTCCACCATTACGGAGTACACTCTCTTTCATGGCTATCTGCTCGGCTACTGCATCGTCTCCATAGAGCTCGACACCCCTCTGTTTTAGACCATTCGAACGGTTCTCATTAAGGAGATGGCCCAGTACTAAGGTATCGGTATGCGTGGATGGCATCAAGTCCACACCATAGTTTTCAAAGATTCTCGCACAATCAAAAGGTGCATTCTGAAATATCAAATTACGTCCTATTAAAAATTGCATGAAAGTTTTGGCTAATTGTTTTGTTTCTAAATCTACTAGCTTATTTTGTTTTACGTCCCAATAAGAGTTAACTACATAATAGCCGATTTCTACCTCTGCACAAACACTATATCCTATAATCTGAGATCCTTTTGCAACGCCGGTGGTTTCCGTATCCGTCGCGATAAAGTCTTTATCTTTAAGATAGGACATTAAATCTAGTATCCCTTGTTTCGTGGTAATAGTAATGAATTGTTCACTCATGATTTAGTGCCTTTTTTTAAATTATCTGTCGACTCGTTGCTTTCTTAATAAGGCTGTTTTTTCGGGGTTACGTGCTCGATATAAACGTTGTCGCTCCCTTTCCTTAGCTTTTCGTAGTTCTTCTGATAACTTTAGTTTCTGCTTCACTTTGCACCTCTCTAACACTTGTATACTCAATTAAATCCGTTTTACGATCCTTACCTCTGAGTTTAGTCGCTTCTTTATTAAACCATGCTATAGATACTTGTTCTTCTTGTGTGACATCTCTTAAACGCTCGGTAATTGGATCAAAGTAAAGTAAGTATCTCACGTCCTCTTGTATTTTGTCTATGCCTATTTTTTTATGTCTGATTTTACAGAATTTATAAGCTGTAACCGTCGGGCAGGCTTTATTCTCATAACATCTTTTTAATGGCTGCCAGATTGTCACCATGTAATCACAATAGGCTTCAAATAACATAGTACCATAGGCGGCGTCCTTATTGAGCTCCAAATCTCCGATTCCAGCCTTCTCTCGGCTAGTTTGTGATTGGATCACCAGGAGAGTTTGAGTCTCCTGAGCGAAAGGCTTGAGGCTATGACAGATATCCATTAGATCCTGTTGCTCTCCTTTAGCCCCTACTTTCTTTAGAGCCCCGATATGGTCAATTACCACACAGCCTACCTTAGTCTTAGTCGTAGTTTGAAACTTGATTATATATGCTTGAATATCTTCTAGGGAGAGCCGCCGATATCCACCCTCATCATCATAATTACTCATAACGTGAACTTTATCATGGAGATGCGTCTTTTCACCACACATTGTCTTCCAATGCTCTGCTATCTCTTCTGCCGGCTGCTCAAGTGGTATGACGAAGTGGTGATAATCTGGGTTAAGCTCTACGAAGCCCATAAACATATTTAAGGCTACTGCAGTCTTACCTACACCTGAGCCGCCTACTAGTCCGAATACCTGGCCGAGTCTGAATCCATGAGCAGTATCATCGAGCCAAGTATAACAAGGAAAGCGGGTCCCTTTAAGATTGTCACCTTTTTTAGCTAGGATGTCCTTGATACTACTAGAGAGATTAAGGCCTGGGTCCTCAGGATTTTGCTCATAGGTCCATATTTTATCAACTATATTAGCTGCATAGTTGTGGCGGTGCTTCGTTAGGCGCTCTGTGGCTTTCTTACAGTTCACCAGTACTGCCATTGCTTCATCTCTCGTAAAGTCTGATGCAAATAGGATATGTCCTAGACGATAATCAGCTTCGCTTCGGTCTGCTAGTTCACATAGCCATATCTTTTTGACTTCTGGGCTATTCTTTAAGAGTTTACCGAATTTAGCTGGGAGTTTTGGAACGACATACTCTTTAGCGCTCTCAAGGTCATAAGTACGAGCAAAGTGATTCTGACAGTAGTCCTCGTCTTCTCTGCTGAGTACTGGGATAACTGCGTCAATAGCTTCGCTACGATAGCTGACCTCCTCACTCCATATAGTTTCGCATAATTTAGGAGCGTCTGGGTCTTTAGTGTTGATTGTACCTGGTGTACGCATGAGTTGGTAGATCTTACTCACCATTAGATCAGTATCAAAGTATCTAGCAAGCCGTCTCTGAAGTCTTAGGTAGTTGAGAGCATCGAGATCATCCACTTTCCAATAGACATGCACGCCATTACCAGAATCAATGATGAAAGTAGGACGTAAGCTATCCACAGAGAGAACCTTATTAAGAAAGGCGTTCTTATCGTGATATTTGCCGTCTTTAAGATCCATATCCACGAACACCCAATCAAAATTATCGATATGAGATCCATCTACCGTCTTACCTTCCTCATAATGACTTGGGCTATTAGGAAGATAATAGATATTATAATGGCTCTCATTAAGACTACGTAATTGATCGTCATTTAATTGTCCTTCTATTACTTTCCTACTGTGTGGAGCTTGCTCCTTTGCCCAATCTGGCAATATGCACCTGTAAATCATGTTGTCCTACTCTCATTTTAACTGACCTTTTTTAAGTCCAAACAGTAATTTTCTAGCTTTAGTAAGAGTATCGGCGTCTCTTAGCTCTTTTACAAGCTTTTTCTTCTCAGCTGTACCTGAGTGCATTTTTTTATAATTCTCTAGATTTCTTCCTAAATAACTCTGACTGGATCCGTACTTCTTATTAGCTTCATTTGACATATACTAACTCCTTTTGTAAAAAATGAGGTTACTAGGGATTCCCTAATACTTAGCAGCTTGCGCTGACCTCATTCGATTTTGCCTGATGAGTAGGACTCGAACCTACGTTCGATAGCGGGGGCTACCTTCTTAGGCCACTAGATAGATCATCAGGACTTAAGCGTTATTTAGACGCTTATCTTTTAGCAGGCTGCTGGGTCCTTCCTTTGTTAAGGAGTTCTTTTACCTTAGCTTGACGAGCTGCGTCTGGAGTAGCTGCCGGAGCTGCAGGCCGAGTAGCCCTAGCTGGTGGAGCAACATCGAGCTCCTCTTCTTCTGCGTCTACATCAGTCTCCTCTTCAGAACCATAAGATAACTCTGGGACATCATCTTCATAATCGTCTGCTTCTTCAGTATTTCCTACTTCACCACTAGCTACATTGATGGTATTCTCATCATCAATCTCTACCTTAAACTTATACATATCAGCTTTTCCAGGGCATTTTTGCATAGCGGTTTGAGTTACGCGGATCATAGTACCAGGAGCTACGTTTACTAGCTTACGGTCTAGGTCGGTTTTACCCCAGATACCTAAGTTACCTTTAGGCGTCTGTAGAAAGTGAAGACTACACTCACCGGACTGCGACATTTTAGATTCCACTTTACGGGTACCTAAGAAATATCCTTCCGCTGTTTTAGGGTTAGGCTTTCCTGTTTTCTTATTAATCCCACCTAGTGAGATCGTATTGTCCGCATCTAGTGATGCGATTTCCTTAAATGCCATCTGTAGCTCCTGTTTCTGTACCATTGGTACTTGTTTTATAGCGGTCATCCACTAATTTTTGTTTTGTTTCATGTAGCTCTGATGCGAATTGTAGGCAACATGAAGCATGATAAAGATGAAGTAGTCCAGTCTCAGGGTCATTATCTTCACCAGACATAAAAGCGAAGATATGGCGTAGCGCTGCTCCTAAAGTACGAGAATGTGCTAGCCCTCCTCTCCAGTTATTTGCAGAATACTTTTTGCATCCAAAAGTAAGTACTTTTCCTACGCCATTGAGCCAGATTGGTGAGAGAAGGTCTAAGCGCACTTTTGAATCATCATGCTTAATACCTGTTAATAGCGGTGGATTATCAACGTCAATAGTCTGAAGTTTAAGGTCATCAGCGCTTACTGTGCCTGGGAGAGTCTGTAATACCATCTCTTGAATGATATCTCTCCCATCCTCCGAATCGTTTAGATACCGACCCTCCGCTGTCCAAGACCTCACACCCATAACCTCTCTAAATGGGAAGGCGCGATTAAAACTTGAATCCGTAGACTTGTTCTCTGTAAGGGTAACTCGATTACCTTCTCGTGTTAAATATGTTTTACCTACTTCTAATTTCATAGTTTTTAGCTCCTCTTGATTTATCTTACACTTATTTTAAATTAAGTCAATATTTATTTTTCTTGTACGTAAATAATATTAGCTTTTATCTTAGCTTCGACCTGAGTAAAAAGTATATCGGCTAAATCTAGTAACTCTCTACCGCGTTTAGCAAATACTTCACAGCAATTTTCTTCCATATCATCAGCCGACATCTCAGTCATACTGCCGGTACACATTTCAGCGCGATAGGCGTGTACGAGCTCATGTACGATAGTCTCAAGATCTGCACCGCCAATAGAAATAGAGATCTCGCGCTTCCAGTACTTAGTAATAGCGACATTATCATCTCCATTTTTCTTCTTATGCTTCTTATTCTTGAGAAGCTTGAGCTTCCACTCTTTATTCAAAATATTAAACTTGACAGTAAGCATAGAATTTAAAGCTCCTCTTTTAAATATAAAAGCATATTTTTAATTTGTTCTTCAGAGTCGTCAAAATATCCTAATCCTACATTATGTTTAGAACATAATAAACCGCGCACTTTTCCAGTTTTATGGCAATGATCGACAGATAAGTGCATAAGCCTACCCGCACGTAGTCTAACTTCTGGTTGATGACAAATAGCGCACACTCCTTCTTGTCTATCATATAATACTTGATAGGCAAGTAACGCCTCCTCTCCGGTCTTTTCTGGCCAGTACCTTATAAGACTTCTACCTCGTATTCTCTCCCTATTTTTTTCTCGGCTTTGATTCGTGCTAATTATCATAGCGTCTCTGTTCATACTATAGTATTTTCTAAAGTTACTTTTATAATAGACTTTCTTTTTTTCGTAGTCAGCTAAACTACGCTGATTAATGCGCTCTTTATTTTTAACATAGTACTTTCGGTTCGATTCTTTTCTAGTAAGCGGCATACTTAGGTCTCCAGGCTTCATTTACTCTCTTTACGTATCTTATATTCTTCGGCGTATAATGTCCACAATTAAATGCGGAGATACTTTTATTAATATCCGCGTATTTGCGGAGATTACGGCTAAGGTACTTAGCTGCGTAATGAGCATTAACCTTAGTATTGTACTGAAGATCCTCCGCGGATCCTTTATAGCCTAATTCTCTTGCTGTAGCGAGTTTAATCTGGCAGATCCCTAAGCTAGGGCTTCCACCGTCATTAAGATGAATTGCATTTTCTGTATGTTTAGTCTCTACATAGCAAACTGCGTCTAACAGTCCTGGTGGAAGGTCAAACGCAGTCGTAGCTAGTGTAAAAGCGAGAAGTATACTAGTCATAGTATGAGTCTATCTCTATGACTAGTATAAGTCAAGGCTTATAGCCGTCCAATCCAGCGGCCTTTTTTATTAAGGACCATAGGTATAAGTATTGGTTTTGAATCAATAATTACACTACAGCCGATAACAGGACGCTTTAGATTGTTCTTATTGTAAGCCAGTGCTAATGACTTACCGTCCACAAGGCACCCACAAGTCATCCCAAAGAGAAGAGCATTAGGATTACCCCAATACTGGATCTCAAAGGATTCGTGATGATGCCCCTGTACGAAGCTCATTCCCATAGCCTGGGAGTTCTTCTTAGCATTAACGCCTTTAGAATGATGGAAATAACAGTCTGTACCGTCTGGTAATCTTACCACGATATCAAAATGCCAAGTCCATTTCTTAGGAGCCTCAAGGATCTCTCTAGTGGTCCGGTAGTAGCGTCTGGACATGCCATTAGCTACAGCTTGACGGAGCACTAGAGAGCCATGATTAGATTCTAAGATTTCAGCTACTGGAAATAGTTTATAGATGGGCTTTAGCGCTGCTATTGCCTTATCTAATTCAGCTCCAGAGCTGTCTAAGTCAGGATCACTTTCATGAAACGAGATATTATGAAAATCTGCCTCATCTCCAGTGAGAACGACTCTGGTAGGATTATACTTCTTCTTAATCGCTCTTAGGAATGATGCGGTATCTTGGTGCTGATAGGGAGCGTGTAGATCGCTAATTACTAAAATACGACTATTATTCATGAATTATCCTTGCACTTCTAGGTTATTCGATGTTGTCTCTTGTTCTGGCAGCGGTTGTGCGTTTTTCGCCATATCTGCCTGAATTTGATTCATCATAAATGCCTGTACGTCCTGAGCTCTACGATTCATATCGTTTAGCGTAGTTTGTACATTCGCTTGAATCTCTTCTAGTTTGAAAGTGATATCTTTTTGAAGCTGGCTATACATGGCTGCTGAAAACTCTTGATTGAGAATATCAGATAATACCTCGTTTACTACAATTCTAACCTGACCTCTAATTACTTTTACATCTTTACTCATTTGCTTTTTTCTCCTTTTTATTTGCTGTTCTTATTTTACGCTCGCTCGACGTTTTTTTGTCGTGGCACGTTTTACAGATTCCCTGTAAGTTATTTATATCACACCATATATTATTAGTCAACTGGTCAAACGTGATATCTTCTAAAGTTTTGTCAAGAGGAATAATTGGATTAATATGATCTACTTGTATTTTATAAGTAGGAGTATACTCGTCACATAATGCACAAATACTCCATCTTTTTACTCTCGGACGCTCTGGATCTGTATATGATACTTGGATTTCTTCTAGAACTGCTTTTCTAAGATCCGAACGCGAGAAGACTCGACGCAGGGCGCCTTTAATAAGTCCACGCTCTTTTGCTGTGATTCTAGGATTCTTCATGTATCCTACTTATATCATCAGTCATGGTTACTTTAAACTTACGGTCAAATAGACTCTGGAAAGTGAGATCATGGTCAATTACTAGGATAGATTCATGTTCTAATGATAGCTCCTGGAGGAGAGCAAAAGCTTTTACGCATAACTGAGCATCTAATCCTGATAAAGCTTCATCAAAGAATAGGTTACTAAAATGAACACCTGCCTTATTGGCTGATGCCTCCATCACGCTAGTGGTAAAGGCTAGCTTTAGGAGTCCTCTTTGACCCTTAGAGAGCTGCTTATAACTACACTCATGACCGGACTTGTGGATCGTCACGTCTAGGCTATCTGCACCATCTAGGACGAAGGAGCATCTAATCTCAGCGTCAAAGTGAGTTTCTAGGGTCTCATTTGTATGTGCCTCTATTGAGCGTACAGCTTGTTTTAAGAGCTCGCCGCGAAGGTTAGCCGATATGTCATAAAGGAAGGATAAGTCGCTTAAACGGGCTTCTAGGGTACCTAGTTCAAGGGTTAGCCTATCTTTATCATCTGAGATGTTTATAAGAAGGGTAGCGTCCTTAGTGATCTGCTCCTCGTATGGGTTTATTCGCGTCTTCTCGCTCTCAAGCTGATCGTAATAAGGGTTAGATCGTGCTGGTTCTGAGTTCATTTGCGTACCATACGGGTTCACCTCACCCTGTAGGCGCTTTAACTCTTTGATATCATAGGAATGTCGTAGTTTAAGTGTCTGGTTATGGTTCTTTTGCTCCTTAATAAGCTCGAGCGCGTCTTGGAAGGAGGTATCTTCGCAGTCACCTAGTGCGGTACCGCAAGTAGGGCATATGTCAGCCTGGGCTTTAGTCTCCGCTTGGGTAGCTCTAATAGCTATTACTTGGGCGGTAAAATAAGAATCGTCCCTAATGTCCCTATCGAGACCTTCAAGTTTTTCGATAATATCATCCACTTTAGTATTTCTGCTAGTTTCAAAGGAGCTGCATTTTGTTGCAAGGTCTGTAATCTTACGTTGCTTATCCGACTCAAAACTAAGTAGTAGCGCTTCAATACTTTCAAGGGCAGCTTCTCGTCCTTGTACCCAGTCGTCTGATTGATTTTTAGCCCTTTGCAGAGCACTGGTAACCTGGTCAATTTTACCAGCTGTTCTAGAGAGATTGAGCTTGATTTCTTCGATTTCAGATTTAGTTTGTTTCTTTTCATGAGAGGTACTTTCTGCCAAGCGGCGAGGGAGTTCTAGATTAGCTAGACGCTCAAAGAGGTTTCTACGATCTTTTGCTTTAGCTATGAAGAATGCACCAGTGGGATTAAATTCGTGGAAGTATGCTGATGCTATATAAGTATCTGCGTCAAAGCCCAAGTGCGCATTAAGCTTCTTCTGTGTCTCCGCGAGGTCTTTGCCTCTGATAGTTTCACCAGCTTCCGTTTTAAAGTATAGGTCGTTCTGTTTTCCTCTTACTCTAGTTATTGTGATATCTCCAGTAGGTAAGTATACTTCTAACGTACCAGACGTAGGTGCATTAGGAGCCTGCCAAGAGCGAATATCATCCGCGTTACCATCCTTAGCTGTTACGCCGAATAGGAGCCACGTACACACGTCTGGAATAGTACTCTTGCCAGATCCTGTAGCACCATAGGCTAATGAGAGCCCTGGAGTACTATAATCAAACGCGAAGTTAGCGTAGGAGCCGAAGTTACTAACGATACATTTGCCGATCCTCATACTAACACCTCTCTCCAAAGCTTCTTAAGGCTCTTCTTCTGTTCTTCTGATTCTGGTGAACCGTCAATAAGAGCGTCTAGCACCTGTTCATCAGTTAAATTAAGATCTTCAGTCTCTAATTGTGCTACTTCAGTAGCTATCTTGTCAAGCTTGAAGTTTTGGTGTCCTACGAGTTTTGCAATATCTGATTTTTTAATCTTTGCTAATTCTATCGCAGTACCTTTAAGTTTGATCCAAAGGAGATCACTCGAATTAGCACCAAAGCCTCGAAGCGTTAAGTCATATAAGTCAGACGTGTTATACTCAAGTACAATATGACGTCGATAGGGCAAAACGATCTGCTCAAAGCTGTTATCTGAATAAAGCACTAGGATGCCTTTAGGACCGTCTTTAGCTTCACCAAAAGACATAGTGAAGGGATTACCTACAAAAGTGTAATTACCTAGCTTTTGGTGGTGATGATAGTGTCCTGAGAAGACCCAATAATCCTCTATCATGGACATATCAATCGCTGAAGTGTCCATGACATAATCTCCTTTATCACCTGTAGTTAGCCCTTGGTGCATCACTAGTGTATCGCCTGGAGCACACCTGGTAGCGATCTCATTTGCTAGAGCTACAGGGTCATGACTATATGGGAATAGGTGTAAGTCAAGAGCCGCTACGTAAATAGGCTCGTCTACAATAGTCGCATATGGACGTAGAAACTCTAGTGCATGCTTAGGATCCTTCTCATGGAGCCGGCTATGATTACCTACTAGGCAATAAACAGTAACACCTGAATTATACGCGTATTTAAAAGTATCTAACATAGCATTTACTACTTCAGCTCTAAGAATGGCTTTATCATTTGTGATATCACCACAGTCAATTAGAGGTACTTTTAGCTCTGCCGCGTGGTCAATAGCGGCGCGGAAGGCTTTATCTGATAGCTCTAGGTTCTTAAGTGAGAAATGAACGTCACTTATTAAAATTGCTTTCGGTGTTCGTTTTTGTCGCTTCATATTTTCCTAATCTAAACTGTTTAATAGCCATCATTGCCACTTTAGTCTCTTCTACAGTATATTTATCAGTTCTAATAATATTACAATCACCACAACAAGGCAACACATTTCCTCTGATATAACCTAATTTATTATCAATTCGGTCTAAACCCGTACAACATGATGCAGGTAGTGGTTCTTCACAATAGTAACAAGGTTGTGTAATTAAGGCCGCGTACTCTTCATACAATAAATTACACTCGAGGTTTCGTCGTGGCGCGTCTTTAAGCATGTAATGATAGCGTCCGTTAGTGCTATACTTATACTTTTTACACTGTTTCTTCCATCTATCAGGATTCGCCGCTCTAAGTACTTTTTCACGCGCTTTAGTTCTAACGCTATGCTTAACTCTCCATTTCTTTTTATAGTGCGATCTACAAAGGCCTTTTAAGGGCATAATGGGACCTAAACACTCGCTAGAAGCCTGGCTGCATAGTTTAATCGGATTCTTCAACATCAGCACATTCCTCGGTCTTAATACACCCTTTAGCTGTGATCTCAAAATCCATTTGATGTACGGAGTTTTCGGATTGAGATAAATGATTTTTAACGACAGTCGCACGTGTAATGATACCCGTTTTAGTTTTCACACCTTTTATTTGTTTTGTTAAGACCTTGATCCGCTTTAGGGTTACGATAAGGCTAGAATGATATTCGACTTTGGATCCACCTGAAATAGCATCACCATGAGCCATAAATCCTATACGTGCGTAAGTCTGATTTGCCATATACACTGCAATACTATCAGGATACTTATTTATAAGCCCCACTAACATCTTCATTACGGCGCCATTTTCGCGCGCATCCGTAGCAGGCGCTGAGTGTTTTTCATCGTCTAGCGCACGCTCTGCGTGGCTTCGACTTTGGCTTCCACCGATACTATCCCATACAAACAATATCTTAGCCGTAGGCACCTGAGTTTTTACTGCGGTAATATACTTTCTTACGAGCTCTCCACCTTTTAGGATCTCATTTGTTTTTATCATAAGGAGATCAGCCGCTTTGCCGCCAAAATGAGTTTCAAATCGGTTAGAATCAAATTTCTGTTCCGAGTCAAAGAGTATTACCTGCACACCGGCTTTTTGTGCGGCTGCCATAACTTCACCAGCTATGGTGCTCTTGCCTGAATCTGCTTTTCCCGCACACTGGGCTATCTTATTATAGGGAAGTCCAATCAACCCTACTAATTCACGTAGAGGACTACCAGCAGCTAGTGGTATTACATCTTTCTCTGTATACACCGTTCTAACTGAGCTGCCTAAGCATATAATATCCTGAGACTTCTTATCCTTAGCATATAACCCTTGAATTTCACTAACTATTTTACTTACATTAACTTTACTCATAAGTTCCTTTAGCGATAGTACGAAAGTAGATATGTGCATCTGAGAACACACCTAGATACGTTTTTAAACGGTCAACTTCAGTATCTGCAATGCTATATAGACTCTCAGCTACATCTACTAGATTACTAAGATTAACAGCGTTCTCAAGATAAGCTTCTGCTGGCTTTTTATCAAATTTTACTATCTCGTCCATGTACACTTGAGCTCTGGTAGCCTTAACACCATGCCGTTTCATTCTAGCATCTAGATCTACTTCTTTAATGCGGTCTGAGATGTCTAAGCGGATACTAAGCGTCCTAGCAGCTAGCCTCTCAGCTTCTAGGATAGTGCATCCCTCATTGTAAACGCGGTCGATTGTAGCTTTTAGCTCTTTAAATACTCTTTCCATATTTTCTCTCCTTTTTATTATCTTACCATGAATCGCGACACTATGTCACGATTAAAATGTTATTCCAACGCTGACTCCAACAGTTTTATCTGATAATCCCCAAATTCCAATTGACAGGGGTCCTATAAATTGCTTACTGACACTGAGCCCGTATATTGGCGCGGAGAATGGTATATATCCTCCGATAAGTCCTTGGATGTGGATAGATCCAGCTGAGAAAGTAGTTGTACTTTCTCTCTTAATATTAGTATCAGTTTGTACAGTAGTATCAGTTTTTGTCTCTTGATTAACTTCTGTGACTTTTCGTTTACTACCGTCTGGCTGAGTGGTTTCAATGATTGTGATGTGTTTTTTACTGTCGCTGTCTTGTTGTTCATGTTGCTTTACTACCTCTGTTGTTACTTCGTGAATTTTGACTGGAGCTGTTGATCTACCGGCTATGAATCCTCCTATTGCTATTACTACGATTAATATAAATAAATTTTTACTTGTCATCATCTGAAATCCTCATTCTTTTTTATCAAACCTTCGTATCCCTTTTCTTATCGATTCCACGTAAATAGCCATGTGCTGTTAATACTGGGGTCAAAATAGAAGTATATGCTAGATAATCAATGTGGCCAAAAGAAATATTATGCCCCATAAAAGAGACAGTAAGCCCATCAAGTAAAAATCGAAAAGCGCATACTACTACTACAATAAAGGTAAGAAATGTTGTGGGGTGTTCTGATGCGGACTTAATTATCGTTTTCATCTTCATCCTCACTAATTAAAGCACAAGCGAGTGACCCTAAAGAAGTTAGCATCATAAATAAACAAAATAACTTAACTATTAATACATCATTCATTTTCTCTCCTTAAAACGTGGCCAGCTCTGACCATATCGTAGTAGAATACTCCTTTATCTCTGGAGTCCTTAGTTACAAGGGTCAGAGCCAGCTTCTATAGGTTACACCAGTAAAATCTCCTTGTCAACAAATAAAAAAGCCTAGCTAATTACCAGGGAAGGAAGAGGTATGAGAGAGATACCCTGGAATAGCTAGGCCCTTAACTCAGGATCTGTGTCTAATCAGTCCTGATCGGAGGAATACTATGTCATAATCAGGATACATAAGTGTCAAGATCTTGTCAAGAACTATTTTAAATATATACACTTAGGCAATTATGTTACTCACCGCTTGACATTACTACACCAATGGTAGTAGAATATAAAGCACCTGACGGGTCTCCCTAAAAGTCATTAAACTTGGGAATAAGGATTAAATTAAACTCTTAATCAAAGTAGGACAGATAGAAGATATCCTGAGGCAGACTTGGTACCGCCCAACACCAAGGCAAGGGCTCTAAACCTCCTACTTAAGTACAATTAATGAAATTATATACTCACAACAGCCCCTAACGGGGAGTGCAGATCTTAGAAACCCAGCTATGCGGTGGAAGTCATAGTAAACGAGTGTTAAATAAGTTAATAGTGGTTAGATCTAGATTCTTTACTTATTAGATCTAATTTATAGGCTCTGAGCTTTATTGCTGATATGTATATCTGCACTAATATTAGTGGGCATGTCTAAAAGCTAACAGTAATAACTTTACAACTAAATAATCTCTGCTATACTAGCTCTATGACTCATGATAGATGTAAAATATGTAGAAGCCTTGAACAGAGTAAGAATGGTGTTCCTCAGCCTCTTAGCCCTCATACGGTAAAGCGAGTACTGATAAGCCTTCTGTGCGCTCGGTGCCTCCAGCGGGTACTTAGATATGCTAAATACGGTAAGAACACTCACGCAGAGATCCTTGCCTACTTCAGAGAGCATAGCCTACCTACCGTCAATAAGGTGCTTTATAACCCTCCAGCTCCGAGACCTTATCATGGTTATTATCTTGATAAAAATAAACCTTGACCATTTATGTCAAGTCTGACACACTAGAGTCTAGGAGTTTTGATGAAGAATTTAATTACCGCCTTTATATGTTTTATTTTCGGTTTAGCTATCTGCGCAGCTTCTGCGCCTAAGAATATCACCTACAAGAGAGCTCAAAATGATGTGCTCTACATCCAAGCCGGAGCTTATCATGGCAGCGGCTTTCAGATAAAGACTGATACTGGTAAAGTATTCTTAGTGACTGCTAGGCACCTTTGCGTAGACTCTCCTAACGGTGAGATTGGCGTTACTACTGAGAACCATAAAGGTAAGATCAAATGGCTTAAGATTATAGCTATGGATCCGATTTCAGATACCTGCGTAGCCGAGCCTCTCTTAGATGTAAAGCCATTTAAACTAGCTAAGACTCTCACCCATTGGGAGCATGTATGTTCCCCAGGATACCCCATGCAGTACGGCCTTTCCATCTTCTGTGGTGAAGTCCTAGGACCTCAGAAGCTTGATATGGGACCTTTTTGGGATACTTACATCATGGTCAATAATAACGTCATCGGCGGTAACTCTGGCGGTCCGGTTCTTAATAATAAACTTGAAGTTGTAGGGCTAGTGTCCATTCATGATGATAATGGTCTATGCGGCTTCACATCATTTACTAGAATAAAAAGATTTATTGAGTCGATATGAATATTAACACTTTATATCAACACATAGATAATAAAGATGTTGCTTTTGCTCCTACTCACGTCGAGGAATGGGATGAAGGAATACACGTCTCTGGAATTTGGTTCAACGTAGTCTCCGGAAGGCCCTATAGGATGCTCCCAGATAATCTATTCATTAAAAAAGAGGATATATTCAAATGGAAAAAGTGGCACTTAGCCTCGGTAATTCCTATTCATCCATCCAAGGGTTAACCTCAGATCACCATAAACGGCTATCTGGGATTATGTCCTATGTAGTTGATACTGGAGGGTATGGAGGTTTTCAGCGTCGGCAGAAGCTATTATCTAAGACCGGTGAGTTTGGGACTGGACTCTTATATCTAGTGAGTGATTACCTCACTAAACACCAGATACCCTTCAAAATCACAGACCCTCGTATTGCTCCTATAAGCCAATTTAAGCTCTTCAATTTAAAGCTACCCCACAACCCCTATCCTGAGCAGATAGCGTCTGTAGAGGCAGCTAGACGCCTTAAAAGAGGAATCATTAGCGCAGTTACCGGTTCCGGCAAGAGTCTCATGATGGCACTCCTAATTAACCGCCTTCAACTAAAAGTGTTGATAGTGGTACCGACGTTAGAATTGAAAAAACAGCTTCGAGAGGACTTCACCCAGTGGTTTGGAAGTTTAGATAATATCACCATTGAAAACATAGCCTCGCCTAAACTGGAGGTTAAAGGTGATTATAACCTCCTGCTGATTGATGAGGCTCACCACGCTGCTAGCAAAACCTACCGCACCCTCAACAAGAAAGTATGGAATAGCATCTACTACAAGTTCTTCTATACCGCCACCGCTTATCGGTCGAATAGTGAAGAACAGCTACTAATGGAAAGTGTTACTGGGCAGGTGATTTTTAGTCTTGATTATAAGACCGCCGTAGCTAAAGGTTACGTGTGTCCTATAGATGCTTATTATTTCATAATACCCACGAAAACAGAGGTAGAAGGCTTTACATGGGCTCAAGTGTACCGCGAATTAGTAACGGAGAACCGCTCACGTAATCTCATTATCACAGACCTACTAGAATCTCTAGACCACGCCGGCGAAAGTACGCTCTGCTTAGTGAAGGAAGTCCAACATGGCCGCGATTTAGTCGCTAAATGTGATTTTGCTCAATTTGTATGTGGTGTAGACGACGAGTCTAAAGTGCACATTAAGGATTTTAATAAAGGAAAGATCAAAAGCCTTATTGGGACCACCGGCGTACTTAGTGAAGGAATTGATACAAAAGCCTGTAGTTACGTAGTGATAGCTGGACTAGGTAAGAGCAAAAACGCTTTTGTCCAGATGTGCGGTAGGGCTATTAGGAAGTATCCAGGTAAGGAATCAGCTAAAGTCATCATCTTTTTAGATAAGAGTCATAAATTCACTAAAAGTCACTTCGCCGCTCAAAAAAAGATTCTAAGGGATGAGTTTGGCGTCGTCCCAGTCCTTTTAACTTTAGAATAACACTCAGTTAGCTTATTTGAGTGTTAATATAAAATAGTTCTTGTAATTTACTACTACCTGTTGTATTCTATTAGAAGGAGAAAACAATATGACACCCAATGTAGCAAAAGAAGCATTATTAAAAATGAGAGAAAAGATCCTAAATTCAGCAATGGCTAATACTAAGAACATCATGACCTCAGAAGATGACCGGTCAGACGTTCTAGATCAAGCGGCGGCTATGCAAGAGCAGGAGATTCAAAGAGTGCAGAGAGCTCGAGAGCATAAGCTTCTCCAGACGATCAATATTGCTCTTCATAAGATCTCTGAAGGGACCTATGGAGAATGTGATGATTGTGAAGCGCCGCTTGAAGTAACTCGCATGGCCGCTAATCCTCAGACGATCCGCTGCCTACCTTGCGCAGAACAACATGAGAGAAGGAGTAAGAATTATGTCTAGAGTAGCGCTCAGCTTTAAGCTACCAGAAGAGCAAGAAGATTTTAAATTAGCTATTAATGGAGTAAGCTACTATCTAGTGCTCTCAGATCTTAAAGACTGGCTTAGACATAAACGTAAGTACGAGGATATAGAGATACTAACCATAGAAGAAGTAGAGGCTAAAGTCTACGAGCTCTTAAATGAGCGTAGTATAGCAGGTGATTTCTAATGCCAGATATTAGTATGTGTAAAAACGATAAATGTCCTATGCGTAAGAAGTGTTACCGCCGTACCAAGTCTATATCAGTACTACTCATTTTTTGAGCCTACGACTAAAACGAGCTGCGAATTTAAGATGGAAATTTTTAAGGAGAAAAAACATGGAAAACAAAAAGTTAGAGCCATTAATTACAGCCATAAACCTAGATAAGCTCCTCAGAGATACAGAGATTGAGTTTATCACTAGAGCGCTAACCGCCTCTAACTGGTGTATCTTAGAAGCCGCTAATCTCCTAGGACTTAAGCGCACTACGCTGACTATGCGTATCTCAGCATATCAGCTTCAATTTCCTAAAGTGCGACCGCTTAGAGCTCAGCGGCCTTTACGTCCCGAGCGTCCTAAATTAGTATCGGTGTTAGTGAAATCTACACCTACACAACAGCGTCCTGCTGTAGAAACACATAAATATTTAAAATTAAGTCCTAATAATATAGAGGATACTCTCTGGTGAAAGCTATTAACTCGCCGCCTCAATGCTGTTATCAAGCCTCCGTATGGGTGTATCATAGCCCAGCGCTAATGTATTATCTATGCACTAAGTGCAAGAAAGAAGTAAAAACTCATGAATTACATTTTCTTAGTGAGAGACCTTGTTATACTCATCATCTGTGTAAGGCTATTCCTCCATGCTATGGATCAGAAATAGCTGTACACCATTGGAAAGATACCGTACAATATAAGAAAGAAGTTTGTAACTGTGGTAAAAGACGCATTTATTAAAGGAGAAAGAAAATGAATAAAGTAATACTATTAGTATGTTTGATGTTAGTAGGTTGTGGTGATGGTTTTAGAGTGTTTAAGCTTCCAGCTGACGGTACAAATGGTCATAGTGCTATTTTTAGTACTCTACCGGCTACTACCAGCTCTTGTCCTACCGGAGGCTTCGTATTGAGCGCAGGACTTGATTTAAACGATAATAAGACCCTTGAGCCTACGGAGGTCACAAGCAGTTCTACGGTATGTAATGGCCTTATAGGCGCAACAGGGGCTATTGGGGCGGCCGGTACGCCTGGGGCTGCGGGTACGGTTATTACACCAATACAGCTTTGCCCTAGTAATTTTGTACCTACTTACCCCTCAGTCTTCGTAGAGAGCGCGCTATGCATTGGTAATCATCTCTATGGTGTTTATTCAGATCACGGAGGATTCCTTGCGCTCCTGCCTCCAGGTAATTATTCCAGCAATGGAATAAATGCTAGCTGCTCTTTCACAATAACAGAAAACTGTGGTATTCAATGAATTGCATTAAATGTCATGGAGCTACTGCGGTAATAGATTCTCGGCTAACTGAGCATAATACTGTCGTAAGACGCCGCCATTTCTGTCGTTTATGTTCTCATAAGTTTACAACATACGAGCACCAGGAGCTCAAAGGAAGAGCTAAGCGCCTTAAGATGTTAGAGGATGCGGTTAAACTCATCTCTAATACGAAGGATGACGCTTTCAATCAAACGCTATCAGCTAAGATCGCTAATGATGTTCTTTATAAACTATTTCAAATGAATCAGGTGAAACTATGAGAAAAATCAATGATGCAGGCTTAAATCTAATTAAACTATTTGAGAGCTGTAGGCTAAACACCTATAAGGATATCGTAGGGATAAATACGATTGGTTTCGGACACGTTGGTGATGTAGCTTTTATGGGTAACGTGATAAACCAAGAGACGGCTGATAACCTCTTATTTGAAGACCTAGAGCGCTTTGAGAGTGGTGTGAATCACCTCGTAACATCTGAGATTAATGATAACCAATTCTCAGCGCTAGTGTCCTTTGCCTATAACGTGGGACTTGGTAATCTACGAAGTTCTCACTTGCTTGCATTGGTGAATAGTGATAACCTAGAGCAAGCCGCTGGGCAATTTGTACGTTGGGACCGCGCAGGCGGGATCGAGGTATCTGGTTTACTCAGGCGTCGTGAAGCTGAAAGAGACTTGTTCATAAAGGAGATAGTATGATTACCAATCTAAAAAATGCAGCGATGAGGGATAATAAATGAAGCGATTTAATAACGAATATATAAGATCACTAAACCCTTGTTACGATCCAATCAAATACATTAAAGATGATGAAACACACACAATTTTATCTTTTTTAGATATTAAAGAGATTCCATTTGAAGATAAGTTATGGCTCATTTTTAGAAATGATTTTGTATCTGATAAACTAATGCGGTTATTTGCTGTTTGGTCTGCAAGACAAGTGCAGCATTTAATGAAGGATGAACGAAGCATAAAAGCTCTTGATATTGCAGAAGCGTTTGCAAATGGAAACGCTTCAAGTGAAGAGTTGGCTGCTGCGTTGGCTGCTTCGAGGGATGCTGCGTGGGCTGCTTCGTTGGCTGCTGCGAGGGCTGCTGCGAGGGATGCTGCGTGGGCTGCTGCGCGGGATGCTGCGTGGGCTGCTTCGAGGGATGCTTCGTTGGCTGCTGCGAGGGCTGCTGCGAGGGCTGCTTCGAGGGCTGCTGCGAGGGATGCTGCGAGGGCTGCTGCGGGGGATGCTTCGTTGGCTGCTGCGAGGGCTGCTTCGTTGGCTGCTGCGGG
>OCZT010002276.1_pt1 | contig 19919 bp, 18 predicted proteins | sample 1539031 | NCBI WGS metagenome assembly OCZT01 (sample SAMEA3539308, study PRJEB22396) | soil metagenome | biome: tundra; feature: field; material: soil | place: USA | collected 2010-05 | depth 0.15 m | reverse complement strand
TCGTGAACCACCGGACGGGCAAGGTAGAGATCACGGCGCAGAATCACAACTTCAACGTCGATCCGGATTCGCTGCCGGCCGATGTTGAGCGTACGCACACCAACTTGAACGACCAGACGCTGGCGGGTTTGCGGCACAAGACAGACCCGATGTTCAGCGTGCAATATCACCCGGAAGCTAGCCCGGGACCGCATGATTCGCATTATCTGTTCAAGGATTTTCGCAAGATGATGGAAGAGTGGAAGAAGTGAAACGCTCATTCGGTCTCATGCCCCTTTCGGCGATCGTCTTCGGTTGTTGCATCTCGGGTGCAGCCGCGAATGTTTGCGTCAACCCCAGGATAAAGTCAGCGGAAGCTTGCGGAATAGTGCTCGATCCTTCCGGGGAAATTCTCTCGAACGCGTTGATCAAACTGCGCGAAGGAGATCGAGAGGCCTCCGGTACTACAGATGAGCAAGGCCGATTTCGATTTGAGGGCTTTCATGGAACGAATGTCCAATTGAGCGTGACTGCGAAGGGTTTTATGCCTGCATACGACTTCCTTCAGGTGGTCAGAGAACCGAGTTCAAAGTGCAAGAAATCCATTTACGTCATGCTCCAGGTCGGAGGAGACGGATGCACCATGGTGAGCCTTAAGAAGAGCGAACTGCCAATTTCGAAGAGATAGGAATCGATGCCGCGTAGAAATGACATTGCGAAGATATTGGTGATCGGCTCGGGTCCGATTGTGATTGGGCAGTCGGCGGAGTTCGACTACTCGGGCACACAGGCGTGCAAGGCGCTGAAGGCCGAGGGGTATGAAGTAGTGCTAGTGAACTCGAATCCAGCGTCGATCATGACTGATCCCGAAGTCGCCGACCGCACTTATATTGAACCGCTGACAGCAGCGTATGTCGAAGAGATTATCCGCGTTGAAGCGGAGATGATGGCGAAAGGCGCGGGCGTCTTCGCGGTGCTGCCGACGGTGGGTGGGCAGACGGCGCTGAATCTTGCGGTCGATCTGGCGGACTCGGGCGTGCTGGAGAAGTATGGCGTGGAACTGATCGGGGCGAAACTGGAGGCGATCAAGAAGGCGGAAGACCGCCTGTTGTTCAAGGATGCGATGGCGAAGATTGGCCTCGATATGCCGAAGTCGCAACTGGTTCGGAACGTCAGCGACGGGCTGGCATTCGCTGCGAAGATCGGATTTCCGGTGGTGATCCGGCCGAGCTTTACGCTGGGCGGTTCGGGCGGTGGGATAGCTTACAACCGGGAGGAGATGGCGGATATTTTGTCGCGCGGCATCGACCTGTCGCCCGTGCATGAGTGCCTGATTGAAGAGAGCGTACTGGGTTGGAAGGAGTATGAGTTGGAGGTGGTGCGCGATCTGAAGGACAACGTCATCATCATCTGCTCGATTGAGAACTTCGATCCGATGGGCGTGCATACGGGCGACTCGATCACGGTCGCTCCGGCGCAGACGCTGACGGATCGCGAGTACCAGAGGATGCGCGATGCTGCGATTGCGTGTATTCGCGAGATTGGGGTTGAAACCGGCGGAAGCAATGTGCAGTTCGCGATCAATCCGCATAACGGGCGGATGACAGTAATCGAGATGAATCCGCGAGTGTCGCGGTCGAGTGCGCTGGCTTCGAAGGCTACTGGGTTTCCGATTGCGAAGATTGCGGCGCGCCTGGCCGTGGGATACACGCTGGATGAGATTCAGAACGACATTACGAAGGCGACGCCGGCGTGTTTCGAGCCGACGATCGATTACGTTGTCGTAAAGATTCCGAAGTGGCAGTTTGAGAAGTTTCCCGGCGCGGACGAAGGCCTGGGACCGCAGATGAAGTCGGTGGGCGAAGTGATGGCCATCGGCAGGACCTTCAAGGAAGCGCTGATGAAGGCGGTGCGGTCGCTGGAGACTGGCAAGAAGGCATCGGCGGCAGACATTGAGCCGCGGCGCCTGACGCAGCGTTTGGTGACCCCGCATCCGGAGAGGCTTGCGTACATCCGTTATGCGTTTGAGAAGGGTATGACCGTGCGCGAGGTGGCGCGCAAGACTTCGATGGACCCATGGTTTCTGAACCAGATGAAGCAGATCACGGATGAGATCAGGGCGATTGCGGTGGTAGGGAGCGACGCTGCAACGGCGGACGACCTGCGCCTGGCGAAACGGATGGGCGTGTCCGATGAGAGGTTGGCTTCGGAGTGGGGACTCGACGGCGCAGATGGCACGGCTGAAGTGAGGGCGCTGCGGAAGAAACTGGGTGTGAAGCCGGTCTTCAAGCTGGTCGATACGTGCGCGGCTGAGTTCGAGAGCTACACACCGTATCTGTATAGCTGCTACGACGAGGAGGATGAGGCCGCGCCGACTGCGCGCAAGAAGATCATCATCCTCGGCAGCGGGCCGAACCGGATCGGGCAGGGAATTGAGTTCGACTACTGCTGCTGCCATGCGGCGTTCGCGTTGCGCGAAGACGGGTACGAGACGATCATGGTGAACTGCAATCCGGAGACCGTCTCGACTGACTACGATACGAGCGATCGGCTGTACTTCGAGCCGTTGACGTTGGAAGATGTGCTCGCGGTGTACGAGCATGAGGCTTCAGGCGGCGCGGAGATTGGGATGATTGTTCAGTTCGGTGGGCAGACGCCGCTGAACTTGTCGCTTCCGTTGAAGCGCGCGGGCGTGCCGATTATCGGGACTTCGCCGGAGTCCATCGATCTGGCGGAAGATCGCAAACGGTTCGGCAAGCTGATCACCGAACTTGGGATTCCGCAGCCTGAGGGCGCGATGGCGACGAGCGTGGAAGAGGCTGTCGCTGGCGCGAATCGTGTGGGCTATCCGGTGCTGGTACGTCCGAGTTATGTGCTCGGCGGACGAGCGATGGTGATCGCCTACGATGACGAGGCGATTGTGCGCTATATGAGCACGGCGATCGAGTACTCGCAGGAACGGCCGGTGCTGATCGACCATTTCCTCGAAGACGCGACTGAGTGCGACGTCGATGCGCTGTGCGATGGCGAGGACGTTGTGATCGCGGGCATCATGCAGCATATCGAGGAGGCGGGAATCCACTCGGGCGACTCTTCGTGCGTGCTTCCGTCGGTGGACCTGAGCGAGGACGTGCTGCGAACGATCCGCACGCATACACGGAAGCTGGCGATGGCGTTGAACGTGATTGGGCTGGTGAATATTCAGTTTGCGATTCAGCGCGGCAAGGTGTTCGTGATCGAGGTGAATCCGCGGGCTTCGCGCACGGTTCCGTATGTGTCGAAAGCAACGGGCATTCCGCTGGCGAAGATAGCGTCGAGATTGATGGTTGGGCGGAAGCTGAAGGAGCTGCTGCCGGAGCAGGTGGAGAGCGGCGCGGACCTTGAGACTGGGTCGCACTACTACGTGAAATCGCCGGTGTTTCCGTGGGGCAAATTCCCGGGCGTCGATACTGTTCTCGGGCCGGAGATGAAGTCGACCGGCGAAGTGATGGGCGTTGCGGACAACTTCGGCGAGGCGTTTGCCAAGGCGCAGATCGCTGCGGGACAAGTGCTGCCGGTGAAGGGAACTATCTTCATGAGCGTGAACGACCACGACAAGGACGCGGTGGTGTCGCTGGCGCGGACGTTTGTCGAGATGGGCTTTCATCTTGTTGCGACGCATGGAACGGCTGAGGTGCTTGAATCTGCTGGTTTGCAGCCGGAACGCGTGTACAAGGTGAAAGAAGGACGTCCGAATGTGGTCGACTTGATCAAAGGCGATCGGATTCAGTTGATCGTCAATACGCCGCGCGGGCAGGACACTTTCTTCGATGAGAAGGCAATCCGGAGAGCGGCGGTGCTGGCGAGGATTCCGACGATTACTACGATTGCGGCGGCGCGGGCGGCGGCTGAAGGCATTGCGGCGCTACAGCAGGGAACGCTGAGCGTGTTTACTCTTCAGGAGCTCCATGCGGCGCGGGTGGCGGCGCTGGCGTAGAGGCTGGTTCGATTGTCAAAACTGAGATGGGCAAGATGCCTTCGCCACATGTGGGCGGCCCTGTGAGACCCTCAGTTACGAAGCTCCTTCATTCTGAGTTCAACTTCGGCGCGCTGTGCGCCGGTGAGTGGAAGATGGGGCAGGCGAGGCAGGCCGCCGAAGTAGCCGTTGAGGTCACAGGCAAATTTGAGACTGGCGGGGCCGAGAGTCTCTTCGGCGAGGTGGGCGGCCTCGCGAAGGCGCGCTTGTTTCTCTTCGGCGAGGGCCTGGTCGTCATCCTTCCATGCGGCGAAGACTTCGTAGCAGGCCTGGGGAACACACGCTGCGAAGGCGGGAGCGATCCCAACCGCCCCGGCACGCAGGCCATTGAGCATTTCCGGCGTGTGGCCCGCGAGGATTTGGAAGCCGACGGATTTGGTGCGGGTGCGCAGGGCTGGTTGCGATGGAGGTTCTGCGATTGCGGTGGTGGCCCCGGTGAGGGTGATGGCGGAGACCAAGTTCGAGACTGTGCGGTCTGCGGCCATTTTCATACGCGCGGTGACGGCGCCGAAGATCGAGGTGACTGGGACGTCGCGCTTGACTGAGGTGGTGCGCGCGAGGATTTTGCCGATGGCGGCTGGGTAGGACTCTGACCGGTCGACATTCAGCAGGCCAGTCACGTTAGGGTGAGCGGCGAGTTCGATCGCTGCCTCGGTGGGAATGCTGCGGTGGTTGACGCTGAGGAGAACGATGGGGAGCGGGGAGCGGTCGGCGATGGTCTGGAAGTATGTGAGGAGCTCGCGAAGTCGATGTTCTCCGACCGCGTTGGCATTAGAGGCGAGGATTGAGGGCAGTCCGATGAGTGCGGCGTCGTAGTTCAGTTCGGCGGCGAAGTCGGCGAGGTCGAGGGTGGCGGAGACGCTGTTGCGGGAGATTCCGGCGGTGAGGACCTTCTCCGGCGCAGCGGCTTCGGCGGCGACGCGCAGGGCTTCGCGGGTCTCGTCGTCGGAGAGGAGCGTCGGTTCGCCGGAAGGACCGAGGACGATGAGGCCGGCGGCGGGCGTCTTCGAGTAGCGGGCGACGTTGGCCGCGAGCTTGGGCAGGTTGAGGCGGCCGTCCGGATGGAAGGGGGTGGTCAGCGGGATGTGAAGGCCTTCTAACAGCATTGGGGTTCCGTTCCAAGAGCTAAGGGCAAATACGGGGGTCCTTCACTGCGTTCAGGATGACAAACGGGAGAGATCATGACGGCCTCACGGAGGCGGGGTAGTAGACCGGCCAGTTCTGCCGGGCGCTACGCTGGAGCAGGGCGGAGTTGGGGTTGACGGGGAAGGCGCGGCGGGCGATGGCGAGCATCGCAGCGTCGTGGACAGAGTTGCCGAAGACGGCATCGGGGGCAGTGAGGCCAACGCGGGCGAGGGCGGTGACTTTACCCTCGTCGGTGGGGACGTCGAGGAGGGTGTCTGTGACCAGGCCGTTCGTGATCGCGACGCGGGCGGCGAGGACGCGACTGGCGGGGATGTCGAAGCGGCGGACAGCATCCTCGATGACCCAGTCGCAGGTGGAGCTGACCGCCCAGATTTCGGTTCCGGCGGCTTGCAGATGGCGGACGAGATCGAGCATCTCGGGGAAGATGTTGGGCTCGATTTGGGTGGAGAAGAATTCGGCGGCGGCGGCGCGCATGTCGCTCTCGCGAAGGCCGGCGTAGATTTGGACCATCTCGCCGCAGATGGCTAGTTCGGAGACCTTGCCGCTGAGGTAACCGCGATAGCTCTGGTCGAGGCGGGCGATGGCTTCCGGAGACAGAATGCCCTGTTCGATGGTCCAGCGCATGAAGCCGGAGCCTGCGTCGCCGGACCAGAGAGTTCCGTCGCAGTCGAAGACCGCGACTCGGGGCGCGAGGGCGTGGACCGCGGCGTGGAACTCGGCGGTAGAAATAATTTCGACCGCAGGTGCGGGAGTTTCGATCGGGCTCATACTTCCTTTCTGCGACGCCAGGCTGAAGGCCCCACCCCTACCCCCCGTACTTACGTCCCAAAGTCCTTCGAACAAAGGGCTTAGGTCCAAATTTGTGAACCACACCAAAACGCAAAGTCCTGGAATCGGGAGACTTAGGCCGGTAGGTCCACGCAAAGTACATGAAACATTGCACTTAGCGGGAATACTCGGCGGATAAATGCCGATAAATCAGGCTCGAGCGCGCTGTCTTCTGAAGCTTTCCCCTGGTTCTATTTTATCAGCCGTGTCAAGGAGATGAGGGTGTTTTCGCGTAAGGGACCCGCGCTAAATGGGAGGTTGTCCGTCAACGATGGGGATGCCGGGAGGCGCGGTGAAGAGAAAGGCGGGAGGAGCGATGGGGACGTTCTCTTCGATTGCGGTGAATGCGAAGTCGGTGGTGGCGCCGCCGGTTTCTTCGAGCTTCATGCTTTGAATGACGCCGGCTGGGTCGACGTTGAGGGTGAGCAGGCGGACACGCTGGGCCATGCCTTTGGGGATGCCGGTAATGCGGGTGTTCGGGCCGTCCGGCGCGGTGGTGAGTTGGTCGAGTTCTTTGGCGAGTTGGGTGTGCCCGAGGAGAAGCCGCAGGGGCGAGCGTAGGTCATCGAGCTTCTTGGCGGGGGTGCGGGCGACCTGGGCATCTCCGGGGGTATAGAACCAGCCGAATTTACCGTCGAGAACGAAGACCTTGCCGGGGGGCGCGTCGTAGCTCCAGCGCATGAGGCCGGGCTTCTTGAGGAGGAGTGTGCCGGACTCGGTGCGGTCGAGGCCCATGCCGGTGTAGTGCTCGGTGTAGTGGGCGCGGAGGGTGCGGAGGCGGTTGTAGTGGTCGTCGACGCGACGGATGAGGGCGGAGTCGGTTTGGGCCTGAACCAGCGGGGCGCACGAGAGCGCGAGCAGCAGAGGTAATGCGAGCGGAATGCGGGGATTCTTCACTTCGTTCAGAATGACAGATCAAAACGACAACGGCAAAAGGAAGAAGCAGATTCCTTCGCTGCGCTTCGGAATGACAAACATGGGAACAGGCAAAGACAACGGCCAATACTGAGATTCTGAACTTCGTTCAGAATGACGATACTAAGTGCAAATGCGGGGGTTCTTCCTGCCCCAGCCAGCAAGCTGGCCGGGGACCCCGTTCGCTGCGCTCAGAATGACAGTGCGGAGGAGAACGGCCATTTACTGGATGGGTTGGGTGCAGTTGGTGGCGCCGGCGGGGTCGAACTTGATGATGTTGTTCTCGTCGGAGCAGAAGCCACGGTCGCCGGTTTTGCCGAGTGACTGGGGTACACCGGTGATCTCGTAGGAGGTATACATGTCCTGGTTGTTGACTGTGACTTTGGTGCCGCAGGTGACAGCGAAGGTGTATCCGGACTTCTGTCCGCTGGCGGCGAGCACGGGATCGATCAGTTGCGAAGCCTGGGCCGACGGCGCGCCTGACTTGGGATCGCCGCCGAGGGCGGACAGGGGACAGGCGAAGCCGTTGCTGGGGTACGAGGAGTTGTAAGTGATCTCGGCCTGTCCGATGGTGCGCATGGTCTGGGTCGCAGAGGTCTCGTTCGCATGCTTCTTAAGCTTGAGCATCTGGGGGACGGCGAGGGCCATCAGGATGAGCATGATGGACATGACGATGAGGAGTTCGATGAGGGTGAAGCCGTGGTCGTGATTGCGGATCGACGTGCGAGATGCGTTGATCATTGTTCCTCTTGCGGATCGAGTGGTGCGACGGAGAACTGACCTCAGGGCCAAAGCCCCGTACATTCTTTAGACTCTGCGGAACGGCTGAAGCCGTGCCTTTAAGCGAGACCGACTAAGTACGCGGGCAAGCGGTGCGAAGACAGTGAGGACGATGGCCATGCTGTGGAGCGAATTTCCATCTCGCTAGAAACTGTAACAGCGTGCGGTTCAACATGCGAGGGCTTCGCGGTCCACGGTGAGGTTTCCCAGCTTGCCGAGAATGGTGAGGGCGATGGCCTCGGGGCGGAAGAGTTGCTTGGCGAGGGCCTGGACGTCGGCGGGGCCGATGGCTTCGACTTCGGCAACGATCTCGTCGACGGAGAAGAAGCGGCCGAAGTACATCTCCTGGCGGGCGAGGTTGGCCATGCGGCTGGAGGAGGATTCGAGGCCGAGCACGATGTTGCTCTTGAGTTGATCCTTGGCTCGCTTCAACTCTGCCTCCGGGACGGGTGCTTCTTTGAGACTGCGGAGTTCGGCAAGAGTCAGCTGCAAGACCTCGGCGATTTTAGCGGCGGAGGTGCCGGCGTAGATGGCGAGGCATCCGGTGTCGCGGAAGGGATTGGTCTCGGAGTAGATGGAGTAGGCGAGGCCGCGGTCCTCGCGGATGGTCTGGAAGAGGCGTGAGCTCATGCCGCCGCCGAGCATGGTGTTGAGCAGATAGACGGCGTAGCGGGTGGGCGAATCTACCGGGGGTGCAGGCACGCCGAGGCAGAGCTGGACTTGTTCGAGGGACTTCTTGCGCTTGAGCGTGATGTGCGGGTATGTGGTTGGGGCGAGGAGTTTGGTGATGGGGCTTTCGCTGGAGGCCGCGAGGGTGCTGAAGTGTTCGGCTACCTGCGCGACGAAGGCGTCGTGGTCGAGATGGCCGGCGGCGGAGAAGACCATGTTGCGCGGAGTGAAGAGGCCGGCGTAAAAGTCAAATACGATCCGCTGGGTGAAGCTGGACACGGTCTTGACGGTGCCGAGTATTGGGCGGCCGAGCGGATGGCCCTTCCAGAAGTTCTGGGTGAAGGTTTCGTGGACGAGGTAGTCAGGGTTGTCCTCGTCCATCTTGATCTCTTCGAGGATGACGCCCTGCTCGCGGGCGAGGTCTTCGGGAGTGAAGGTGGGGTGGAGGACGAGGTCGGTGAGAAGATCAAGTGCTGGCGCAACATTCTCGTCTAATACTTTGATATTGAAACAGATGGACTCTTTACCAGTGAAGGCATCGAGGTTGCCTCCGATGGAGTCTACCTCGCGGGCGAACTGTTGGGCGGAGCGCGATGTGGTGCCTTTGAAGACCATGTGCTCGACGAAGTGGGAGATGCCGTTGAGGGCGAGTGACTCGTCGCGGGAGCCGGAATCGATCCAGACGCCCATGGAGACGGAGCGTACGTGGGGAATGCTCTCGGTGAGGACGAGCAGGCCGTTTGGGAGACGGGTGCGACGGATGTCCCGGGCCGGGGAGTGGGTGGTGGCGGCGGCAGTGAGGATTGCGGACATGCGGCTCCTTGGGTCTGTCACTATTGTTTCATAGAGGGTGGCGATGGGGGGGCCGGAGCGCCTCGGCGAAGGCGGGGACGGAACTTCTGGTCTCGGTGTGCGCGGGATCTATGGGATTGCCATTTCGAGCCGATAGAGTCCGATGTACGAGAGAGGACTCAAATATGGCTATTTCGATCTCCAATGCACTTCCGGCATCGCCGGAGTTGACGCCTCAGGACAGACCCAAGGTGGAGGGCCAGGGGTCAATGGTTGCGCGTGTGGCGACGGACACGGTAAAGCTGTCGCAGAGCGCGCAGATTCATGCGCTGAGACAACAAGGGCAGCGCCCGTCACAGATTGCGAGTTCGCTGGGCGTCTCGGTGTCCTCGGTGGACAGCGTTCTTGGGATCACGGTGGCGAAGGCCGCTGCTCCGGCTCCGGTTGTAGTGCAGGCCGCGCCGGCTCCCGCGCCCGGACTTCCAGTCGCCAAGGGCTGACGGTGGTCGAACATGGGGAGATTGTAAAAGCATTATTCTAGGGGGATGGAGACGCTTGCGCTGTTTGGGATGGAGATGGCTGAACTGACGGAGCGCATGGCAGCGCTCGGGCAGAAGCCGTATCGCGCCAGGCAGGTGTTCGAGGCGCTGTATAGGCAGCGGGTGGCAACGCTGGAGGAGATTACGACGCTTCCGGTGGCACTGCGGGAGGACTTGAAGGCGCAGGGGTTCGTAGTGGGGCTGCCGGAGATTGTGCAGACTGCGAAGTCGGTGGATGGGACGGAGCGCTATCTGGTGCGGCTGGACGATGGCGAGACGGTGGAGACGGTGTGGATGCCTGGTGGGGATGGCGGCGAACGCGGGGATGGGAGTGAGGCGGCGATTGAGGAAGAGGGTGAGGATGGGGATCCGACAGATGCGGTAGAGATCCGAACCCACGTCTCAGCACCCAGTAAGAACAAATACGGGGGTTCTTCGCCTTCGGCTCAGAATGACAACTTAAAAGAGGGGGATGGGTATAAGCGGGCGACGATTTGTATTTCGAGCCAGGTGGGGTGTGCGGTGAATTGCCAGTTCTGCCTGACGGCGAAATTGGGGATTCGGCGGAATTTGACGTCGGGGGAGATTGCGGGGCAGGTGGCGGCGGTGCTGAACCGGCAGCGGGTGAGGATCGGCAGTGGGCGCGGGGTGGAGACGCCGTCGAGGATCAACCTGGTGTTCATGGGGATGGGCGAGCCGTTTCTGAACTACGACGCGTTCATGGGCAGCGTGCATGTGCTGCGGGCCATGGGGATTCCGGAGTCGCGCATGACGGTGTCGACGAGTGGGATTGAGCCGTCCATACGGCGGTTTGCTGAGGAGCCGGTGCGGCCGAAGCTGGCGCTTAGTCTGAACGCTTCGAACGACGTGGTGCGCGAGAGCATTATGCCGGTGACGCGCAAGTGGAATATTGCGATGCTGCTGGATGCGGTGAGGTCGATTCCGCTGGGCAAGCGGGAGTATGTGACGTTCGAGTATGTGCTGCTGGGTGGAGTGAACGACCAGCCGGAACACGCGCGCGAGGTGCTGGCGCTGCTCAGTGGGATGAAGGCGAAGGTGAATCTGATTGTGTGGAATCCGGGGCCGGGGATTGATTTCAAACAACCCGCGCCGGAGGATGTAGCGGTGTTTCATCGGATGCTCATCGACGGCGAGATTCCTACGTTTACGCGCAGGCCTCGGGGAAGGGATATTTTTGCGGCGTGTGGGCAGTTGAAGCGGACGGTGGAACCGGGGCTAGTGGAGATAAGCAGAGCGGCGGTGTAGCCAGCGGCTCGACCTTCAAAGGCGTCGGGCGTGGTGGGAGGATGCGGCGAGAAGCAGGGAGGCTCCCGCGAGGCCGAGGACGACGAAGGCGCTGGCCCATTCGTCGAGGTTGTGAAGCGCGTGAAGGACTCGTGGCGCGTGCAGCAGGACGAACCAGCCGAAGAAGAGTGCGAAGAGGCCGAATGAGGCGAGTTTGTCGGCTATGGTTGTGGCGATGGCGACGCCGGCGGCAATCAGGGCGAGTCCTGTGAAGATGATCCAGAAGGAGTGATAGGGGATCCAGGACGGGACGAGAGCGGCTATGAAGGCGGTGTACATGAAGTGCTGGGCGCCGAAGACGATCATCGCAAAGGCGAAGAGGATGCGGCCAGGCATGAGGGAGAGCCTGGCGGCGCGGCGAGCGGAGAGTCCGTGGAGCACGAGAGCCGCGGAGGCCAGGGAGAGCGCTTCGAGGAAGACGGTTCGTCCATTGCCGGTGTGGAAGACGACGGCGATGTGCTGGAGGTAGAGGCACGAGGTGAGCAGCAGGAGCAGTCCCAGCGTGAGGCTGACGGCGAGGACACGCCAGGCGGCGAGGAGAGCGATGCCAGCTGCGACGAGGACGGCGGCCATAGCGTAGGCGAGGATGTTGCCGGGACGCAGCCAGTTGGGGATGAGTGGAAGGCCAACGCGGAGGCGGCCGGCGATGGCGTACTCCACGCCGAAGCCGAGGATGGCGAGTGCGAAGAAGCTGCGCCCAAAGGAAACGATAGAAGCTGATTGGGATTTGGCCATACGTGGGAATTATGCCAGCCTTATGAGGTAATGGTCGACCGGGCCAGCTTCTAGCGCTGGAGGGCGAGTTTGAGGAGGGCTTCGGTGACACGGTCGGGGTCGTGGCGGAGGACGTCGCCCTCGTTGGCGAAGTTGCCGGGGACGGGTTCTACGCCGAGGGCGCGGATGCGATCGAGGTCGGGCTCGATGGGGGTCTGGCCTTCGAGCGCATACTGGCGCAGCAGTGTGGGCGAGATAGGCGCGGTGTTGATCAGCGCGTAGTCGAAGATGTGCGGATAGGTTGAATTCTTTCCTCTCGAAGCCCCACCGTTTGTCCCACAGTGCTGGAAGATTTTTTCGATGTGCTGCGAGGCGGTGAGACCGAGCGACTCGTTGGCCTGGGTCATCAGGTTGCCGACGTAGACGCGCGTGGCTTTGGAGGCTGCGATGGCTTCGGGGATCCCGCGGACGAGCAGGTTGGTGATGAGCGAGGTGTAGAGCGAGCCGGGGCCGAGGGTGATGAGGTCGGCGTTGGCGATGGCTTCGAGTGCGCCGGGGAGAGGTTCGGCGTCGGCGGGCGAGAGCATGAGTTCGAGGATGCGGTGTGGGCTGGCGGTGATGCTGGTCTCGCCGCGAACGATGGAGCCGTCATCCATGTTCGCGGTCAGGGTCACGTTCGTGTTCGTCGCGGGATAAATTCGACCGCGGGTGGCGAGGATCTGCGAGGACATTTGAACGGCCTGGGCGAAGTCTCCGGTGATGTGGGAGAGCGCCGCGACGAAGAGGTTGCCGAAGCTGTGACCTTCGAGGTCGCCCTGGTCGAAGCGGAACTGGAAGAGCCTGGAGAGGAGGTGTTCATCCTCGGAGAGCGCGACCATGCAGTTGCGAACATCGCCCGGCGGAAGCATCTTGAAGTCTTCTCGGAGGCGGCCGGAGGAGCCTCCGTCGTCGGTGACGGTGACGATGGCGGCGAGGTCACGGATGAGACAGGAAAGCGGTGGGGCTGCGGCTTGCCCGCGGCGGTCGGTATGGGAACGGGGCTGGAATGCTGGGTTGGGCGCCGGCTCGGCGTCGGCCTCGGATTCAGAACGGCGAGTGGGGGGCGAATCGGTTGAACGGCGGGACGCGGAAGGCGCAGGAACGTAACGCTTGAGTCCGCGGAGGAGGGTGGAGAGGCCGGTGCCGCCGCCCATGGCGACTACGCGGAGGGAGGGCTGGGGATTTTTGCTGGGCGGGGATGGATTCGATTCGGGATTCACGGCTTCATTCGAGTTCGGGCATGGCTGATCGGTTGCTATCGAGGTTATCAGGTTCAGTGGGGAGGACTGATGAGGAGGCAGAGGACAAGTTCGCGGCGCGGGCGGATTACATCCCCACCTTTCGCAAGAGCGCGAAGGATGGGGCACCCGATACGTGTTGCGGAAGAAGAAGCAGATTCCCTACGGGAATGACGAGCAAGAAGCTTGCGACACTGGCGTCAGGCTTCGGGGTAGAGGAGTTCGGTGAAGCGGGGGTCGTCGGCCATGTCCTGGAAGTCGGAGTCGGCGCGGGCCTGGATGCGGTTTTTCGCGTTGAGGCGGATGGCCTCGGTGAGGTGTTCGAGGCAGGTGTGCGAGTCTCCGGTCATGCTGGCGAGGACGGCGAGGCCATAGAAGGCGTAGTCGGCCTGCTTGTTTCCGGCGAGGATCTGTTTGAGTTGGGCGCGCGCGTCCTCGTAGTTGCCGTCGTTGAGCAGGGAGATGGCGTAGTCGTATCGCTCTTCGTGGGAGAGGAACTGGGTCTTGCCCTTGGAGACCTGCTGCAGGCAGGCGTTGATGTACATGCGTATGCGCTCGGCCAGGTCGGCGGGGCTGGAGGCAAGCATCTGGTTGAAGGCGGTGTGGGCCTTGTCGTACTTGCCATCCTGCATGAGGCGAAGCGCGGCCTCGTACAGCGCGAGTGTGCGGGCACGCGACCCGTCGGCGGATGCGGGCGGGACCCGGGCGAGTGTGCGAGGACGTTTGACGGTTGAGGGAGAAGCGGTCTTCATCGAGTTGCTGTTCCTGTCTGCAGATGTTGCCGGTGGGTTGGTGTGGGTGCCCGACGGGTTGTGAGCGATTGTCTTCGACCGATTGCGCTTAGCGTGCGGATGGTGCCTGGGAACATCCAAAACTATATCGGTTACTTGTTCCGGTTTTATACGCACACTTGGGGAGAAGGTCAACCCGACTTCCGGGTGAGTTGGTGAGTGTAGACCGCCGGGTTGAGCTCAGGGTCGTTATACATCTTCATCTGGCGGTAGAGTTTGAAGCGCCGCTTGCGGTTGAGGACGTCGCTCCAGAGGGCGTCCAGACAGGCGGCGAGGTCGTTGCGCTGCTCTTCGAGCAGGGCGAGGCGGACAAGATTTTTCTGGCGGTGGACCTCGGATGCAGAGGTGCGACGGCTCTCCTCGGCGGTGTGGTAGATCTTGAGCGCGAGGATGGACAGGCGGTCGAGGATGAGCCCGGGCGACTCGGAGTGGAGGGGCGCGTCGGGGTTCTGGTCGCCGGCTGCGGCGAGCAGAATGCGGTCCATGGCTTCGACCAGGTCGTTGCGTTGCTGGTTGAGGATGTCGATGGCGCGCTTGACGGCGGCGATGTGGGCGTCGGAAGCTCCGGGCTCGCGCGCCTTATCCTCCTCGTGCCATAGGTCGAAATTGGCGCGGTGATGGGCGAGTGCGGTTTCGACCAGGTTCGCGGGCTGCGGCGCGAGCGCGGTGATGGAATTCCGGGGCGGTGAGGGGCAAGGCTCGCTGTCGTGCCAGCGGAGGGTCGCTTCGTCGTGCAGTCGCGTGATCTGGATAGCGTTCAACATTGCGTGAGGGCCGTCCAATGCTGGGATTGCCCATCCAACTGTAGCAGCAGCTTCGGTTCGGTCCAAAGCTTTCGTGGACGCCTTCGGGAGGCAGGAAGATCTCCGGGTTCACGGTTCCATTTATCATTGGACCAGTCGCTACAGTCTCCAACTCGATTGACGCGTCGCGCTAGATGGGTCCGCGTAGCGTGCGGCCGTCAGGAAGCTTGGCCCACGCAAAGTACATTTGGTCCTGCACGGGGAGCAGAGGCTGTCCCCAGGAGAAGCGTTTGCTACCTGAGTCGCCGATTCGGAAGGTGCTGGTCTATCGCTTGGGCAGCCTGGGAGATACGGTTGTGGCGTTGCCGTGTTTCCACCTTATTGCGCGCACCTTTCCGCAGGCGGAACGCCTTCTACTGACCAACTTTCCCGTCCATGCCAAGGCTCCGGCGTCGGCGGCAGTGTTGGGCGATTCCGGTCTGATTCACGGCTACATGCGCTACACCGTGGGCACGCGCCGGATCGGTGAATTGCTGCGGCTGGCGTGGGAGATTCGCCGCTTCCGCCCTGATGTGGTTGTCTACCTGATGCCGCTGCGCCCATGGAAGAACATTCGCCGAGACCGGATTTTCTTCAGGATGGCCGGGGTCAGGCGGGTTGTTGGATTGCCGGGTGAGCAAGAGCTGAAACACCGCTTCGACACCGCAACGGGACTCTACGAGTCGGAGGCAGTTCGGCTGGCGAGAGCCATTGCAGTGCTGGGTGATGCTCATCCGGAAGATCTTGCCAACTGGAACCCGCACTTGAACGCGGCCGAGATGGAAGTGGCGGCAAGTGTGCTTTCTCCGTTGCAAGGCAGGCAGTTGATCGTGTGTGCGCCCGGTTGCAAGATGCAGGCCAATGATTGGGAGCAGGAGAATTGGCGTGCATTGCTTGGCCGCCTCTACCGGCACTATCCCTCTTATGGCGTGGTCGTGGCCGGCGCCAAAGAGGATGCAGCGATGTGTGAATATGCCGCTTTGGATTGGCCCGGCGCCAAGTTGAACCTGGCGGGACGCCTGAGTCCTCGCGAATCCGCCGCAGTTTTCTCGCACGCTGCGGTATTCCTTGGAACTGACTCGGGGCCGAAACACCTGGCAGCCTGTATGGGGGTTCCGTGCGTCTGTGTGTTTGCCGCGCGGGATTTACCGGGAGTGTGGTTCCCGCCAGGCAAGCGTAACCAGATCATTTATCACCAGACGGAATGCTTCGGCTGCGGTCTTGAGACATGTATTGTGATGGAAAAGAAATGTATCCGTTCGGTGACGGTCGATGAAATGGAGCAGGCCGTAGGCCGTGTTCTAGGCCGGGGAGTGAATGCTTAGAACGCGTGAAGAGGAGGCTGGGTTCGTATGTTGATCGTTACGGGAGGCGCTGGATTCATCGGTAGCAACCTGGTTCACGAACTGAATGCGCACGGCCTCGCGGACATCCTCGTGGTGGACAACTTCGCCAATGCGAGTAAATTCGAGAACCTGCACGGCGCGCGCTATGTGGATTACATGGACAAGCGGGAGTTCCGCCGCGCTATCGCAGAAGGTGCGCTCGGGGAGGGAGGGATCGAGGCTATCTTCCACCAGGGAGCCTGTTCCAACACGCTCGAGGACGACGGCGTCTACATGATGGACAACAACTTCCAATACACGAAGGAAGTGTTGGCGTTCGCCATCAGGAACAGCGCTCCCCTGGTGTTTGCTTCGACCGCGGCGGTCTACGGGCTCTCCGGCCCCGGGCACTTCACGCCTACTATCGAGAACGAGCGCCCCTTGAACATCTACGGGTTTTCGAAGCTGGCCTTCGACCACTATTTTCGCAACCAACTCGCTCTGGACCAGGTGCCTATTACTGCCGTAGGGCTTCGCTACTTTAATGTCTACGGTCCGCGTGAGCAGCACAAGGGACGCATGGCCTCGGTGATCCACCACTTCACGAAACAGATGAAGGAAACCGGCAAGGTGTGTCTTTTTGCCGGCACCGGCGGCTACTCAGATGGCGAGCAGCGCAGGGATTTCGTCTACGTCGGCGACCTGGCGCGCATGAATATGTTCTTCGCGCAGATTGGCCCTTACGCACCCAAGTCCAACGAGGCCCGCAAGACCTATCGCGGCGTGGTCAATGCGGGCTCCGGCGTCAGCCGCACCTTCAACGATGTGGCCAAGGCGCTGATGGCCGTGCATGGCCCGGTGGCGATTGAGTATGTTCCGTTCCCCGCCGATCTTGAAGGTCGCTATCAACATTTCACTGAAGCGGACCTGACCGGACTGAGGGAACTCGGCTGCGACCTCGCGCCGACTGCGCTGGAAGAGGGCATCGTCGAGACATACGCTACGCTGCGGGCAATCGGTGGCTAGATCACCCGGGCCGATCGGCGGATACGATGTTGCGAACCAAAGTATCCGCGGCCTCGACCAACGACGGGAAGCACAGGTCGGCTAACTCCCGCGCTGTTTCGGCGCCGGGCTTTCGGTGTTCAGGTTCGCCTTCGAGGTAGATGGTGAGCATGCCAAGGCGGCGTCCGAACTCAATATCCGACCACGAGTCTCCGATCATCGCGCTCGATTCCGCGGTGATCTCGGGGAACTCTGCTACGGCTTGTTTAAAGAGGCCCGGCAGTGGCTTGCGGCAGTTGCATTGAGCTTTGTCGTGGGGGCAGAAGTAGAAGGCGTCCACATGCGCGCCCTGCTTCTTCAGGTCGCTCTGAAAGGAGGAGTGGATGCTTCGCACATCTGCGGACGTGTAGAGTCCGAGGGCGACGCCGCGCTGATTCGAGACGACGACAACGCGCAATCCCGCATGGTTGAGCCGGGTAATCGCCTGTGGCACCCCGGCTAGCGGATGAAATTGGCCCGGGGAAGTCACATAGTTTCCTTCCGGCAACTTTCGATTCAGGACGCCGTCGCGGTCGAGGAAAACTGTGCGCAGGGTGCGAGGCAGAAAGCTGTCTTCAGAGTCGGCCACCCAGCTATGATAGCAATAGGCTTGCTGGTGCCTGCTGGACGCGGATCGTGTGCGGAAAACATATGCACGGAAAGTGGGGAACCATGTCGACCAGTATGGACGCCGCAAGCATCTTCGGCGCAGCGATTGCGGAGCACCTGGAAGTCGTGCGCCAGATGGAAGCGCAGCAGCCGGTGTTGGAATCGATTGCGCAGGCGATGACGGCAACCTTGCGGTCCGGAGGCAAAATTTTGTGGTGCGGCAACGGCGGCAGCGCCGGGGATTCGCAACATCTTGCCGCAGAGTTGGTGGGCCGTTTTCGGCGCGAGCGTCGCGGAATACCGTCAGTGGCGCTTACGACCGATGGCTCGACGTTGACTTCGATCGCGAACGACTATGGCTACGAGGCGGTCTTTTCGCGTCAGGTGGAGGCTCTCGGAGCGAAGGGCGATGTTTTGGTGGGCATCTCCACCTCCGGCAACAGCGCAAATGTAATCGCGGCACTCAAGGCTGCCCGTTCTCAGGGACTTGTGACGGTGGCGTTTACCGGCGCGGGTGGCGGTAGACTGTCCGCGCTGGCCGACCATCTTTTCACGGTCGCATCACGCGATACGGCGCGTATCCAGGAGGCACACATTCTGGCCGGCCACATGCTTTGCGACTGGATCGAGTTGGACTGGTCCGGCGGGGCGGCGTGCGAAGGCGCAACGACCCCGGAGGCTCTTGCGGCCCCGCTGTCCAAGGGGGCCCGGTGATCGAGCAACTGCACGAGGTGATCCAGGAAATCGAACACAAATGGGCCCTGAAGCGCCTGCTCGTCGTAGGCGATGTGATGCTGGACAAGTACATCTGGGGCGAAGTGGGACGCATCTCGCCGGAGGCGCCAGTGCCGGTGGTGCGCGCCACACATCAGAGTCATCAGCCGGGCGGCGCGGCGAACGTGGCGATGAATATCTCCAGGCTTGGCGCGCAGACCGCGGTGATTGGGTTTACCGGCGGCGACGAGAACGAAAAGCTATTGGCGGAAAGCCTTCGCTCGAATGGGATATCTCCCCGGTTTGTTATCTCGGAGGGCTTCCCCACGGTTACGAAGCAACGCATCGTGGGTGGACGGCAGCAGATGCTGCGACTCGACAGCGAGCGGCTGGGCGCGCGGTCCATGGACGACTATGACCGCCTGGTGCAGAGCGCGCTGACGCATCTGCCTGGATGCGATGCGGTGGTGCTCTCGGACTACGCGAAGGGAGTACTGACGCCCGAGGTCTGCCAGGCGGTGATCCAGGCAGCGCGCGGGCTGAATATTCCGGTGCTGGTGGATCCGAAGAGCGCGGACTTTGCTCGTTACCGTGGCGCCACGACAGTCTGCCCCAACCTTGGCGAGTTGTCTACGGCATTGCATTTGGACGCGCACGACTTGAAGCCCTTGCTCGATGCTGCTGAGGGCCTGGTGAAGGAGCTTGATATTAAATTCCTCACAGCTACGCTCAGTGAGAAAGGCATCGCGGTGGTGAGGCCGGGCAATCGATTTCTGGCGCCGGCGGTGGCGCGGCAGGTGTTCGATGTGTCCGGCGCGGGCGATACGGTGATCGCGGTACTGGCTTTGTGCCTGGCGTCGGGGCTGAAGCCGGAGACGGCGGTTGGGCTGGCGAATATTGCGGCGGGGATCGTGGTGGGCAAGGTGGGGACCGTGCCGGTGGAGAAGCATGAGCTGCTGGCGGCGCTGAGTCCGGACATCGCGCTGCACGCGGAGGACAAGGTGGTGTCGCGTGAGGAGCTGGTGCAGCGCGTGGCGCTGTGGAAGGCGAATGGCGAACGCGTGGTGTTCACGAATGGCTGCTTCGATCTATTGCACATTGGTCACATCACGGTTCTGGAACAGGCGAGACGGTTTGGCGACCGGTTGATCGTGGCGATTAACAGCGACGCTTCCGTGAGCGGCCTGAAGGGGCCTAACCGCCCGGTCGTCGGTGAGAATGAGCGCGCCCGCGTGCTGGCTGCGTTGGCTGCCGTGGATGCGGTGGTGGTGTTTGAGGAGCCGACTCCGCTGGAACTCATCCTGGCCACGCGGCCGGACGTGCTGGTCAAGGGCGGCGACTACGTTCCGGATACCGTTGTCGGCGCCAGCGAGATGAAGAGCTGGGGTGGGCAGGTAAAGATTGTGCCTACGGTGGCGGGGTTTTCGACCTCGGTGCTGATTGCCAAGGGCGCCGGGAAGTAGGGCAGACAGGTGAGCCGCAACGCTGGCCGGCCGATTGAGGTCTGGAATTCGCTCCGGCATGGTGTACCCCCTGGTATCGATTCGTGCATAATCTTCCAAACAAAGCACTTATCGGCTATGCGATTTGCAAGATCCTGGAAACAAAGGAGATAATTTCCAGGATCTTGAAAACACTGTAGTTATGGTTTCTTTGGAGCTTTTGGGAGACACAAGCCTGAGGCTGGTGGATTCT
>OCZT010002275.1_pt1 | contig 19920 bp, 17 predicted proteins | sample 1539031 | NCBI WGS metagenome assembly OCZT01 (sample SAMEA3539308, study PRJEB22396) | soil metagenome | biome: tundra; feature: field; material: soil | place: USA | collected 2010-05 | depth 0.15 m | reverse complement strand
GCGTCAGAAGTGCGGCACGCCCTTGGGGCCGATGATGTCGACCCGCAGGATGTAATCCACGAACGAATTTGCGTCCATCCACCAGTGGACTTTCACGTAGGGGGAGTCGGTGCCCTGTCGAGATTCGCTCACGTACGCATTCCCGGACCCAAAGACGAAGACCCCCCCGCCGCCATAGCCCATGACGTAGGCGGACTTGACGGTCCATCCGTTCTTCAGTGACGTCGACGCGAAGAACTGGTCGTCGCCCCGATGACCGAAGAGGGGATCGTTGCTCGTCGGATGCAGAACGGTCCCCTGGCTCAGGTTCACCGCCGCGCCGGCCGCGGACCGGTCGTTGGTGATACCCAGCGTCCTGATCTCCATCGAGGGATTGAACACGAAGGGAACCAGCTTGCTCGAGGAAGTGCCCCGCTTCACGTACATCTGACCGCTATAGGCCTGAACGCCGGATACATCCGGAACGGCCGCAAAGATCTGCGTGTCGTTCCAGACGCTGACCGGGGCCACGAGATCTTTCCCGTTGGCGACGATGAAATGGACTTCGCCGGGAACGCCGGAGAAGCCGCTCCCCGAAATGAGGATCGGGTCGCCGGGTTGGCCTGAAGCGGCGCTCAACAACCCGACCGCAGGATCGGCGGCGAGCGTCGCCGGCGCGTTGGTCCCGGCACTGGTCACCTGTGCTTGCTGCGAACTGCCGATGGCGTTCGGGGTGGTCCCGACGGGGGTGCCGGTGGCGTTCGGCGTGGTCCCGGTGGGGGTGCCGGTGGCCTTCGTGTTGGCCCCGGCGGGGGTGCCGGTGGCCTTCGGGTTGGTCCCGGCGGGGGTGCCGGTGTCCTTCGTCGGGGCAGTCGTGACCGGCACGGGTACGGCGGAGGCCTTCTCGCCGACGGCGATTCGGGCCGACGCCTGCTGCAACGACTGAGCGCGGACCGTCAACTTCAGCGCGTTCAGGATGGCGACCTGCCTTGTCTGCTGCGCCGTTTGCAGTGCCGTCTGCTTGGCCGCAAGGTCGCTCGCAAGAGTCGACGACAGTTGCTGCGGCGCCGGCTTGGCGGCGAGCGCCTGGTTCGACTTGGCTGTCAACTCGGCCTGCGCCAGATTCACATCGCCCGCCGGATACTGAACGTTGACCGTGCCGGTTGCGGCATCCGCGACAACGAGCCTGATCGGCTTGTCGACTGCGGAGTTGGGAGCGGCCGCCGGCTGTGCGGGGCGGACGTTCGCGCTCCAGAGCATCCCCTTCTTCACGTCATCGGCCGTCGCCGCGTATTGGAGCGTCACGCTTCCCGTGCCCTGCTGGTCGACGGAAATCCCGCCCGGCTTCACCAAGCTGATGATCAACGGCACGCCAGTCCACCGGACCGCCACGACGATCGGTCCGGGACTGCCCACCACGAAACCGAACCCGGTCCGTTCGCCGGAGCCGAGCGCGAACGGCTGTGTCAGCGACGCGGGCGCGACCACCGGCGCGACGGGCTTCGCCGGCGCCACCGTGGTCGGCGGCAGTTGCTTTGGAGCGGTCACCACTGGGGGGCGCGGGGGCACGACGACTTGCGCGCGGGTCGCGGCCGGGAATGCGGCGAGCGCAAACGCCAGACCAAAACCGAACGGTGCCACCCGGTGGAGTATTTCATTCCGCATGAGAATTTCTCCTTCAGCGCGAACGCTGGAATTCAGTGCGAGAAGCGGTCCTCTCAAAACCTACCTCCGTTGAAGCGGGCCACCAGCCAATCGCGTTGCGGTTCAGCGGCAACATTCTCGCGTCAGAAGTGCGGCACGCCCTTGGGGCCGATGATGTCGACCCGCAGGATGTAATCCACGAACGAATTTGCGTCCATCCACCAGTGGACTTTCACGTAGGGGGAGTCGGTGCCCTGTCGAGATTCGCTCACGTACGCATTCCCGGACCCAAAGACGAAGACCCCCCCGCCGCCATAGCCCATGACGTAGGCGGACTTGACGGTCCATCCGTTCTTCAGTGACGTCGACGCGAAGAACTGGTCGTCGCCCCGATGACCGAAGAGGGGATCGTTGCTCGTCGGATGCAGAACGGTCCCCTGGCTCAGGTTCACCGCCGCGCCGGCCGCGGACCGGTCGTTGGTGATACCCAGCGTCCTGATCTCCATCGAGGGATTGAACACGAAGGGAACCAGCTTGCTCGAGGAAGTGCCCCGCTTCACGTACATCTGACCGCTATAGGCCTGAACGCCGGATACATCCGGAACGGCCGCAAAGATCTGCGTGTCGTTCCAGACGCTGACCGGGGCCACGAGATCTTTCCCGTTGGCGACGATGAAATGGACTTCGCCGGGAACGCCGGAGAAGCCGCTCCCCGAAATGAGGATCGGGTCGCCGGGTTGGCCTGAAGCGGCGCTCAACAACCCGACCGCAGGATCGGCGGCGAGCGTCGCCGGCGCGTTGGTCCCGGCACTGGTCACCTGTGCTTGCTGCGAACTGCCGATGGCGTTCGGGGTGGTCCCGACGGGGGTGCCGGTGGCGTTCGGCGTGGTCCCGGTGGGGGTGCCGGTGGCCTTCGTGTTGGCCCCGGCGGGGGTGCCGGTGGCCTTCGGGTTGGTCCCGGCGGGGGTGCCGGTGTCCTTCGTCGGGGCAGTCGTGACCGGCACGGGTACGGCGGAGGCCTTCTCGCCGACGGCGATTCGGGCCGACGCCTGCTGCAACGACTGAGCGCGGACCGTCAACTTCAGCGCGTTCAGGATGGCGACCTGCCTTGTCTGCTGCGCCGTTTGCAGTGCCGTCTGCTTGGCCGCAAGGTCGCTCGCAAGAGTCGACGACAGTTGCTGCGGCGCCGGCTTGGCGGCGAGCGCCTGGTTCGACTTGGCTGTCAACTCGGCCTGCGCCAGATTCACATCGCCCGCCGGATACTGAACGTTGACCGTGCCGGTTGCGGCATCCGCGACAACGAGCCTGATCGGCTTGTCGACTGCGGAGTTGGGAGCGGCCGCCGGCTGTGCGGGGCGGACGTTCGCGCTCCAGAGCATCCCCTTCTTCACGTCATCGGCCGTCGCCGCGTATTGGAGCGTCACGCTTCCCGTGCCCTGCTGGTCGACGGAAATCCCGCCCGGCTTCACCAAGCTGATGATCAACGGCACGCCAGTCCACCGGACCGCCACGACGATCGGTCCGGGACTGCCCACTACGAAGCCGAATCCCGTCCGTTCCCCAGTGCCGAGTACGAATGATTGCGACAACGAAGCCGGCGCGGGCGCCGGTGCGACAGGCTTCGCCGGCGCCACCGTGGTTGGCGGCAATGTCTTTGGGGCGGTCACCACGGGGGGGCGCGGGGGAACTGCGACTTGCGCGCGGGTCGTGGCGGGAACTACCGAGAACGCGAGCGGCAGGGCCGCCACGAATGGCGCAACCCGGTGGAGTATTGCATTCCGCATGGGAAGAACTCCTCCAGCATCGACGCTGGCCCTCAGTGAAAAAGCAGTCCTTCGCAAACCTACCCCTGTCGCAACGAACCGCCAGCAAACCGCAATAGGGTCCATCTCAGGGAGTCTCGTCCGACATCGGCCCCTCGGTGCAGCGGCCGGATCACTCGCTGGTCACTCCTTGGGCGGACCGCCCGTCTTCTCTGCGGTCCACACATAGCTGCCCGCTCCGCCCTGGCTGAACGTTCCGCGCATCGCGTTGCCGGCTATCACTCCGACGTAGCGCTGATCGCCCTGGGTCCGGCCGAAGCTGATGGCCGTATCCTGGATCTTGAGATCGAGCATCGTTTCCCATGCACCGCCTCGCAGGCTGAACCGTCCCTGATGGGTGCCGCCGAGGTCGACGATCTCCATCGTGCCGGGCCAGCCATTGAGGATGACGTTCCAGGTGCCGACGGCTGCGGAGTTGCCCGGAGGACGCGGTGGAGTGACCGGCGGTATCACCGGTGCGACCGCTGACCGTGGAGCCGCCGGAGTCGCAGGTGCCGAAGCAGGCGTCGTCCCCGGGCGTGTCGCCGACGGTGTCGCCGGCGTCAAGCCCGGCGAAGCCGTGGACACTCTCGCCACCACCGGTGCGTTCCTCGCGTTCGCCCTGAAGGTGTACGTGTAGATGTACTGCGTTCGCCGGATGAACACGCCGTAGTCCGCGATGATGTACAGCACCGTGCCCGGCGTCGCTGTGGGAGCCGTGTAGATCTTGCTGGCTTCCTTGCTGTGTTCGCCGAGTTTCAGGCTGTAGTTCGCCGACAGCCCGCTCCATGCGTCGCCGATGGCGGGGCAGTTCGCCGTGAGGCTCCCGACGCCGCCGACGCCAAGGCCCTTGGGGTCGTCGGTTCCCGCGTCCGAGACCGTGATCTTGAAATGGACGTCCTCGCCCGGATAGAGCACGTTGGGTGGTGACGTCCACGCCATCTTCATGCGCACCCTGACCGTGTTCACCTTCGGGTCGGGATGCCCGAACGTGCCCTGAGCGCTTCCCGATCCATCGGCACCTGATTCCGCCGGCTGGAGCTTTCGCATGAAGTCGTCATCGACCTTCTCGACGACCAACTCCGTCTTCTCGAGGACCCAGCCTCCGTTGGCAGTGGCCGGGGCGGTGCCGCGAAACTGTTTGTCGCCCGCTGTCGCCTTTGCCGCCTTGTCCAACTGCCATTGCGCGTTCTTCCTGTTCCAGTCGCGAACCAGAAGTCTCGCGCGGGCTTCGAATTGCTTCGGGGTGAGCAACCCATCGACCATCATGTTCAGTTCGTCCGGATCGGTGGGATCCAGGCGCGTCGTGGGTTTCCACGACAGGAGCGTATTCCAGTTCTGCCAGAAGTCCCTGAAGCCGACGGCGATCCGGTCCCGGTAGACTCTCGCCTGCTCGACGTTCGTCGGTTTCGGGCTCCAGAGCGCCGGGTCACTCGGGAGCGCCATCGCGTCGCGAACCGCAATGCCGTCCGCCATGGCCATGTAGTAATGCACGAGTTCCGGACGCCCCTTCCCGAGCTCCTCGGCGATCTGGTATCCGAAGTCGTGCCGTTGCGCGACCATGTCGAGCGCGTCGATCGGCGGGAGCATGCCGACCCGCGACGAGTCTTCGCTGCCTCCCCACCACCCCGGACCATACCAATTTCCGTACCGGAAGAGTGTCGTTCTCTCTCCCCAGTAGCCGTCCCAGAAGATCTTTCCGATCACGTCGTCCCGTTGCTGGGAAACCAACGGCGTGGCCGATAACACACAGGCGATGAGTGCGTTGAGCATGCGGCAGCGCATGTCGTACCTCTCTGGCATTGGGTTCACGCGTACTAGGAGACGACGGGCCGCATGAGCTGCGTTGCCATCGCCTCACCGAAGCAACCTATGGTTGTCGTCCGGACGTCGCCAGCGTCTTCCCACGCGCGCGTCAACCGGAGCGCGCGGTCGCGTCTGCGTGAACCTCGGGGTGCCGGGCCCCGAGCGCCCTACTTCGGCTGCGGGATGATGCGCAGGTACGGCTTCGGCGCCTTCCACCCGCCCGGGTACTTCGCTCGCGCCTGCTCGTCCGTGACGGAGCCTGAAATGATGACGTCGTCGCCGTTCTTCCAGTTGACCGGCGTCGCGACCTGATGCTTCGCCGTGAGCTGGAGCGAATCGAGCACGCGCAGCACCTCGTCGAAGTTGCGCCCCGTGCTCATCGGATAGGAAAGCGTCAGCTTGATCTTCTTGTCCGGTCCGACGACGAACACGGTGCACACGGTCTGGTTGGTCGCGGCGGTTGCGGGTCGCCGCGCGGTACTCGACACGCGCGGCGGAGCCCTCTACCGGTCACACCGGCAGATCAGCCGTCGAACTACTTCGAGATGGCGAACGAACCTCCGATTCCGTACGTCACTTTCGCACCGTTGATGAACACCTGCTTGGCGCTCACGATGATCGTGTAGCCGGCGTCGTTGGGAAGCAGGGCGAATCCGCCACCAAGCATTGCGCGGCTGCCGTGCTGCTCGCTGATGCCGCTCGCCGAGTAGGTGCCGTAGCCGTAGCCCGGCTCAAGGAACGGGACGAAGCGGAAGCCGGTCGCGTTCGCGTCAACCCACGAGAGCGGAAGCGAGAGGGCGCCGGCGTAGTAGGTACCGCCACCAGACTTGTTCGAGATTGCCGTGCCGATCGCCGGCCGGATGCCGACGCGGAAATCGCTCGTGGTGAGTGGAGCGAGCCAATCCACGCCTATGAGAGTGAGACTCGTGCAGCCGTCGCAGAATCCGATGCCGGCAGTCACGCCGAACTGTCCCGGGCCCGCTTCCATGGCAAACGACGCGGCCGCCCGATGAATCGCGCCGCCCGCGGCGTCCGTCGCGCCGTAGCGGATGCTGAACGACAATTGCGTGTCCCCTTTGCCGCCGACCAGCGGTGCCATTTGAACGCCGCCGACCGGGCTCAGCGTGAGCGCGCTGTACGCCGTGGCGTCTCCAATTGACTGTGCTGCGGCCGGGACCGATAACGCAAGTGCGGCGAGGGCCGCGAATACTGTTCTTGAGCGCATAACTCCTCCGTCGGAGCGAGAGACCTACGCCTCATCATGCCGTTGGCGACGGTCCCGCACAGTCGGGCGGATCCCGCGGACTCGTCGGGGCTTCGGAGTCAGCGAATCGCTTCAATCCATCGGGGTTATTCCTGTCGGCGGAAACACGGTGATCCCGCAGCGTCTCGCATCCCGACTGGTGTGGCGAGGTGGCAAACGCGGGATCGCGCTCGCCTCCGTGCGGCAGTTTATCGTTGAGGCTGGGGACCGCGCGGTGGCGGTTCTCCCTCGCTATCCTGACGGCGAACCGCAGTCACTCCCCCGCGATCATGCACGCAAGGGAACCATGTGCTTTTCGGCAGCGGGGAGCTTCGGCATGTCGGGCGTTCTCGCGGTCGTGGGAGCCGCCTCGTTGGCGCGGAGCGCCGGCCGGCCGCAACGTCTGTTCGCCGCGATTCCTCTGATCTTCGCCGCGCAACAGGCAACCGAAGGCGTCGTGTGGACGACGATGGGCGCGGGCGCCGATTCAACGCTGCATCGCGCGGCGGTGGACGCGTTTCTGGGAATTGCACTGGTGGTGTGGCCGATGTGGTTGCCGTTCTCGCTCCGCCAGATCGAAAAGGACGCCGTTCGCCGCCGCGCGCTCACGGGGCTGTGCTGGCTCGGCGGCGCCGTTTCTGCGACGGCGCTGGTCCTGTTGCTCAAATGGCAGCCGGTCGCGTTGGTCGTGGGTCACAGCATTCGCTACGACTACGCGGGAAGCACTGACGCCCTGCAAAGCTTCATCAACCTCGCCGCGTACGTCACCGCGACGGTGGTCCCGTACTTCGTCTCGACCGCGCGGATGATCCGAACGATCGGGCTTACGTTCGTGGTGTCGCTGCTGATCGTCTACGCGGTGCAGCGCGACGTCCTGACGTCGGTGTGGTGCTTCTTCGCGGCGGTCATCAGCGGACTCATTCTGCTCGCCGTCGCCCAAGTTCAGCCTCAGACCACCTCTGCACAGGTGGTCTGATCGACCACTTTTCCGTGAATGGCCGCACCGGTCTGCGCGTGCGCCGAGGCCGCGACGAGCGCGACGCCGAGCAGGACGGCGAATAGTAGCCGGCGCATTTTACCGCCGGCTCCCCGTCCAGAACGCCACCACGCCGCAGTTCGTGTCATTCGCTTGAAGGCTGATCGGCATGTTTCCGCGCCGCGGGTAGACCTCGATTGCCATCACGTCGTTCACGTTGATCAGCTGGTCTACGTTCACCGAACCGTACATCTGATTGCCGTCGAACAGGATCGCCATTGGGCAGCCACCGCCGGTTTGCAACGAGGTCTGGCTTGTCGAATGGATGGCGCAATTGCCGCTGATGTCGCAGATCAGCCGAACACCGTTCAGCCCCTGAAGCATGCGCGTCACCTTCGTCGGGTGGCGAAACTCGATTTCCTCCGGCCCGATGAACACGGCGCTGAGCGCGCCTCTCTGCCGCATCATCCAACGATCATAGAATCCGGTGAGGGCGAGCGCCGACTTGGGCGATGCTTCTCCGTTCACGGTCACGGGTGCAAGCGTCTGCGCAATTCTCGGAAGCGTGACCGTCATCGTCGCGACGGCGGGGAGGTCGACCTTGCCGAACCAAGGCGCAAACCCGATTCGCGCGACTCGAACGATAAGCTCCTGACGTTTCCCGCTGCCAAGGTTGATCTCGCCCTTCTCGTCCGTGATGCGCGTCGTCGCGCCCTCGAGGGTGACATTCGCATACATGATGGGCTGGCCATTCTCTGAGACCACTCGCACCATTCGCCCCTGTGCGCCGGCGTCGGTCCCGGAATCGAGCTGCATCCTCCCGAACGGCGTCTCGGCGCGCACGAGCTTCAATCCGATGCCGACCGTCGAATCCGGCGGGAGACGAAGCTGAAACTCGATCGCCTCGAATCCGCCGTGCTCCGCGCGGACCGTTATCGGGCCGGACGGCAGTTCACCGAGACGGAAGTACCCATGCTTGTCGGTAAGCGTCGCGAACAGCGGATCTTCCGTATAGACGAGCGCCGATCGGATCGTGTCGAGCGCCGCGGTGCGGTGTTGGAACGCAAGGTCGAGTGTCACTATGCCGTGCGGCGCAAGCGTGATCGCCGTATCGACGGGCTGCCAGCCGGGCATCCGGACGCGTAGGCGCGTCGGCCCCTGAACCAGTTGGCCGACAGCATACCGGCCCGCCTCATCGGTCCGGCCGCCACGGCCCGACGTCAGCACGTAGACCTCGGCGTTTCCTATGGGATTGCCGGCCGAATCCGAAACGGTGCCGCGCACCGTCGATGCCGTGTCATGTTGCGCGAACACGCTGGCGGCAGGCACCAGGATCGCGGCGCCGTCGGACCGAAGCACTATGGCCACCGGCGAACCCAGCAGCACCTCCGTGAGGGCAGCCGCGACGGAGATGTCTCCCGCCTTGAGGTGCACCGCGCGTCCGGCGTCCACCAAGTCGCCGGCATACACGAATTGAAGGCCGGACAGGTCGGAGATCGTCCGCAGCGCAATACGCAGCGACACACCGTCCAAGTCGAGGGCGATTCTCTTGCGCAGTGTCGGCACGTGCGCAGGATCGACCGCCGCGGGCAGCGTGTTCGCCTCTTGCACCGCGAGAAAGAAGCTGAGCGGACTTTGCGATGCGTCGGGCGCCTTCTGCTGTGACGACAGCGATGTCGGCGCGATCAGCATCGCGGCGACAATCCGCATCTCGAGGTGCTTGAAGCGGAAGCGGCGTTCGTCGCCCGAATCCGCGCGCGCGTCTGGCGTCATACTCATACGGCACGGCACCCCCGCCCCACCCCTAATCGGGGGCGGCCGGTGCCAGAACGCCTTGAACCGGTAAGTCGATCTCCGAGTCACCGCGCTCCGACCTCGGGAGCGCCTTACCTCACGATCGCGGCGAGCGCAGCCCAGTCGAGCGTGTCGCTGATCTTGGTGAAGGCACCGTGAAAACGCTTGCAGTACGGAGTGGGGTCGTCCTGCGAGTCGCAGGGTGGGAGGCCGGGAATGGTAATGGTGAGCGACTGGATATCACCCGGACGGGCGGCATCGAAGAAGGCGGGATTCCGTTGCACGATTGCCTGGAGCGGAGCGCCGTTCTTGTCCAGTTGACCGGCCGTGCCAAGGAGCGGCGCGCTGCCTGTGCGCACAAAGCCGTAGTTCACGTACGCAGCCATGTCGAGATATGCCGGCGCGGCGCCATCTGCCGCCGACATCGTGTCGAACTGCTTCTGAAGCTCCTTCGCGACTTCGGGTATTTCGCGAAATTGTTCGATGGCGATCTTCATGACGCGTGCACGCGACGCCGGGATGAATGGCGGCACGGTACGCTTGGTGATGAAGATGCAACCGGTATGGCGTTGCCCGGACTCGTCGACGGACTCCCCATACGTCACGAAGCCGTGGAAGTTTCCAATGGCGGGCGGGTTGTATAGCTGTCCGTCGCGATCGTCGAAGTGGGCAAAGTTGTTCGAGCTCAGGAAGCATTCGAGCGTATTCGCGTACACATCGACCGCCAGGCCCTCGGCATGTCCGCCCACGTGTGTGTCGACCGTTCCGTCCGGTTTCAGACTATGCGAAAACAGAAAGTTGAGGTACGCTCCGGTGAGCATCTTGCTGTCCCCTCGTCCCGTCAGCACGTTGCGGGGAAGCACCGAAAAGCCGATGGGTGGGTTGAGTACCGGCAGGGGCCGAAACAGCGCGGCGACGGCGTCGAGTTGAGCGGTCAGGCTTCTCTCGGCCGGGCTTGGGCTTCTGGGTCCGATGCGATCCATCTTGATCCACACGCCCGGTGTTGTCGTTGGATCGCCTTGCACCGCGGCCTGCGCGTCGACCGGCTCGGACGCCACCGTGGCGACGCCGAGTGCGGCAAGGAGAACCATCTGCCGAATGGTCGCAGGTCGAATCACAAGCAACTCGTGCGGTTGGGGTCGAGTGGGAGGAAGGGGCCGACAACTACCTTGGCTTCCATCACCTTCGGCCCGTAGACTGTCTTTGTCTGGCCCGTGACCGGCCAGTTAGACAGGTCGTATCGCGGTTCGAACGAGTATGTGTAGGTGCCCGCCGCAAGGCCGCCCTGGACGAAGAACGTATCGGCGGCAATGAGCAGGGTCGGAAGCGCAACGCTTACCGGGTTTCCCCAGAGCAGCGGGTGCAGCCGATAGCCGCTCACATCGGGCCACCCATGCCACACAAAGCGAAACGTCGACGGTGGAGAATAGGAGCAGCGCCCGTAGACGGGTAGCGTGGGGTCCCAACCCATCTTCGATGGCGATGTGATGGCATAGGTCGTGTTCGTCGTGTCGGCACCCGCGACCCACTCGACACCGATCAACTTCACCGCGGTTACCGCGTGCAGCGCGGCCACGCGGAGATACACCGCCGTGCTGGGCGGCAACCGGCGGACCGTGTCGGCGAGGCCAACCACGTCGTGGTCGAGGACCCACGGGCCTGTTTGCGTGACCGCGCGAAGAACGCGGTACCGACTCTCCGACGAGTACGCAGGCCACGTCAGCGCAATCGTCGTGAGGAACGCATAAACCGATGGGGACGGAAGCGCGGTGGCCACCAAGCCGCTGCGGAACGCGGTGGCAGCCGCCGCAGCCGCCGCAGCCGACACCTGCGCCGACAGGGTGTTTGTGGCGGACAATCCGAGCACAAGGCTCGTGACGAAACACCGGCGGAACGGGGAGGAGGTCATTGGTCGAGTGTGTTGAATGGTCGTGTTTGTGCCGGCATCTCGCGGCCGACGACGACAAGCGCGATTCGCGCGACTGACTGGAGGTTCATCCGCATCCCGGGCCCATCCCGGGCCCGACGTTCACCCGCATCCGTACCAGCCCGGGCCCGTACAGCGACAGGGTCTGCCCGGGGCCCGGCCAGTTCGCGATGTCATATTGCGGTTCGACTACGTAGGTGTATTTGCCTGCCACCACGTTCGTTTGGACCAGAACCGTATCGCGGACGAGAACGCTCGGTTGCGGAACGGTGGTCGAGGTGTCGCTGGGCACAAGGAGAAGGACGCGCAACCGATAGCCGTTTGCATTGGGCACTCGAGCCCAGGAGAATTTTACCGTCGATGGGGGTGTGACGCTGCAGAGGCCGCTGATGGAGAAAGAGTATCCTCCGATGGTGCCCACCATCGTCGAGGCCACTGTGGTGGTAGAGGCCATGTTCGTCGTGTCGAGAGCGATTGACTTCACCATGGTCTCCTGGTGCAGTGCGACCACGCGAAAGTACACCACAACACTGGGCGGCATGCGGGGGATGGTATCGACGACACCAGCCACTTCGTGCTCGAGGACCCAGGGGCCGTTCGGTGCGGCGGCGCGGAGGACACGGTACCGTGTCCCGGCCGAGTACACGGGCCACCGTAAGGCGACCCACTGGAGGAAGTCCATCGGCCCGTTGTTTGATCGCATCGGGGTGACCACCAAACCGGCGCGGAACGCGGCGGTATTCGGTCCCTGCGCCGACAGGGCATTGGTGACGGACAATCCGAGCACGAAGCTCGCAACGAGACCCCGGCGGAACGTATGAGAGATCATTGTTCGCGTGTGTTGAATTGTGGTGTGGCGTCGGAATCGTATCGTCGGCGTCCCCAAGGGACTTCAAAGGCTCAGAACACCACGCCCCCAAACAGCAGCGTGGGGCTTGCAGTCCACTTGAAGACAACCTCGCTCCCCAGCGTACTGATCGTGATCGAGGAGTACACGGGCGGCACCTTTCCGGTCTTCACCTCGGCGGCGAGTTCCGTGTTCGCATTGGCCGCCGTCTTCGTGGCGTCGCTCGAGCTGCCGAGGACCAGGTGGGTCACATAGTTGATGTTGCCGGACGCCAGGGTGCCCGTGAGGTACGCGCTCGACATGGTCGTGCCCGAGCCGAGCGTCTTCGAGCGCACCGATATCCCCCACATCGTGGAGTTGACGTCGATGAGGTGCGCCGGGCAGCTGGAACCACAGCCTCCGGCGGCGGTCCACTTCTGCAGGAGCGCCGCATCCGAGGGCACCGTGACAATCGCGATGACCGTGCTCTTGCCGAAGCTGGCGGCGAAGAACACGGGTTTCGAGCCAGCCGCCGCGTAACCGGTGAGGCCCGTCGTCGGGTTGGTTGTGGCAACGAGCGCGGAGTTTCCGGTGGCAATCCTGGCGGCGCAGGCCGCCACGCGCAGCGGATCGATACTTCTGATCGACAGATAGGTAATCCCGGCGGCGTTTCCGTCCGCGGCCACGACGACGTCCTGGATGACCTGACCGGGATCAAGGCCGCATGACGCATTCATCTGTGAGATCCAGTTGAACGACGGCACGAGGGTCCCGACATAGCTGAAGGCCTGCTGACGGAGCTGGGGATAGGCCTGCAGGTCGTAGACGTTCACGCGCGCGATGAAAACGGTGCTCGAGGGTATACCCATTGCGGCCTGCGACCATGCGCTCGATGCGAGTTGCGCCCGCGCGGGGAACGCCATGCCGAGAATCGCCAGCGCTGGCAACAGCGCGGCAGAATGCAGGCGGCTCACATCTTCACCAGTTCGACGCGCCGATTCATCTGCCGCCCTTCCGGCGTGGTGTTCGGCGCGGCCGGTTTCGTCGACCCGAAGCCCTTGCTGACGAGGCGGGCGGCGTCGACCTGATACGTGGCGATAAGGAACTGCCGGACGGCCGCAGCGCGCTTGTCGCTCAGCGTTTGGTTGGAGGGCGCGTTGCCGACGTCGTCGGTGTGTCCCTCGATCGTGAGTTTGAGATCCGCATGCTGCTGCAGCATCTCTCCGATCTCCTTGAGCGTCGGCGTGCTTTCGGGCCGAATGACGTCGGATCCCACATCGAAGAGGATGCCCTGCGTCGATACGCGGCCGTTGGCCGTCAGCACGTCGTAGAGTTTTTTCCCGCCCGCGGCGACGCGAATGCTCGCGATGAGCGTCGGGTCGTCGGCCGCGCCGCCGCCCGGCATCTGGAAGAACAAGGTATCGGTGAGGACCACAGAGTCCTGCGGCGCGTTTGCCGTGCGGTGCTCATCGATGTACGCCTTGATGCCTCGCGCGTTGTCGATCGTGAACGTGCAGTTAACGAAGCCGGCCGGAGGGTTCGACTGGAACGGCTCGCCGGAGTCAGGACCGCTGTCATTGCCCTTGACCCAGGCGTTGTTGCTGTAGCAGCCGAACCCCGCCGAGCGCTGCCACGTGTTGGCGGTCGTCGCGATGAAGAGCGGGTTGTTGACATTCGAACTGTGATACCGAATCTCGACCGTGAACCGTGCCGGAAGCCGTTCGGGCAACTTCACCCAGAAGTTTCCACCGTCCGGGCTGCGCAGCATCGGTACGCCCCCGACTTTCACCACCTCGAGGTTGCCATCTTTCAATCGCATGCGGCGCGGGAAGTCGCCGACTTCGTTCCCGGTGAAGTCCTCAGTGAAGATCGTGCGGTCGCCGGGAATGAAGTCGTAGTTGAGCCATGCCCCCTGGCCGGGCGGCGCCGCGGGCGGTGCATTCGCGGCATCCTGCGCGGTGACCGCGGCCGGCGCGCTGGAGGCGATGAATATGAGTGTCGCGAGCAAAATTGCAGAACGAGGCATGGTGCTCCACTGGAAGGAGAAGGACATCAGGGTTTCGAGCCGGTTTGCGTGCGGGGCGGAATCTCCACGGGGACGATGTCGGTCGTATCGATGGCGCCCTTGAGCCCCAGCGCCACCACTCGATAGAACAGCCGCCGCGGGATCGTCAGCTCGGCGGGTTCTTCGTCCACCATGCCGGTCTTGCCGTCGGCGTGCGCCGCGTTGCACGGCGTGGACGAGGGCAGCGTGCGCCAGTCGCCGCCTTTCGATGCGGCCACGTAGCTCTGGTACCCGGTCGCGCCGGGGAGTGGTCTCCAGACCAGCGAAATCGTCGCGCATCCGGATCGCGCCGTCGCGCCACGGTCGGAGAACACCGTGGCGGTGAGACTCGAGCGGAATCGCGGGTCCGGACTCAGCGCGAGGACGGGAATCGCCAGTGCAACGCACGAAGCGGCGATGATGGTTGCGGTGCGGGACGTCATTACGCGCAAAACTAGGCCGCCATGTCACCCCAGCCTCAACAGTGTCAACACGCTGCGGGGTCATGGCTTGCGCCGCGCGCGCCGATGGCCCACGGTTCGAGATGGCTCGATTCCATCTCGTCACCTTGGGTCGGCTGGCCCTCGTCGATTCCAGCGGCACCGAGGACGAGCTCGGCAAGCGACGGCGCAAGCTGGTCTTGCTGGCAATATTGGCGCTCGCCAGGCGGCCGCTGTCACGCGACGCGCTGGTCGACCTGTTCTGGGGTGAGGAGCCCGAGGACAAGGCGCGGCACTCGCTGAGCGACGCGCTGTCCCATTTGCGCCGTGTGCTTGGCAGGGACGCGATACTGTCCGGGCAGGCGGAGGTGGGGCTCACCGAGCAAGCGGATCTCACCGTGGACGCGATTCAACTCGCCGCCGCGGCGGCGGCGGGCGATCATGAGCGCGTCATCGCGCTGTACGACGGCCCATTCCTCGACGGAATCCACGTTCCCGCTTCGCCGAGATTCGATGAGTGGAGCGCGCGCGAACGAGCGCGTCTCGAACGGACCGTCGTCGCCTCGTGCGCGTCCGTGTGCAGGGCGTACGCGCGCGAGCTCCGGTGGGAAGACTGCGCGCATGCGGCGTCACGTTGGCTGGATGTAGAAGCGGACTCAGCCGACGCCGCGCGATATCTGGAGACGGCACACGAAGCCCACATGTCGGCGCACGTTCCGCCACAAAGTCACGCAAAGCCGTCCGCGGAACGGTCGGTAGATCATCCGGCACCGCCGCCCACTGTCGTGGTCGGGACGGCCGTTCCTCGACGCCGTCCGGGGTGGCGCACGGCCGGACTCGCGTCGCTCGGTGTCGCCTTGATCGCGACGGGACCGTGGGTCGTCGGGCGACGCAGAGAGAGCCCGGCGGAATCGAGTCGTCAGGTCGTCGCGATCGTCGACGTGAAGATGGCGTCCGGAGATTCGGCGTTGCGCTGGCTGCAGGACGGCTTCGCGCTGATGATCGCGGCAAACCTCGCGCGCACGCCGACACTCGAAGTGGTGCCGCCGGGCCGCGTGCACGCGCTGCTGTTGCGGGGAAATCTCGACGCACATGCGCGCGACGCCGCCGGCGATGTCGACATCGCGAAACGACTCGGCGCACGGTGGGCCGTGACCGCCGTGCTCTCACGTACCGGTGACGGTGCGTACGTCACGCAGCTCGCGGTTCTCGATGCACGCGGCGGGGTCGCACGGAACTTCACCATCAGCGGAACGAACGTCATCACCGTGGCGGACCAGGCCGCAGCTCGCGTACGCAGCATCACCGCTGCCGCCGCGCCGGGGCCGCAACTTGCGGATGTTGAGACTGACAACGTCGACGCGTTTGAGCACTTCGCACGGGCCAACCAAGCCGGTGACGAGGGTCGGTACATCGATCAGATCAGGGAACTGGACGCCGCGGTGGCCGCCGACTCGGGATTTACCAGCGCGCTGGTCGGTCGGCTGCGCATCGCGCGCTACTACCTCGACACGGCGACGATGGCGCGGCTGGCGCACGCATACGACCGCTCGTCCTCCAGGATCACTCGATGGGACCAGCTCGAGCAGGCCGAATATCTTGCGCTGCACAACGGCGAGCACGCGCGCGCCGAGCAGTTGGGTCGCGAATTGGTCGACGCGTATCCGCACGACCCCAGGGCCTATCAGACCTTGGCGACGACGCTGTCGCTGCATGGCAAGTGGTACTCCGCCGATTCGGTGCTCCGGCGCGCGCTCCGTCTGGACTCCCTGGCCATGGCCGTCGGTCACGGTCCGTGCGTGCCGTGCGCCACGTACTCCGGCGTCGTCGAGAACGCCGCCGCCGTGGGGAATCTGGCCGATGCCGAGCACGCCGTACGTCAATGGCTCGCGCTGCAACCAGATCTTCCGGCCGCGTGGGCCTCGCTCGCATCCGTGCTCGCGTATTCCGGCCGTTTCGACCCCGCACTCGACGCTGAACGGCACGCCGCGCAGCTGGCCGGAGAGGACCCGGAATACGCGCTGCGCATCGGCCGCATTCTCGTGATGTCCCGCCGGCTTGGCGCCGTCGATTCGTTGATCAGGGGGTGGCGCGGGAGCACGCGCAACTACCAACTCGGTGCGCTCGACTTGGAATCGGTCGTCGAGCGCGAACGGGGCCAGTTTCGCGCGTCCGAGCGAACGCTGCGCCGGCTACTCCGCGAGTTCGGCGATGGCGGGCTGGAACTGGTGCGCGCGAACAGTCTCGCCCGCGCCGGACAGTACGACGAGGCGCGCCGGGTATACGAGCGGATTTCCCATCATGGCAGCCCCGACGAGCCGGCGTCGCCGGTCCAATCGCTTGCGGGCGATCGCGCGCGTACGTTCGCCTGGCATCACGCGCTCGAGGCCGATGCCATCGCGCCGGCTCGCGACAGCGTGCGCCTGCGCGCCCTTGCCGACTCGATCGAACAGATCGGCGCTCGCAGCTACTACGCCCGCGATTGGCGGTTACACCATCACGTCCGCGGCTTGATCGCGCTCATTGGCGGCAGGCCGGCCGAGGCATCGGGCGAACTGACGCAGGCGGAATTCGGCGTTGCCGGCTGGACCCGGACGAATGTCGCACTGGCCGAAGCACGCCTCGCACTGAACGACGCCGCCGGAGCGGTGGCCTCGCTCCGCGCGGCATACCAGGCGCCTCCGGACGCGATGGGACGCTATCAGCCGCGCAGCGAGATCGATTACTGGATGGCGCGTGCGTTCGCCGCAGCGCACATGCCGGACAGCGCACGCACATACGCGCGGTTTGCCGCCGACGCGTGGATCAACGCCGACGCCGAGGTTCAGGCGCGACGGCACGAAATGTCTGCTCTCGGCCGCGCCGCTCCGATTCATGTCGGGCAACGGTGAACAACCCCATCAACAACCATCAGGGTCGAATGACGCTGGTGCAGTCGAAGGTTCCTTGCAGCCGGACACCAGTGGAGAGCGTGGCGTCGAAGGTGACCGCTGCAGTCGACCCACGGTCGTTCACGGTCACCGTTCCCTTCCCCGACCGCCCGCCCGCTGACGCGATGGTATTGAAAGCAAAGGCGGTCATGTTCTCGTTCGAGCCGAAGAACACCTGCAGTGCGAACTGCGTGGCGCCGTTTTCGGTCGTCTTTAGATTCGGAATATCCAGCACCACGTTGTTGAGGGAATTCGGATCGCCGGGATCGCCACCGCCCCAGGACAGGTGCCAGGCAGCCGGACCGGACAGACCGTACGTGCAGCCCGCGTCCATGGTCCGGTCGAAGTTCCCGGCGTGGGCACCACCGGTGATCTCAAGGTGCATCCGGGCACCTCCGAGATCGGCAGATGGACTCACGGCAGTATCCACGGCCGCTGCTTTTGTGCCTTTCGTGGCCGCGGACGACGCGTCGGTGCGCTTCCCGCAGGCGCCAAGGGCAGCCACCAGCGTGAGAACCGCGAAAGTGCGGCCCGTGCCTGAGCGAATGATGGTCATGGCCTTTCTCCAAACGGTGGGGGAACCCTACGATACGGCTGGGTGACGATTGGGGACAGAGGCGGCGGTAACGATGCCTCTCGCCCCAATCCCACTGGCCCACTCAATGACTATGACCATCCGAGAAGAACGTGACAGCCGACATCGAACGCCACCGGATGCGCAGCTGGCCTATCGCAGATCGATACTGCCATTCCTAATTCACGAGGCGCCACTGCAGCGCATACTTGGGGAGCCGCGATTCACTGGCCCGCCCTCTTGAAGGGAGATGACATGAACAGGAACGCGTTTCTCGTAGTGACGTGCTCGTTCGTCTTGATCGGCGCGTCTTCATTGCCCGTTCAGTTCAACGTGAAGGTGGGGTATGCGCAGATCGAGTTCTACCTCAACCAGCCCTTGGCGAATGCCAAGGGAGGACTGGTCCCCATCACCTTTGACTACGACCCGGAGGCGAAGAGCCTTCAAGTGCCTTCGTCGCTATCCTATCCACTGAACGTGAAGGGGGGTAACCTGAGTTCCTCCATCCAGAATGCCGACATCAGGGCGCTGTTGAAATTCGACGAGAAGGCGATCTTCGACCGCTGCAAGAACACTCTGGACTTCAACAAGAAGGACGTGATCAACACCGTGCATGATGCGGTAATCCCGTTCGAGCTGCGTTCGGCCGACGGCAAGGTCCTGGCCGCGACAACGGTCAGCTATCAGCTCGGCCTGGTGTGCAAGCGACATAACTAGCGACGGTGCGGCGTCGGTGGTCTATGCGTGCGAGGTCCGACGGAAGTGCGGCGCCCGCCAGGCACCGCTCCTTCGTTCTGTCCTCGCCAGATTGACCACGAGCGTCCGAACCTGCCTAGCCCCCCAATCCCGGCGGCCACATATTGCCCCATCGCTTCCGTAGGATGGCGGCGCGAAAACCGTCGAGGACATCACCCGATCCACCTCGCCACCGCGAAAAGGAGAATCCGCCATGTCGAAGCTCACGTCCGCATTCGTGTTCACCCTCACCGCCGCGTTGTCATTGCTGCCATCGGCAGCGAACGCTCAGGCGGCGCGCGCACCGACCCCTCAAGAGGTCGCGCATGCCAGGACCACCGGCCCCTGCACCGATCCATGGGTCAGCATCGCGCTTACTCTGCACCGCCTCGGCACGTACTCCACCGGTAGCAATACGGCGTACATTGCCGGCGTCGGAGAATTCGGACAGTGCAATCACGGGATGTACAACAATGGATCGTGGAGCAGCTTTGACGAACTGCACCGGGCTGTCGAGACCGCGTTCGCCAATATGAGCGGCAATGTCAACATTACCATGATCGCCCTCACCGGTAGCACCGCCAAAATCACGTTCGATGCCGGGCCTGGATTTTTCGCAACGCAAACCGTCCAGCTCATTGGGCATGATGGCGCCAGCGTTGTCAGCCACGATGGCGGCAGTATTGTCGCCTCGGGCGGCGGCAACTTCAAGGTACAATCGACGTCCACGGAGAAGAGGATCAACCTCGGCAAGAGCGTCCTCATCATCACGAAGAAATAGGTGCTCGCATGCCGGCGAGTGGCGAAAGAGTCTCATTCACGTCCCGGCGATGTCGGCGACACGCAGGGGACGCGTCGTCGGGTTACACCTAAAACGCCTTGAACTCGTCAAACGGCTCACCGCATGCATGGCAGACGTGTATCGCCTTGCATGCGGTCGAGCCGAACTCGCTCTTCAACTCGGTGTTGCCGGAGCCACACTGCGGACACACGGCCGCGGGCCGTCGCTTCGTGATCGTCACGAGCCCGCCATGCTCCGCCGCTCCTGGCGGCGCAATGCCGTAGCGGCGCAGCTTCTCGCGCGCCTCGACGCCGATCCAATCCGTCGTCCACGCCGGCGCGTGAACCGTCTCGAGGTTGACCTCATCGATCCCCTCGGCCGCGAGCGCCGCCCGGATGTCCTGCTCGATCTCGCGCATC
>OCZT010002274.1_pt1 | contig 19923 bp, 8 predicted proteins | sample 1539031 | NCBI WGS metagenome assembly OCZT01 (sample SAMEA3539308, study PRJEB22396) | soil metagenome | biome: tundra; feature: field; material: soil | place: USA | collected 2010-05 | depth 0.15 m | reverse complement strand
ATGATAAAAGACACCACGCTGGCCACGGCGCGGCCGCGCTTCCTGTTGCTGGCCGCCCGAATCTGGCGCCAAGCCGGAAAGGTGGGCGTCAGATACAGCGACCATTATCAGGAGAAAGGCGCGTTTCAACAACTCATGGACCGTCTGCGCAAAGTCGCTCGCGGACCGGATGGATTTGCTCCCGTCCTCGCCGCGCCGCTACGTGCCTGATTCAACATCGAGAATCGCGCATAGCTTTTTATGCATACGCAGATCAATCGTTTCAAACACTTACCGCGCTGGTTTTGGGAAATCGAAAACAAGGAGAAATTCAGAGGCTCAAGCTACTGGCACAACGCCGCTGCTCAACACGTCAGGCGCACCTGCGTGCCCAGGCTACGCATGATTCAGGTGACATGGTTGCAAGCCGCGATTCTTCAGGCTCAATGTTTTAAGTTAAAATGAGACTCGCCGGAACGAGTGGAGCTTCAGGTGACATAGAGCAATATGAAAAGGCGGGCTCAGGTTCTCAGCCTGGTTTTTGTCAGATCGATGCTGCATTTCGAGCCCGGGAGAAGGCAACATAGCCATACGAGGACGCTGCGGTCACGGGGCCCGCATTATGGCTCTAGAATGCAAGACTTTAAAGATGCTCGCAGGATCGAGGAGACAATGCGCACTTCGCGGCGCCAATTCATACGGACAGCGGGTATTTCGAGCATGCTCTTCGCGGCTTATCGTCGCGGGTTTTCCAAGCTGCCTGCTCTGGAGAGTGCCTCGAACCCATGCTTCACACCATCAGGGCCTGAATTTGCCCCTTTTGCCCGAGGCTACCTGAATCAAGTAGTCCCGGGGCACGATGCGTTCATTACCGAAGCCTATGCAGCTGAGTTAGGATCCATCGTCACTGACTTGAGCAAGCACTTGACCCGAAACGTCCGGGACCCCAAGTCAATGCAAGCCGCCCTGGCGCCCGTTTTGACAGCAACTTTGTTTCGAAACCCCATCATCACCACATTGCGAAGAAATGTGCCCTTGGCAACAGAGAAGGTGGTTTATCGCGAAGCAGTTACAATTGGCAGCGCTAGTTTTATCCAATCTCTCTATGAGTATTTCCAATCATTCGAGGCCGTCGATGTGGCGGAGACGCAGGTGAGCGACATCGCGATCTCCGGATCTGCTCCCCTGGAATTGCGTACCACAATCAATTATCAGATTTCAGGCCAGATCAACAACCGCACGCGGGAACAGCGTACGGGAGAATGGGAACTGCGATGGCGAAGAACCGCGGACAATCAATGGTTGATTACCGGATGGGTAGCAAAACACGAAAACAGAAGCCGTCTTATGGGAAGAGGATTTGTAGAAATAGCCGGTGCGTGCTTTGGTGAACAACAATCCTTTCGCAGCCAAATGAAGTTTGGGATCGATCATTGGCGCACGATTCTCGATGGCGCGTGCGGCATTGATGTATACGGCAATAATGGAATTTCGGCAGGCGACTTCCAGGGCGACGGGGTGGACGGCCTGTATATCTGCCAGCCTGCCGGCCTGCCCAACCGTCTCTATCGAAATCGTGGCGACGGCACGTTTGAGGATGTGACTGAGAAAGCGGGAGTGGGCATTCTTGATGCTACTTCGAGTGCGATCTTTGCAGATGTAACCAATCGAGGCCTGCAAGACCTGATCATTGTTCGAAACACGGGTCCGGTACTGTTTGCAAACCGCGGGGATGGCACCTTTGAACTGAAGCCGAAGGCCTTTGATTTTGCCCGGCCGCCACAGGGTTCGTTTACCGGCGCAGCGGTTGCAGACTACGATCGCAATGGGCTGCTGGATGTCTACTTTTCACTCTACAGCTTCTACCAGGGACTAAGTGAGCAACAGTTATACCCAAAGCCTTACTACGACGCACAGAACGGACCAGCGAATTTTCTATTCAGGAACAGAGGAGACGGAACGTTTGAAGACGTTACAGTATCCTCGGGCATGGACCAGAGCAATCACAGATACACTCTTGCCTGCACCTGGAACGATTACAACAACGATGGCTGGCCCGACCTGTATGTTGTGAACGACTTTGGCCGCAACGTGCTTTTCAAGAACAACGGGGATGGAACCTTCTCCGATGTCAGTGCGGAAACGGGGGTGGAAGAGGCGAGCGAAGGGATGAGCGCAACATGGTTCGATTACGATAACGACGGGCGCGAGGATCTCTACGTAGTCAACATGTGGGAAGCCGCGGGGATGCGAGTTACGGCGCAGGAGCAGTTTCTGCCGTCTGCCGCTGAAAACGTGCGCCGCATGTACCGCCGCATGTACCGCCAGGATGCGCTGGGAAACAGGCTGCTGCACAATGAGGCGGGTGGGGCCGGTTTTCGCGACGTGTCTTCGGAATCTGGCACGCGCTTTGGCGGTTGGAATTGGGGAAGCGACGCATGGGATTTCGACCATGACGGCTACCCTGATTTGTACGTTGCAAATGGCTTCATCTCAGGCCAGGACAGGAAGGATGTATCCAGCTTCTACTGGCGCCATGTTGTGGCTACTTCTCTGGACCAGGGGGGCGTATCAAAGGCCTACGAAGACGCATGGAATGTTGTCAACGAGTGCATACGCTCTGACTATACGTGGAGTGGCTATCAGCGAAACAACTTCTACGTCAATAACAAGGATGGGAGCTTTACCGAGGCCGCAGGCGTCCTGGGCCTGGACTGCCTGGAGGATGGACGGTCGTTCGCTTTGAGCGATATCGATGGCGACGGCCGGCTGGAAGTGATCTTGAAGAACCGGACAGCCCCACAAATCAAAGTATTTCAAAATCAACTTAGCCCACTGGGACCGGTTGTTGGATTTTCCTTGAAGGGAACAAAGAGCAATCGAGACGCCATTGGCGCAGTGGTTGAACTGCAGACAGCGAGTGGCCGCCAGAGAAAATGCGTGAGAGCCGGGTCTGGCTTTCTTACTCAACATACCAAGACGCTGTACTTCGGCTTGGGAACAGCGCGTGGCGGGATAAAGGCCCATGTAGAGTGGCCAAGTGGATTGAAGCAGTCATTCGACAATCTACAACCGGACCATTGTTTTGAAATCGAAGAAGGCCGCGCAATCGTGAAAGGCGTTCCATTCAAGAAGCAACGCTTCTACGCGCCGTCAAAGGAGGATGGATCGCCGGGCCTGCCTTCCAGTTATGAGTCATGGCTGGTGGAGCCAATTACAGTGCCCAGCCTGCACTTGCCTGACGGAAGCGGGCAAAACCACAGCCTGGATGAGGCAAAGGGCGGAGCGAGAGTTGTTATCTTCTGGAGACCTGGATGCCAGGAGAGCGGGGCGTATCTGCGGGCAGTCGAGGACGCGAAGCCGAGGTGGGAGAAAGGCGGGCTCGCCGCGTTTAGTGTCCAGCTAAAGGTCCAGGGGGTAGAAAATACTGCGCAGCAGCCAGCAGAGCATCCAGTTGTTTCGTTTCCCGCTCTCATTGCGGATGAAGCGACGGAGGGCCGTTACGGAGTGCTCTTTCGTTATCTCTTCGATCGCCGGAGGGAAATGGCATCGCCGACGTCATTTTTGCTGAACAAGGAAGGCGAACTCGTAAAGGTATATAGCGGCAGCGTTGATGCCGACCATATTCTGGAAGACTCCCTTGCCATCCCCACCACGGTTGAAGACCGAATGGAACATGCCCTCCCGTTCACAGGGCGCTACCTGGGCGGCGGACTCCATCACGATTATTTCACTCTGGGAGTGGCTTATCTTCAGTACAGCTACCCGGAAGAAGCAATCCTTGCCTTCAAGCGGGCAATTGCAATTACGCCGGAACATGCGGGCGCGCTCTACAATCTTGCACTTATCTATCTGAACAAGGGGATGTTGACCGAGGCGGAGGCTTGTCTGAAGAAGACGATCGCTCTTGATCCTTCGAATGCTAACGCATGGAACAATCTCGGCGTGGTGTTCGCCAATCAGAGGAAGTTCGATGAGGCTCTGCGGCACTTTCAACAGGCACTGACCTTGCACCCTGAGCACATGCGGGCAATCCAGAACCTGGTAAGGCTGTATGAGTATCAGAGGGATCCGGAGGAAGCACGAAAGGTACTGGAGAAGGCCATCTCTGCGAGTCCTGCTGAATCAGGGTTGCATGTGGAGTTGGCACAACTGCTCGCTGACCAGAAGGACCTTGCCGGGGCAAGGCGCGAATTCGAGCAAGCGGTCAAAATGGAACCCGGCAACGCCCAAGCATTGAACGGCCTGGGTGTTGTCTTTATGAAGGCCGGGAATGCTCAGGAGGCGGCCGCCTATTTTGAGCAGTGCATTCAATCAGATCCGGATTTCGATAAGGCATATTTGAACAAGGCCAGAATGCTTGCGGATGCAGGCGACCCTGGCCAAGCGAAAAGTGTCCTGAAGGGCTATCTCGAAAAGCATCCTGGAAGCACCTCAGTGATGCAGGCATTGAAGGGGCTGGAGGAAGGCAAATGAGGAGTATCTCTTCCAAGATGGCGGAATTTCTGCGACTGGCCATGGTATTGGTATGTACCGTGTGGACGGGAGTGGCGGCAGTCGCGGGACAAAGCCAAACGGGGAGCATTTCGGGTGCGGTAAAGAGTCTCCAGGGGCAGGCACTCTCAGGAGCTAAGATATATCTTTTTCGACCAGGTGCTGAAGGGGAAGGCAGAACAACCTTCAGCGGCCCAGATGGAAGCTACATGCTCAAGGATGTAGCCTATGGGGAATTTACGCTGACTGCAACGATATCTGCCTTCAAAGCAGCAAAGGTGGAGCTTGTCAACCTATCCTCTGAGCACTTGACGATCAACGTGAGCCTTGCTCCCATGGCTACCACTGAAACAGATCCCGGTGTGCAGGCAGTGCAGAATAGCGGGCCTGATCGAGATGTTCCTTCTTTCTCCGCTTCGGAGATGATCGGCGCGACAGCACCCAGCGGGTATGCGGCGGGGGCGAGCGCGGCGGAAGCCTCGCAGACCATGGAACTCGTGTCAGGGCTTCGACGGCCAGCAACTTCGGTTCTTCCTATTCGAGAAGAACTGGGCTGTGAAAGCGAGGATGCGCTCCTGAATGCTGTCCGCAGAAACCCTAAACTCTTTGATGCGAATCACAAGTTAGGACTGTACTATCTTCAGCACGGCAGGCCGTCAGAGAGCGTGGTATATTTGACGGCCGCGGAGGAAATTGTTGCAGAGGACAGGAACAACTCCCGTGAGCTGGCATATGCCTATCTTGCCGCACATAAGTACCCTGAGGCGATATCTCTCCTTGAACGGCTTATCAAGAGCGACGAAAAGGATGCCGGACTCCATGCCCTAATGGCGGAGATATGCGCCGCAAGCGGACAGCGGGAGAGGGCCGTCACCGAGTTTAGGCTATCCGCGGAACTCGATTCAGGCGAAGGCAACGTGCTTGCCGATGGAGTAGGGTTGCTTGGCGTGGGAGCAACAAAAGCGGCCGAAGAGATATTTGTAACTGCCACAGACCGGCATCCTTCGTCGGCCCGGATGTGGCTTGGAAGAGGAATCGAAGAGAGCCTTGAAGGAAGGAAGGCGGAAGCGGTTGGAGCGCTACTGAAGGCAGCAAGCCTGGATCCGGATTATGCGCTAACCTATGGATTTCTTGTCAACCTTTGCGGAGTCTCGGCCGAAACCGACTCAGCGATACGAGACAAGGCGGGGCGATTCGTCGCATCGCATCCTGAGATTGCGAGGGGACATCTGGACTATGGACAGATTCTGGAGCGGCAAAGGAAGAACGCGGGGAGCGCCGGCTCGGATGCCGAGATAGAAGCTGAGCTGAAGCTAGCGATCAAGGAGGATCCGTCGCTGGCCCGTGCGCATTTTGATCTTGGAGTGTTGTACCTGGAGGCGGGAAGCTACAAGAGTGCTGCGGAGGAGTTGGACCGGGCTGTCCAGTTAAGGCCGCGGATCGCAGAGTGGCATTACCGGCTATTTCGCGCCTACAAGGGGAACCATCAGACCGAGCTTGCGGATCTCGAACTAAAGACATTTAGGGAAATGCAGGGAAAGAAGGCCGGCGATGAGGTGGGGGAAGGGAACAACTTGGCAGAGTTTGAGCAGGACTCAATTCATCGGGGATTGCGTGTAACGCCATGCCCAGCGCGGCTGAGCAATCCGATGCAATGACTCATGCCGGAAGCAATCAAGTCATGCAAAGGTCCTGGTGCTACGAATCCTGCAGTCTGCACGGTAACAAGCCCCTGACAAATGCGGGACTCAGAGCGACTCATGAAGAGAAGCCGGCAGGTGGGTCTGCAATTCGGCATGAATCGGGCTGCGCACTCCCTCGCATCTCTCGGAATTGCCTGAGATTCGTGCGCATCGCAATGACCGGATTAACGAAATAACTGTGCGGCAGCGGCTTCCCTTTCAGAAAGTAGTCCAAGATCAGTCGAATGGCCAACCGGCCCTGTTGGTAGGCGTCCTGGTAGATTGACGCAGAAATCGTTCGGCGTTGAAAGTATGGTTCCTGGTCTGGAAACAGGTCGGTGGCAATGATCTTTATCTGATTGGATCGCCCTCGCTCTTCTACAGCTCTCAAGACCGGCATGCAATTTGCTGTGCTGATGTAGATACCTTTCAGATTCGGATATTCGGCCAGCAAATGCAGTGTCTTACGATAGACTTCTTCCTCAAGTTCGTGTCCTTCGATCAGCTTAACGGTTTTGCCCCCCCGACACTCGTCGCGAAAGTTTTTTTGAAAAGCTTCAACCTTTCTGAAATGTTCTTCAGTAGCCAGCATGCCCGTGACGATTGCTACCTCTGAGCGTGAGGGAACGATCTTTGCCATGAGTTCCGCGGCGAGTGCTCCGTTGATGTCGGGATCTACTGAAATTCCCGTGGACCGGAAGCTGGGTGAATCGTCGCTGGCGACGCAAACCACGCGCACGTTGCGTTGTTTTTCAGCCATTTCAATGAGCGGGGCCATTTCTCGAGCGCTTCCAGGCGTGAGCACCAGAGCCTGAATATTTTCGTCAAGCAGGTTGTTTACCGCTTTGGACATTTGGGAACTCAATTGTTTTACGCGATGGTAAATCACATCGAGGCCGACGTGTGCATTGGACCTTGCCTCATCTTCAATGCCTGAATAGAGGTGATCGTAGAAGTTGCGAATCTCGCGCGGGATGCACACACCGATCCGGTAGCGTGACTTGGAAAATGAGAGCGCTTGCGCTGCTGGATTTGGCGCATAGCCATTAGCATCGGCGATGGCCAGTATATGTTGCCGGGTCTGTATGTTGATTCCCTTCCTGCCGTTAAGCGCGCGGTCAACAGTGCCAACCGAGACGTTTGCGAGCCTTGCCAAATCCCGAACACCAAAGCGTTTCATCGAACTTGCCACCTTGATCACTTCATCGAACTTGCCGTCTGGATCACTTCCAGGTGCATCGCGCTTCAACGCGGTTCAACTTCAACACCCTCTGTGGTACCGGCGTCATCGGTTTCGAAGCGCTCAATGCCAATATATACACCTCTGCAGGGAAAAACGACATTTCACTCACAGTACAAATGGGCGACTTTGATAGTTACCGCTGAGGCAATACCAGCAAAGGTGCGCGTTCCCGGGGGCGTGCATTTGCCGGACAACCACTCGGATTTTTGCAAGCTGCATTGGGGACGGGCGGGTTTTGGGAATCGGGCAACTTTGGGCCCAACGGCCTGCCATTGGAGGCCTGGCAGGGACCCTGAGCGGGTTGTAATGCATGAGTTACAGGAAAGCTGTCAAGGGAACGCAGGACCGGCGCCAGAGCCATGCAGAGATAGAGAGCGGCGTGGGGCGAGTCGTGGAAGTCATATTATATGTGCGAGTTAACTTCCGCGAACGCCATCTTGCGGAGCAAAGCGCCTGGGCAGGGAGCAAGTGGGTGTGGCGTCAATCTGCCGGGAAGTTATGACATGGCATCCCCTCTTTTCTCAAGGAGTTCTTGCTGATTTGAAGTTGACAGGCTGCGGCATTCGTGGATATATTAGCTGGCTAACGGTACCGTGCACGGAATGGAAACGTCTGGATCGGAAGCAGCGATCCGACGGGCACGTTTGTCGAGAACGGGAGCATGGGTGACCGAGAGTATCCGTCTCCTCAAATTCACTCGAGGTTGGAAAACGAAAAAGAGGACAAGTTCATGGAAGGCACAGCAAAGAAGCAACGACGCAAGTTACTGTTCGGGTTTATTCTGTTCGGCGTTCTTCCGGCCATGCTGTTGTTTGCGACAGCCGGGATAGCGTTTGCGCAGGGCGACCCGACAACCGCGAGCCTCAGAGGAGTGATTACCGATTCCTCAGGAGCTCAGGTCGTGCAGGCGACCGTAACGCTCAAGAGCGCTGAAAAGGGCGTTACCCGGCACTTCACGACAAACACAGACGGAGGATATTCATTCCAGCAGCTTCCGTCTTCAACGTATGTTCTCTCGGTTGACGCCAAGGGCTTCAAAGGCTATACGCAGAAAGGCATCACCCTGAACCCTGGCCAATCCGCGAGCCAGGATGTTGTCCTGAGCATTGGCTCACAGCAGGAGCAAGTGGAGGTTACGGCTGAGGCTCCCCTACTTAACACGCAGGATGCCAATGTTTCCGCAGACATCGAGGCAAAGCAACTGGTTGAACTGCCTCTCGATCTGAGGAACGTGTTCGGTCTCGTCACCCTGAATTCGTCCGTCTCAACAACTTCAGTGTCTCAAGGCCTGCTTGGGGGCGGCGGAGGCGCTGAAAACGGCGGCGCCGACCAGGGCGCGGCGTTCTTCAACTTCGGCGGCGGATTTTTCGGAACCTCAGCATTTCTGTTGGACGGCATTTGGGACACTTCTTCCGATTGGGGTGCGAACGTCTATACCCCCTCCGTTGACGCCGTTCAGGAATTCAAGATTCAGAACAACTCTTTTACCGCACAGTACGGGTGGAGCACAGGCAACGTCATCAATGTTGTGACGAAGTCGGGAACCAACAAATTCCACGGCAGCGCGTATGAGTTCTACCGCAATTCTGCTATGGACGCAAATTTCTACTTTGCGAATCTCAACGGTCAGCCGAAAGCTGCCTTCACGCGCAACCAGACAGGAGCATCGGCGGGCGGACCGATATACATTCCCGGCCTGTACAAACAGACTGACAAGACCTTCATCTTCGGCCTCTATGAGCACCAAGTAGCCGGTTCGCCCATTTTGGGCACGTTTTCGGTTCCAACGACTAAGATGCTGGGCGGCGATTTTTCTGAGTTGCTGGGAACAACCGTAGTTGGTACAGACTACCTTGGCCGGTCGATTTACTCTGGACAGGTTTATGATCCCTATAGTGGGCGCGAAGTGACCAACGGACAAGCGGATCCGGTAACGGGACTTACCGCTACTCTTCCCGCTGGACAGACCACGGCGTATATACGTGACCCCATCCCGGGCAATGATGTTGCTCACTATGGCAACCTGCCAGGTGGCGCTCTTAACACAATCGCCCAGAAATTCCTCTCTTACTACCCGGCGAGCAAAAACTCTGCCCTTTCGAACAATCTTGTCCTTTCTGCAACCGAGCCTTTGGGGAGTGACGAGTACCTCGTTCGTGTCGATCACAACTTAGGCTCTTCTTCCAGAATCTTCGGCCGCTACTCGTACAAGAGCGAATTCAAGGTACAGGCGCCGGAATACTGGGGCCCTGACAACCCCGCGGGTCCTGGCAATACCAGGCCGAACAATCGCTACAACATCACGGCCGGCGCGAGCCATGTGTTCACTCCAACGCTGACGATGAACGCGGTCGCCGGGTTCGGGCATTGGGGTGAAGGATCGCACAACCAGTCTCTCGGCTTCAAGCCGTCTTCACTTGGTCTTCCGACTTTGCTGGACGCCGCCAGCGCAGAATTTCCGCTCATCAACATTGGTCCAGAGTCAACACTGGGACCGACAGGCGGCGCGGAGAACACAGCCTACCGGCCTACGGGCAGCGCTTCTGTAGACTTCATCAAGGTTTCCGGCCGCCACGAACTCTCGTTTGGGTTCATGGGGGTGGAATCGCAACACAATTCATCCACGGTCTACATTACAACATTGAACTTTGGAGGGGCCTTCACAAACGGGCCTGACCCAGATTCCCCTGCCGCCAACACAGGCAATGGGGTGGTACAGGCTCTCTTTGGTGTGCTCGACTCCAACGGCGGAAACACTGGAGTCGCCTTCGATCCAGCGATTTCCAAGCGTTACGGTGGGATCTATCTTCAGGACAACTGGAAGATCTCGCGGAAACTGTCGGTCAATTTGGGTGCGCGCTATGAATTCCAGCAAGCTCCCACCTACCGTCATGACACAAGCGAGTATTTCGATCCAGACCTGGTCAATCCGGTTGGCACTGGTCTCGCCGCTGGCTCTTTTGGCCAGGCATTGAAAGGGACTGTTCAGTTTGTAGGTCCAGATCACCGCGGCACCTATGACACGAACTGGCTCAATCTGGCACCGCGCGGAGGCTTCACCTACAGTGTAACGCCGAAGATTGTGGTTCGCGCCGGCTACGGAATCTTCTACCCACCGTCGGCTTACCTGTCAAACAACTCGACCGACGGTTTTTCAACCTCAACCTCAATTGTCGGAGAGGTAAGTGGCGCGCGCGTTCCGAACCCAGCTGTTAGCCTCTCGAATCCATGGCCACAGGGATTGCGGAAAGTCACGGGCAATACCCTTGGAGGGCTCGAGGATGTGGGCTATAGCATTGGAGCTGATTTCAAGAACAGACCCTCTGCCTATGTGGCGCAATACATGTTGGGAGTCCAGTACGCCTTTACCACAAATGACGTGCTCGATTTATCCTACATAGGTAACCATGGAATCCACATGCTTGCGAGTGGCCTCAACGAAGATCAGCTCGATCCCAAGTATTTGTCCATGGGAACGGCTGCGCTGAACTCCCCTGTCCCGAATCCATTTTATGGAACTATTACTGGGAGCGGATGCAGTCTGGATCAGCCTCAGGTAGCAGCCTATCAATTGCTTCTGCCCTATCCGCAATTCTGCGGCGTCACGCAGTCGGACGCGCAGGTAGGCACGTCAGACTACAACTCCTTGCAGGCAACCTTCAATCATCGCTTCTCGCAGGGGCTTAACGTTCTTGTCTCCTACACCTTCTCGAAGTTTTTGGACAATGTCGAGGGTGAAGCTGGCTGGTCGTATGTAGCCAATTCGGGGCCCGCCAACAACTACAACCTCGCTGCCGAGAAGTCCGTTGACTCAGGCGACATTCCTCAAGCGCTGGTGGTGAACTACATCTATCAACTTCCGGTTGGAAAGGGGAAGAAGTACGGCTCAACCTTCAACCGCAAGACGGATGCAGTCCTCGGCGGGTGGGAGGTAACAGGTATCAGCACCTTCAAGAACGGAGTGCCGGTAGGCGTCACGGGAAGCAACATCAATTCTTTCGGGGGAAACCCGCGGCCCGATGTCGTAGGCAGCTTGAATGTCGCGAACCGGAGTATCAAGGAGTGGTTTAACACCGGAGCTTTCGCCTACGCAGCGTACGGAACCTTTGGCACCGCTCCACGCGCCTTTTCCAATCTCCGGGGTCCCGGTTACCAGGATTGGGATATAGCGATTCAAAAGAACTGGATATTCCCAAAGGAGACCCGGTTACAGTTCAGGGCTGAGATGTTCAACGTGTTTAACCATGCGAATTTCTACAACCCGAACCAGAATTACTCCGGGTGCGATCCGAATGCTTCAACTAGTTGCAACTCGACGTTCGGCAAAATCACGGCTAGCTACCCGCCGCGAGATATCCAAATTGCTGCCAAGTTCTACTGGTAGGTAGATGTTCAGAACTTTCACATTGTTGTTAACCGCCCTCTTCGCTTGGCCCACAATTTGTGTGGGCCAGGCGGACCGGGCTAGCGACCTTGATTTGATCCTTACAGAGGCAAAGCACGCCGAGGAGGTCCAGGACTTTCGCGGCGCCGCTGCTTCCTATAAGAAAGCGGTTCAGCTTCACCCGGAGATTGCAGAGCTTTGGGGGAATCTCGGGGTGATGCAGTACCAGTTGGACGATTCCCGCGAAGCCATCAAGAGCCTGCTGAAGGCAAAGGAACTCAAGGCCTCGCTGTTTGTCCCGGATTTCTTTCTCGGCCTATCTTATCTACGCATGGACGCGGCCGGGCGCGCTGTTCCTTATCTAAATACTGCTCTCGCGAAGAACGCTTCGGATCCTCAGGTATATCTCGTATTGGGAAGAGCCTACTCGGCCCTTGGGCAGCACCTGCAAGCAGCGAAGGCCTTCACCAAGGCGGTCCGGCTGGATCCAAGCAATGGATCTGCGTGGTTCGGGATGGGAGTGGCTTATCTGGAGATGGTGGAGCGGGACTCACGGACACTCTCGCAGACCGACCACACCTCTCCGTTCGGCCAAGCGCTGCTGGCCGCATCGCTCGTTAGACAAAGAAGATTTCGCGAAGCCGAGGGCATTTACAAGGCAGTGGCTTCACTGCCTTCGCGTCCACCTTGTCTGCGTGCGACTCTTGGCCTGCTGTATCTTCGAGAAGAGAAGCTGGATGAAGCGAATGCAGAATTTCTTGAGGATGGGAAGCCGGCGGAACATTGCGGACTGGCCGAGCTTGGTCTTGCCGGGCTGGCCATCGCGAACGGCTCCTATCAAGAAGCACAAACCCACCTGCAGCGGGTTTGGGATCGGGACACAGGCTTCGTCACTGTGCACTATCCCGAAATCACCGAGGCATTGCAGCGCTCTCAAGTTGCGGCTTTTGAAAGCTTCTTATCGGAGCGGCATCTTGACGGTGGGGTCAACGGCGACCTGTTTGCGGCAGTGTCGGGCCCTTCGCCGGCATTGCGCAACGAATCGCCGACAGCCTTGCCGGTTGCCCGGTCAACTGCATCTGGCGAGCCGCCACTCAAGGTGGCAGAGGCGCTCAACGCCGGCGGAAAGTATGACCAGTGCGCGCAGCGGCTCCAAGGGCGTGTGGAATCGGGCACCCCGCAAGAGCTTGCGCTCCTGTGTGCCTGTTCGTTCAATACGGGGCGGTATTCGCTGACCTCCCGCGCCAGCGAAGTGTGGCTAACGAAGGCGCACGGTAATTCGGAGGCTCTCTTCTGGTCCATCCAGGCCAATCAGAAGCTGGCGGTGGATGCGTTCATGCGGTTTGAGCAGATCAATCCTGATTCTTCGCGGACCCACATCCTGCTCGGGGATCTTTACCGGCAGCGCAAGCGATTCGAGGAAGCGCAGACGGAGTACCTTGCCGCGTTGAAGCTGGAGCCTGGAAACCTGGCCGCCCTTACCGGCTTGGCATGGGCCTACCGCTATAACTCGAAGCTTGAAGAAGCCAAATCTACCTGCGATACGGCGCTTATGCAGAAGCCGGAAGATCCGGAGCTGAATCTCCTCCAGGGAGAAGTGCTCGTGAGCCTCCATGATTATTCGGGCGCTGAACCGTACTTGCGAAAGGCTCTTAATGCCAAGCCGCAGATGCGGCCGCATGTTCATGCGCTGCTAGGCAAGGTGGATGCAGAGACTGGCCGGACCAAGGACGCGATTGCGGAATTGCGGGCTGGACTGGAGAGCGACGAGGACGGCAGTCTGCATTACCAGCTTGCGATGCTCTACAGGCAGATTGGGATTACTTCCGAGTCCAGCCTGCTGGTGGCACAATCCAAGGAGCTTGCTCGACTGCGGCGTAAGCGCGCAGAGATAGCAGTGCAAGGAACGTCGGCAGAATCGGGAGTTGAAGACGGTCCCTGATAATGTGGAATGCCAACTCCTGGATCCCAGGCCTGTTGTCTGGCTCAGAAACCAAATCGATTTCAAACCGAAGCTTCGCCTGTGCGCAACCAAGGTATCAGCTCCTACTTGGTTCGCGCCTCACGGTCCAGGAAAGACCAGCTACCCCGCAAAACTGGAGGGAACATGAAGGTCTGGAACATGCGCGTTTCTCAAGGTTTGAAGATCTCTTTGTATCTGCCGCTCACTCTTCTCCTAGCCTTTTTCGGGCGCCCGCAAGCGATCGCGCAAACGGCGGAGGCAATCCTCAAGACGGAAAACGGCATTCGTGTGCACTTGCCCAAAGATGCCCTTCGCGTGGAGGTGTGCAACGATTCTGTTCTTCATGTCACGGCCGGTCCTGGACCGGAATTGACTCCTAACCCCTCTCCGTCCCCCTGGATTGCGAGCAACTGCAAGTCGAGTGAGTTTTCCGTGGTGCAGGTACCTGGACTGGTCACCCTGAAGACCTCTAACCTCCAGGTGAGAATCTCATTGCAGAGTGGGGAGTTGTCTTTCTTCGACGGTGCCGACAACAGCCTATTCGAGGAACAGGGCGACCGCTCCTATGAGCCTCTGCCGGGAACAAGCCGGGACACCTACCGTGTAGCAGACAGCTTTCGTCTGGTGGAAGATGAAGCTATCTACGGATTGGGACAGCACCAGGCCGGGACTCTGAATTATCGCGGCTCCTCCGTTTACCTATCGCAGAAAAACACAGACGTTGCGGTGCCGGTGTTCGTATCGACGCGTGGCTATGGCGTTGTATGGAATACTGCATCGTCTACATTATGGGATAACCGGCTGGCCCACTTGTTAACTCTGAATACCTCTGCAGCGAAGACGATCGACTACTATTTCATTTACGGCCCCGAGGCCGATCAAATCATTCACCACTATAGGGAGCTCACCGGCCACGCCCCGATGTTCGGAAGGTGGGCATACGGCCTATTCCAATCCAAGGATCGCTACAAGTCGCAGTCGGAGTTGCTCGGTATCGCAAAGGAGTACCGGAACCGGCATATTCCCCTGGACACAATTGTGCAGGACTGGTTCTGGTGGACAAAGCAGGGCTCAAGCGAATTCAGTGCGAACTATCCGAATTTTCCGGCGACCCTCGAAGAGTTACATCGTAATCACTTCCACGCGATGATCTCGATTTGGCCAAACTTCGATGCAGATGCGCCCATCGCCCTGGAGATGAAATCCAAGAACTGGCTGATTCCCGGAACGCTGGTGTACGACGCCACCAATCCTGCTGCGCAAGACCTCTTTTGGAAGATGCTGGCTGGGCCGATCATGGAAAAGGGCATTGATGCGTTCTGGCTGGATGCATCTGAGCCGGAGCAGCCCAACGAGGTCCAGGGGATTCTTCCTGGAAGCCAGATCTTCCTGGGAGACAGCGCGCTCTACACCAACGTATATCCATTCGCTCATGCGGATGGCATCTACCGGCACTGGCGCGGGACAACGAGCCAGAAGCGGGCCTTGATCCTTACCCGGTCGGGATTTCTCGGCACCCAAAGAGATGCTGCCGTAACGTGGTCGGGCGATGTCTACAGCACCTTCTGGTCTCTCTCCCGCCAGGTGACCGCCGGGTTGGACTTCGTGATGTCTGGAGTGCCTTACTGGACAACCGACAACGGTGGGTATGGCTACCCTCATTTCAAGTCCACCCAGGACCCTGAATTCAGAGAGCTGTTCACGCGTTGGCTTGAATACAGCACGTTTTGTCCGGTCTTTCGCATCCATGGCCATCGATCGGACAACAGGAACGAGATTTATTCCTATGGGCCGGATGTTCCCATCCTGATTGACTATGACAAGCTGAGATACCGCATGCTGCCTTATATTTACTCGTTGGCATGGAAGGTCACGGACCAGGACTACACCATGATGCGTCCGCTCGTCATGGATTGGCGCAACGATCGCGAGGTTTGGGAGACAGGCGACGAATTCATGTTTGGCCCGGGTTTGCTGATTGCCCCGGTGACCAAGGCTCATGCGTCCTCCCGGCCGGTGTATCTGCCTCATGCTTCGGCCTGGTACGACTTTTGGACGGGGAAGCGTGTCGCCGAGGGCCAAGTGGACTCGATCACTCCTCTGGACCGCATTCCGGTCTATGTTCGTGCCGGGGCAATCCTGCCTCTTAGGCCAGAGGTTGAATACGCAGATCAACAGAGTGGTGGTCCAATCGAATTGCGAGTATACTGCGGCGCGGATGGGAAATTCGACCTTTACGACGATGAGGGCGACGGCTACGGATACGAGCGAGGTGCGCGGGCAGTGATACCAATTCGTTGGGACGAAGCCTCCGGGACGCTCACGATCGGGCAAAGAGAGGGCAGTTACCCAGGGATGAGTCACGAAATACGATTCAACATTGTTTTTGTCGGCGAGGGGCACGGTTCCGGGTCAAAAGTGTCGGCACATGCCGACAAGGAGATTCAGTATTCAGGACAGAGCATTCAGGTTGCAGATCCAACGCCCCGACATTGAGCATGGCGATCGAATCAAAGATGCACGCACTGTGTGCTGGCGAAGACATGAGGAGTTCGAGATGAATTCGTCAGTCCGTTAGGTGCGGCTATTTGTCACTACCGCTATGCCTGCAGTCGAATCGGAAGTCAAGTTTTAGCAGGGTGGTTACTCACCCATCATTTGAAAGTAGGAGACATCAAAACGCTATGAAGTTTAGCAGAAGGTCATTCATGGACTTAGTCGGGGCCTCCATCGTATCAGTGGGGTTACCCAGCGCGAAGCTTTCCGCGTCGCCGGTGCAAGAGACAAAGGCAGATCCAATGACAAGCACTGCCGTGGAGTTAAGCAAGCTCCCTTACTTCTATGGGCGCGAGTATTATGTGCTGCGGAGCGGTCGCGCAAAGACAATCTTCCAAACAGACCGCGCCGATCTTGGCCCCGCATTTACCTATATGCTCTTCGATGCAGAAGATTCCGCGCAGAGCTTAAAGAAAGACGGGGCGTTCAACTTCGATCAGGATGAAGGATTTGCTTCAAGCGGGCTGCGCATTCATCTTGGAGGATATGCCTACACTGCTTTTGGAGAGCAAATGGAGTACCGCCTGGTTGAAGTAGACGGCGTTCCGGCAGTTGAGTCGGTTTGGTGGGCAGGCGGTGTTCGAGTTACAGAGCGGGTTAGCGCCCTGGCTGGCGCCGAGGCCATTCTTAGGACGATCCTGCTCGATGGTGTAGCGCTTTCCGGCGACGACACTGTAAGTGCAAGACTGTTTCTGCCACATGGAAAGATTAGCAGAAGTGGACAGTCTCTCTTGCAAACTGGCAAGGGATATGGATCGGGTTTGGCCATCCTTGGGGATGCAAAAGTCCAGGTTGACGAAATCCAGGGCTTCATCGAAGTTGGCCCCATCAGTGTTGGACCCCAGAAGACCCGGTCCTTTGAGGTGCTGAATTTCTTTGAGTTCCCCGGGAGCGGGACTGAGTCATTCAGCGATCATGCCGGGCCCATGATCGCGACGAGCGCAGAGAAGGAGCGGAAGAGAACCAAGGCTGTCTGGGAGTCCGTTTCGCGGATCGCGACCAAAGACAGAACCGTCCAGGAACTCTATGACAAGGCCCGGTTCGGGCTTCATGGGATGATTGCCGAGAATGGAACCATGGATGCGGGCATCTTCGAGTACGGCACGCAATGGGCCCGGGATACATCGAACAGCGCCTTGGGAGCGCTGCACACAGGGCACTTTGAACTGGCCCGGGCGGCGTTGACCCGCGTGCTCACCAAGATGATCAATGCCGAAGGGGCAACGCTGATCGGCGGCGTCTACGACACTCCCGATCGCGAAGAATTCGACCAGATGGGCGAATTGGTTCATGCGCTGAAGAGCTACCGGGATTGGACTGGCGACGATTCTCTTGTGCGGGATAACAGGGCCCAGCTTCTGTCGGCAATTGAGAGGCCTTTGCTGCCCGTGTTTCGCGATGAAACCGGCATGGTGCACAACCGGCGAGAGTTCTGGGAGAGAGGGTTTGAGGATGCCTATGAACTCGCATACCAAACCAATCTTGTGGTAGGGCTGCGGGACGCTGCCGAGTTGGCAACCGCATTGGGCGCCGAGGATCGTGCAGACAGGTGGAGAAGAGAGGCCGACCGCACTTTCCACGCCATGCTGTCCCATCCCACGCGCTCGCTGGTCGTGGATGGCCACTTCATCAAGAGGAGGAATGTGACCGGCGAGGTGGCGCACATGACTCCACGCGGGCTTGGCTTCGATCCCTCAGTCCCGGCGAACGCGGAGCAGCATAATTGCCTCGATCCGGATTCCACCCTTGCGCTTCCCATTGCATTCGGCCTGGTTGATCCTCGCGATCCCATTTCATTAAAGACTCTCGATGTACTGGAGCAACTGTGGAATATGCGCTGGATTGGCGGAGGGTACGAACGGTACAACTCCAGTACCGAGCCGGACACTCCAGGGCCATGGCCGTTCGCCAGTTGCTTCATTCTGCGAGCCCAGCATGAGTCGGGTCTATTTGACCGCAGCCGCAAGGTTCTTGAGTGGCTGAATACGGTGCAGGGCGGAAGAACAGGGAGTTGGTTCGAGGAGATTCCGGTTCTCCACTCAAACCGTGCCTGCGGAATCGTTCCGTGGACCAGCGGCGAGGTTGCACGGTTTGTTGTGGAACATCTGCTCGGAGTCCGATTCGAAGGTAAAAGGGTTGTGGTGAAGCCGGCGCCATACCCGAATGGCCAACCCATTACGGCAGACTTGCGATTCAGAACGGGCAGGTTGCGGCTGGAGATTGAAGGATGGGGCAGAATGGCCAAAGCATCGCTCGATGGAACAAAGCTGAGTCTGCGGCCAAACGGGTCAATCATCCTGCCCGAGAGCTTTGCCTCGGGCACCTTGAAGATCCAAATGAACACACGATGAAGGAAGGGCAGGTGCAAGCCGGACTTGGCGCAGCGGGCGTTTGCCCGCCTGCGGGGGCAGATCCATCCGGGACCTGCCCTCAACCCCGGCCCAAGCGTCCGGGACCGAAGAGAGGATGGAATACGCACTTCCGCCTCAGCCGGGAGAAATGCCGGTGATTGCTTTCGGCCCGTTCAGCTGTTCCGGATCTACGGATGCAGGCTGAATGGTCAGACACCTGAAAACGGGAGAGGCTCTTCTTCAAGTCGAGGCGCTCGTGCTCAGTATTGAGGACTGAGCGTTGGACTGCCGGGATCGGAAGCGGCCAGTGGCGACCGCCCCATGAGCAAGGTGGATCCTGAGTGCACAGAGGGTTCTGACTAACTCAGGCTAGAGCATTTTCTGAAATAGTGTAGACTAGTTTTGGCGAGACTCTGCGGCGAGTGAATCGATGGCGAAAGCTTATGGGGATGATCTGCGCCGTAAGTTTCTGTTGTCCTACGATCAAGGCGAGGAGACGCTGGAGGAGCTTGCCGATCGCTTCCTGGTAAGCGTGGGCTGGGCGAAGAAGATTTCTGCGCAGCGGAGCCGTAATGGGCAGGCCGAGCGAGTGCCGCACCGGCCCGGGCGTAAGTTGCGGGCCGGTGCCGAGGCGCAGCGTCAGGTGATGGATTGGGTGGCTTCAAAGCCCGATCTGACGCTGGCCCAATTGCAGGCCAAGCTGCACAGTGAGGCTGGCGTGTCACTCAGCTTGGGACGGATCTGGCATCTGCTAAAGAGGTTGGGTCTGCGACTGAAAAAAAGTCACTCCACGCGGTCGAGCGGGACACCGAAGCCAACAGCAAGCGACGCGAAGACTTCGTGGCGCGCATCCAGTCGATCTCACCGGAGCGGCTGATTTTCCTGGACGAGAGTGGTGTCACTACCTCGATGACTCGGCTCTATGCGCGAGGCACGGGAGGCAGACGCATCCATGAGGCGACGCCTGGCGGCCACTGGAAGATCATGACCATTCTGGGCGCCATGAGCCTGAGCGGCATGGTCGCGACGATGACGATCGAAGAGCCCACTGACGCCGACATTTTCCTGGCCTACGTCGAGCATCTGCTGTACCCGGTACTGAAACCCGGCGACGTGGTGGTAATGGACAATCTGAGCGCACATAAGGACCCATCAGTGCGTGTCTGGATTGAAAGAGCCGGCGCGGAGGTGCTCTATCTGCCGCCCTATTCTCCCGGTAAGCGAGTGGTCTTCCCCTCTGGCTTTTCAGTGGTCTGTGAGACGAAGATGCG
>OCZT010002273.1_pt1 | contig 19923 bp, 17 predicted proteins | sample 1539031 | NCBI WGS metagenome assembly OCZT01 (sample SAMEA3539308, study PRJEB22396) | soil metagenome | biome: tundra; feature: field; material: soil | place: USA | collected 2010-05 | depth 0.15 m | reverse complement strand
AGCTGGCGAGCTCGGACGCGCATCTCTTCGGCAAGCCCAAGGTGTGGGCGGAAGAGGGCGGCGGCACCGGCATCGACGGCAAGTACCAGCTCGACTTCCAATTCGTCCGCGGCGTGAACGCGATGCAGATCCGCGTGCCGGTCACGCGCTTTGGCCAGGACGCCAACGCAGCCGCTCCGCCTCCGCCCGCGCCGCCTGAGGCCGCGATGATTGCCTGGTACACCAACCGCGGCGGCTACCTGATGGCCATCGGCCGTCCCGCCGCGCAGGTTGGCCTCTATCATCCCGGCAACACCATCTGGCTCGGCGGCGACGCGGCCACCGAAGCCGACCGCAGCACCACCAAGCTCGGCTGGCAGCTCTTCGAGCACCAGGTCGACTGGGACTACTTCGACGAGCAGTCGCTCAGCTCCGTCGCGAAGCTCGAAAATGGCGGCTTCAAGAATCTCAGCGGGCAGGTCTACAAGGCCATCGTGCTGCCATCCATGACGGTGATTACGCGGTCGGGCCTGGCGCGGCTGCAGGCGTTCGCGAAGCAGGGCGGCAAGGTGATCTTCGTCGGCAAGACTCCCAGCCTGATCCTCGACAAGGCATTTATGGACGCGAAGGAGAAGCCGGACCTGAGCTTCGCCACGCTGATCGAGACCTCGGGCGACATTACGCCGGCGGTCATCGCGGCTCTGCCCAAGCCGGACGTGAAGCTGGACGCGGAGTTTGCGAGGCTGACGTATGCGCATCGCACCTGGACCGACGGCGACATGTACTACTTCTTCAACGAGAGCAACAAGTCCGAGTCGCGCACAGCCACCATCGCCGGCCACGGGGTTGCTCAGGATTGGAACATGGCTACCGGCGAGATTCATCCCATCGGCGGCGCAACCGCCGGCGCGGACGGAATCAAGATCCCGCTGGTGCTCGCACCGTATGAGGCGAAGGTGATTGTCGTCGGCCCGCTGCCCAAGGAAGCCGCGGCGGCCGAGCCGTCATTCGCAGCAGGCACCACGCTGGCCGAGCTGACCGGCGACTGGAGCCTGACGCTGAACGGCAAACCCATGACAACCGAGCTGAAGTCGTGGGAGGACCTGGGCACAACGGGCTTTGCCGGGCCGGCCACCTACCACAAGCAGTTCACCGCTGCGGCCGCTCCCAAGGGCAAGCGCGTGTATCTCCAGATCGCCGATGTGCACGATTACGCCAAGGTGACTTTGAACGGCAAAGAGCTGGGCGCGGCAGGCTGGCAGCCGTATCGCTGGGACGTGACCGGCGCGCTGAAGAAAGGTACGAACGACCTGGTCATCGAAGTGGGCGCGCTGGCCACGGGCGGTCGCGGTGGGCCGGGTGGTCCGCCTCCGGCTGCTGTACCAACGGCAGCGACCACCGCGCCTGGTTTAGCGACGGCTCCGCCCGCAGGTGTAGGCCCAGGCGCTGGTGCAGGAGCGCGCCGCAGATCAGGCACAGGTGTCGCCGGAGCCGCTGGCGCAGCCGCCGGGGCGGCCGCACCTGCCGCTCCAACTGGAGCAGGTGGCGGAGGACGCGGTGGAGCAGCCCCGCCCGCAACCTCCGGTCTCTTCGGCAGCGTCAAGCTGGTCGCGTACTAGCCTCTCCCCCTACCGAGACTATGCTGGACGCGCCTAAGGCAGGCATTGGCCCGTGGTCTCAGGTTCGTCTACACACTCCCTATCAGTCAGGGCGAGTTGTTTCTCGAAAAGGATATATTGGCTCCCGCTTTAAAATACGTCTCACGGTTTCTCCTGTTGCATAACGCTACTTGAGAAACCGTGGCAATGCTGAAGTAACTCTGGTGACGAGGCCTCCTGATGAAGACGAACGCCATTTTGATAGCAGCTCTAGCATTGATGTCTAACGCGGCGATCGCGCAAAGCAATGCGAAGCCTGTACGTCGCTATGTGGTCACGGATTATGGCGCGGTCGCCGATGGGAAGACAGTCAACACCAAATCCATTCAGGCCGCGATCGACAAATGCACCTCGTCTGGGGGCGGTGTGCTCGTTATCCCCAAGGGAACATTTCTCAGCGGTGCGATCTTCCTGAAGCAGGGGGTGAATCTGCTGGTGGAGAAGGACGGCGTGCTGAAAGGCACTACCAACATTGATGACTATCCAGTCATTCAGACCCGTTGGGAGGGCACGGAAGAGCCATGGACTTCGGCGTTCATCAATGCCGAAGGCGTCACAGGTCTCGAGATATCGGGCGAGGGTACGATCGATGGCTCAGGAGAAGAATGGCTGCAGAACAACCCGCTTCGCAGGCCTCCTCCGGCCGCTACGGCCGGGGACGCTCCGGCTGGGGCCGCTCCTACCGCACCGCCGCCGGGCCCACCGACCGCTGGCCCTCGGCGCGGACGCCCGCGCCTTATCGGGATTCAGAACTCGAAGCACGTTCGTATCGCGGACCTCAACCTGCACAATCAAGCCGTATGGTGCCTCTTCATCCTCTATAGCGAGGATGTTACGGCAGAGGGACTGCACATCACGGCCGAACATAATATTCCTAGTTCAGACGGGATCGATATAGACTCCTCGAAGCATGTGGTGGTGAACAACGTGTACATCGACGTCAACGACGACTGCATCTCCATCAAGTCCGGCAAAGATGCGGATGGTCTGCGCGTCAATCGTCCTGCGGAAGATATTCTCATCGAAAATTCTCATTTTGCATATGGCCACGGCGGCGTCGCCATGGGTAGCGAGACCTCAGGCGGAATCCGCAATGTGGAGGTGCGCGACTCGGTCGCCGACTCTGGCAACTGGGCGCCGATTCGATTTAAGACGCAGCCCAGCCGCGGAGGAGTGGTTGAAAATATCACCTATCGCAACATCAAGCTGCACGGCACTAAGCAGGCCTTCGAGTTCAATCTGGAGTGGCGCATGGTGCCGCCCATCGCTCCGCCGGCAAAGGTCCTTCCAATTGTGCGCAACATAAAGATCATCAACGTCTCTGGAGACGTTGAGTCGGTTGGGATCATGCACGGCCTTGCGGGAAGCCCCATCGATGGCGTCTCGTTTGAGGATTGCAAGATTACGGCGGATAAAGGCTTCAGGCTCGATCATGCTCGTAACGTCGAGCTGAAGGGATTGACCCTAGACGTGAAGCAAGGCGATGCCATCACCAAGACGGACGTCGAGTAACGAATCGTTGGATAACCGATTCGATTAAGGTTTTTTTGCAGGCACAACGACGATCGTCGCGGTGGTACTTTCCGGCAGCACCGAATAGTCTACGGTGAACCTGACAGAGTACGCGCCTGCCTGGCGCGTGGTAGGCGTCCACGAGAATGTTCTGGTTGCCGCATCGAATGTCGCTCCGGAAGGTGGGTTGGCCGCGGAATAGGTCAGCTTTGCCCCTGGGGCGGGCGTTCTGGCGGTAACTTGGAACTCCAAGAACTCTCCTGCGGCAATTCTCTGGGGGCGGATCACGGATCATTTGCCTGCTTCAGCAGCAGATGTAATCCTGGCGTACTCCAGCTTGGCGCTTCGCAACTCCGGGATATCCGGATCAGCATCAGCCCATAGCACTAGGAATTGTTGATAGGCGATCCGAGATGCCAAACGATTTCCTGACAACGCGAGTGCCCGGGCAAGGCCAAGATGAGCCAGTGCGTGCCGTGGAGAGGTTACGTCAACCCCCGGGTGATCGATGATCTTCTGAAACTCCACTGCGGCTTCGCGTCCCCGTCCAAGCTTGAGAAAGGCGAGCCCACGAATGTAAACCGGCCCCAAACTCACGAATTCGCAGAGATCGTAGGGAATGGCATCTGCAAGCAGCTGAATAGCGCGTGCTGGGCGACCGGACTTGACTTCTATGCTTCCGAATACGGTTGGGAGCGAGGCCAGCCTGAATGGGACATGCAGGGGAAAACGATTGCTCAAATCATTGGCAACAAGGCGCGCATGCGCACCCCCGCCGGAGAGAGCCAGCGCCTGAGCGGCGGTCTCCTCGGTGTCGATCCCATATCCAAGCTTCAGCGCCTGTTCCGCTTGCGACTGCGCCACACGAAGTTCTCCGAAGTCTGCCTGAAGGACGGCCACGCCCGCCATCGAATAAGCCTCATCCTCCTTGTTTCCGCTGCGATTGTCTGCCTCCCAGGAGAGCCGAAAGATGGTAAGAGCGGATTTGAGATGACCGGACGCCGCTTGCGCAAAGCCTTCGGTAGATAGCATGTCGTTTGGCCGCGGAGATGCGACACCCCACAAATGTTCGCGTTGCATGCCGGGGGCATCGTGGTGGAGGAAAGCGAGGTCGAAAAGCACTTCGTGGGTATCGAGGCTGTCTCTGTGTCTTGTCTGGGCACTCTCGGCAACGCGTCTGGCGTCGTCGAAGCGCCCAAGCGCAAGATAGGAGCGGGCGAGATTGGCATAGGGTAGATAGTGGTCTGGCTGCAACCGCAGAGCCTCCTCTGCGGCTACCGCGGCCTTCTCATACTCTCCGCTCACTTGATATCGAGCCGACAAGGTGTTGAAGGGACGCCAGTCCCGAGGGTAGATCTGCGTCCACATCTCTGCCGTTTGGGTCGCCTTATCCGTGTCCCCTACCACTACCATGTCATATCGAATGGTAAGGAAGAGCTTTTCGCGCTCACTGAGATGATCGCGGAGCGCGTAGGCTTTTCTCAAGTACCCGGCAGCCTTTTCTGACTCTCCAAGATTGTTGTATTCGATGCCAAGTTGGGCATACGCCATGGCAAAGCCGGGATCGAGTTCCGCAGCATGCTCGAAGAGGAGGATGGCTTTGCTTTCCTCTCCCCGCGCAAGCTGGTCGACCCCGACGGAATAGGCCTTCAGGGCTTCGAGAGAGACGGTGGTGACCTCGTCCAACGGGAGATCGAACGCACGTATAGAGGCGACCGATTCGCCAAGCTGCTTCCGCAGCTTGGCCGAGACCTGTCCTAGTATGCGGAGAACATCATCTTTGCTTGCTACCTCGACTTGCTCGTGGCCCAGGGAGTGCCCATCTCCGCAATCTTGAGCCTCCACAGCCACGATATAGCTGTTGCCGATTCGCGCGATCGAGCCTCCGATGACCGCCTTTGCGCTGGCCCGCTGGCAGACTTCGCGAGCGAGACCCTGCCTGATCGGTTCTTCAGGAGAGCGGCCCATCAACCGCAGAATCTCGCGTTCTCGATCTCGCGAAACGATCTTGAGAAACGGTGATTGGCCTAGTTCAATTTCCAGCCCGTTCTTCAGCGCACCATCGAACACCGGCTCGCCCGTGGTGTTCTGGAAGTCGGCCAGTAGCACTGAATCCTTCTGGGTCAGAACTGCCTGGACGGGTGGACCTCGATGCGAAATGAACCCGGCTCCGGCTGCAAGTAGCGCTGCAAGCCCCGCGACTGTCGCCCATCGCCACTTCCCGGAGACCGGCCCGGATTCCAAGCCCGGTATTCCTGCTGATGCATGGGAGAACGGCGGACCTTCTCCATCAAGCTGCGCCGACATCTGCAGAGATGCAGGCACGTGTGGGGCCACCTCCGCCGGCGCTACAAACACATAGCCGCCTTCTGGAGCGGACTTGGCGCACCCTCCCGTCTCCAGGGGGGCCGCAGCAAGAGACTCGAGCGTCTCAATTCTTGCGCCGTCGTGTAGAACTACGCCGATGAACCGATACCCGTACTTGGGAATGGTCTCGACGTACTTCGGGCGCTCGGGATCATCGTCCAGCGCGCTGCGGAGTCTTTTGATTGCTGTATTCAGACTGTGGTCGAAGTCAACGAAGGTGTCTACAGCCCAGAGCCGCTCGAAGAATTCCCTGCGCGTCACGGCCGCTCCTGGCCGCTCCAGGAGCAAGCCGAGAACCTGCAACGGTTGCCCGCTTATCTTCAGTCGAAGGCCATTCTTACTAAGTTCGCGGCCTGCGCTGTCCAATTCGTAGGGGCCGAACCGCATACGCCGCATCCTTATATAGACCGAGTCGCCCAGCGTGTGCTAAATTCTACTCCATCAAATCAGGAAATTGGCTATTCACCAAGCTTTCACCTACGAATCACCTCGTGTGCATTGCCGAAGCAGCAAGCCAATGGTGTTATCACCGCTGTAACTAAGGAGAAGGGGCCAGTGAGACTCAATTGGAGTAGCCGAAGCGTTGTCCTTGTTTATGCTTGTGTATCTCTCACCGCGATTGCGGCTGTGACCGCGTCTATTCCAAACCTGAAACATTTCTTCGATCCGGCCGGGGCCGTCGCCACGTTCAACACCGGGGGCGATATTGACCGAAGAGGTGCATTCTTTCAAAGCCTGGGCACGAACGGGAGAACCTGCGAGAGCTGTCATCAGGCAGACCAGGCATTCAGCCTCAGTTCCGACCATGTGCAGGAACTCTACGAACGCACGCATGGCACGGATCCTTTGTTCAACGCAATCGATGGAGCAAATTGTCCTGACGCCGCACCAGGCGACCGGGAGGCTCACAGCCTGCTTCTCAGCCGTGGTCTCATCCGTGTCGCGATCACGCTTCCGTTGCATCCGCAATTCACGGTTGTGGTCGCGCATGATCCTTACGGGTGTGCGATCCGATACGATCCCGTGACCGACCAGCCGACTATCTCGGTCTACCGCCGACCTCTGCCAGCCACCAATCTGCGCTATATCAGCGCCGTGATGTTTGACGGTCGCGAGACAATGGCTCCACTCACGGATGCACTAACCTACGCGGCAAATCTGAATGCGAGCCTGACCCATCAGGCCATCTCCGCAGTCCAGGGACATGCCCAGGGTTCGGTACAGCCCACGCCCGCGCAACTGGCCGAGATCGTCAACTTCGAACTTGGATTGTCTACAGCGCAAGTTCGTAGCAACGGTGTAGGACACCTCGACAAGGATGGAGCCGGGGGCGGTCCTATGGGACTTTCGACACAGGCGTTCTATCCCGGCACGAACGACTCTCTAGGGCACGATCCCTCTGGAAAGCCGTTCAACCCTAGCTCCTTCACCCTCTACACTGCCTGGGCAAACTCCAGGGACGAAGAGAAGAGAGATATAGCTGCCGGCGAGGTTGTCTTCAATACCGCCGTGGCGACCATAACCGACGTGAGGGGGTTGAATGACAATCCCACTCTGAATAGCCCTGCCTCGATAGCAGGCACATGTACGACCTGCCACGACTCTCCAAACGTGGGCAATCACACTTTACCCCTGCCCCTCGATATCGCAACCAGCCGACAGGTGACAATGGAGACGAATCCAAACATCATTGCCGGCTTACAACAGCTCACACCCTCTGATATGCCGGTTTACGAGATTCGCGGATGCCCCGATCCACAGAATCCAGGGCACACGCTGGTCTTCTATACGTCTGATCCGGGAAAGGCCCTGGTGACAGGGCAGTGTGTCGATGTGGGCCGGGGTAAGGGACTGATCCTCCGCGGCCTCGCAGCACGTGCGCCCTACTTCCACAATGGATCCGCAGCAAACTTGAAGCAGTTGGTCGAGTTCTACAACCTGCGCTTCCAGATGAACCTGCGTGATCAGCAGAAGCACGACCTGATCGCCTTCCTGAACTCCCTCTAGTAACGAGGTTATGGGAGCGGCATCGAGAACCCCGACGAAGTGCGCTCTCCAAGGCACCCAGAAGCTCCATTCACTTCGATCTCTTCTCCTGGGCAACAGATTCACTTAGCGACCCGTACATTCTGAAATATTGCTGACGCAGTTTCGTCTTCGTATCTCGCCGCGCTCCATCCTTACGCGGCCCAGAAGCCGGTCGCGCACTGGAGCCCTTGGTTGATAAGCACTTCAAGAGTATCGATTGGCAGACTGACCGTCTCGCCTTGGGAGGCGGGCGAGATTGCCTTCATCAAAACGCCGAGATACCCGTGATGCTGTGTCCAATAATCAGCGTGTGAATATCGTCGGTGCCTTCGTAGGTCTTTACGGACTCGAGATTCATCATGTGGCGCATAACCGGATAGTCGTCGGCGATGCCGTTGGCGCCGAGGATGTCGCGAGCCATGCGTGCGCACTCCAGTGCCATCCCGACATTATTTTTCTTTGCCATGGAGATGTGCTGGAACCCCGCCTTCCCTTGGTCTTTCAGTCGGCCCACCTGGAGTGCCAACAGTTGCGCCTTCGTGATCTCGGTAATCATCCACGTCAGCTTTTCCTGAACCAGTTGGTGGCTGGCGATGGGCTGATTGCGAAACTGTTTGCGCTGCTTTGCATACTGCAACGCGACGTCATAGCACGCCATCGCTGCTCCGATAGCCCCCCAGCTAATGCCGTAGCGAGCTTGGCTGAGGCACATGAGAGGCGACTTCAGGCCATCGGACTTCGGCAGGAGGTTTGCCGCCGGGATACGTACCCCCTGCATGGAGAGTCCCGACGTAACCGATGCTCGAAGCGACCACTTGCCGTGTACGTCTCGTGCTGAGAATCCGGGGCGATCCGTTTCGACCAGGAAACCGCGAATACGCCAATCGGCTGGAGAGACACCTGGCTCTTCGACCTTGGCCCAGATCACGGCAACATCCGCCAGGCTGCCCGAAGTGATCCACATCTTTTCTCCGTTGAGGACATACTCTTCGCCTTCCTTGCGGGCGTAAGTTCGCATGCCGCTTGGATTCGAGCCAAAGTCAGGTTCAGTCAGGCCGAAGCAACCCAACTTTTCGCCCGTGGCCATTCTCGGCAACCAAAGAGATTTCTGCTCCTCAGAACCGAACGCGTGGATGGGATACATAACCAGCGCTGACTGCACACTGACAAAGCTGCGAATGCCGGAGTCACCTCGCTCCAGTTCCTGCGCCAGGAGGCCATATTCGACGTTGTTCATCCCTGCGCAACCGTATCCATCCAGGGTAGCTCCATAGAAGCCCAGGTCGCCCATGGGAACCACGAGTTCCCGAGGGAAGCGACCATCACGGTTGCACTGCTCGATGATCGGGACCAGTTTTTCTTCAACGAAGGCGCGAGTATTTCTGCGAATGAGAAGTTCATCTTCCGAGAGCAGTGAATCGAACTCGATGAAATCGACGCCTTGAAATTTGAATGCCATCGCTGCACATTCTATCCTCTGACGACAAAACCGCGTTGACTCTTCGAAAGTCGATCGCCGGCGCCCCTGAACTTTCCGAACAGCAGCCAGTTATGACCATTTCAGACTTGGCACTCGACTATATCCGCACAGTCGGGCATTCTAATGTATGTCGGGTGGCAAACTTAGCCCACAACATCATCGAAGCGCTTTTCCAGATTGATCTCTTCTTCGAGGTATTTCTTTTCCTGGCCAAGACGGTCGCGCAGTTCCTGGATCTGGCGGAAAGCAAGGGCATTGTTGACTGCCATCGCCACTTGATCCGCCATCTGCATCAGCATCTCGGCTTCGCGTTGCGAAAATGTCGATTCCAATCGGCTGGCGACCATAATCGCGCCGATTACCTGGTCGCGGTGGATCAGCGGCACCCAGCAGCCCGACTGCATCCCAAGAGCGGTAAGATGGCGCATCGTCTCCGGGGCGAAAGGCGAACCCTCCATCCGTTCAAGCAGGACTGGCTCGCGCGTGCGAAAGGCTTCGCCAGCAGGCGAGTTTTCCAGTGGCATGTGCACCTCTGCGCGGTGAATCCCACCATCGTCGGCGCTTAGAAACTGCGCGACCAGTCCGTGCGTTGCCGGATCATAAAGGGCAAGCGTCGCGCAGTCGTGCGGACTCAGTTCGCGAATGCTTGCCGAGATCGCACCCAGCAACTTGCGCACGTCCATGTTGGCCAGCAGCGCATTGCTGAGTTGCAGCATGATGGCTTCTTCGGCGCGCTTGCGGTCGGTAAAGTCGCGAGTCACCTTCGCGTAGCCGTTGACCTGGCCGGACGTATCGCGAATGGCGGTGAGAATGCTGTCGGTCCAGAAGCGCGAGCCGTCTTTGCGGATGCGCCAGCCCTCTTCCTCGATTCGGCCTCGGAGAGCAGCCAGAAGTCAGCCTCCAATACACCATGGCCTGCGAACAGGTGCGCATGGTTGGGCTTTCCTCCTCAGCCCCCGAAAAACTCGCCCGCCTCCTACTGGAGATGAGCGAAAACGGCCAGACCAACGAGATCGTAACGCGCTTCCGATTCTAGCCGACCCATGAGCAGATTGGGGAATTCATCGGTGCTTCGCGCGAGACCGTTACCCGCACTTTCGGCGCCTTCAAGCTCCGAAGACTGGTGGCGCTGAACGGATCCACCCTCACCATCCCCACCCGGAGAGCGCTCGAATCCTACGCGCGAGGCTAAAGTCGAGCATCGTTTCCTCAATTCTCACACCCGCATGCGCCTCTATGTCTCGATGGCGGACCTGCTGACCGTCTGCCGTCTGATTCGGGATGCCCCATCGTATGATGGGCAACGGGGACAAGGCCCGACTGTCAACGAGGAATCGTTGAAGGGCCTTACAATTGTCGAAGAGGACCGACGAGGAGGATCATTTCGGTGGGTAAGAATGTAGCGTTCCTTGGGCTGGGTACCATGGGCGGCGGCATGGCGGCGAACCTGCTGAAAGCAGGAGTCTCGCTGTCGGTTTACAACCGCACCGCAGCGAAAGCGCAGGCTCTGGTGAGCGATGGCGCACGTCTTGCGTCGACCCCGGCCGAGGCCGCGAAGGGTGCGTCGGTCGTAATCAGCATGCTCGCGGATGACGCGGCCTCGCGCAATGTGTGGCTGGGTAAAGATGGAGCTCTTGCAGCCGCGGATCAGGGTGCCATTCTGGTTGAATCGAGTACAGTGAGCCCCGCGTGGATTGCTGAGCTTGCGGGACTGGCAGCGCAGCATGGTGCGGAGTTGCTGGACGCACCAGTGACCGGGAGCCGCACGCAGGCGGAGGCCGGCCAGCTATCGTTTCTGGTGGGCGGCAGCGAGGCGGCGCTTGAGGCCGCTACACCCTTGCTGCAAGCGATGAGTAAAGAGATCGTCCATCTTGGGCCAGTGGGCAGTGGCGCGAAGATGAAGCTGGTCAACAATTTCTTGTGCGGAGTCCAGGTAGCCTCGCTGGCGGAGGGCCTTGCCTGGATAGAACGCAGCGGGCTCGACCGGGAGAAGGCGCTTTCCATCCTCAAGTCGGGAGCGCCCGGAAGTCCGTTGCTGGGCGCAATTTCGGCGCGGATGGTGGGCCAGAATTACGAGGTGAACTTTCTGCTCAGGCTGATGGCAAAAGACCTCCTCTATGCGCAGAGGGAGGCAGGATACTGCGATGTCGACTTGACGACGGCGGAGGTGGCGCGGAGTCTCTTTGAAGCCGCTGTCGCGAAGGGGTTTGGCGACGCGGACATGGCGTCGGTAATCGAGCCGCTGCGCAACAGGTAGGCCGCCCCCAGTGCCGAAACGGAATGGCTCGGCCACCCACTAGCCGCGAGACTGCGTTCCGGGCGATACTGGGGTGGTGGCGAAGACTTTCTACATCGAGACGTTCGGCTGTCAGATGAACGCCCATGACTCCGAGAAGGTGATCGGCACGCTCGAGCATGAAGGATACATGCGCGTCGAGGACGAGGCCGACGCGGGCCTGATCCTTTACAACACCTGCTCGATTCGCGACAAGGCGGAACAGAAGGTCTTCCACCGGCTAAACGAGTACAAGAAGCTCCAGGGCGAGGGCAAGAAGTTCGCCGTGCTGGGATGCGTCGCGCAACAGGAAGGCGAAAAGATCTTCGAGCGCGCGCCGTATGTATCGCTGGTGAGCGGGTCAGCCTCATATCGCAATCTCCCGGAGATGCTGGTGCGGCTGGAGGCGGGCGAGACGCGGATTACCGGGCTCGACGACCGGCGAACCGAAGAGACATTCGACACGGAGTTCACGTCGCGCGGAAATCCCCATCGCGGATACATCACGATTGTTGAGGGCTGCGACAAGTTCTGCGCGTACTGCGTCGTCCCGTATACCCGGGGCAAGGAGCGCAGCCGCGCATCGGCTTCGGTGCTCGCTGAGGCGCGGCGAATGGCAGACGCCGGGTTCACCGAGATTCAATTGCTCGGGCAGAACGTGAACTCCTACCGTGACCCCAGCCTCAAGATGACGTTTGCCGAGTTGCTCGCAGCGGTCGGCGGCGTCGCGGGAATCAGGCGCGTGCGGTTTACGACCTCCCATCCGAGAGACTTCACGAAGGATATTGTGACGGTGATCGATGCGGTGCCGACGCTCTGCGACCATGTGCATTTGCCCGTGCAGTCGGGGTCGACCGCGGTGCTGCGAGCCATGTCCCGCGAATATACGCGCGACTGGTATCTGGAGCGAATCGCATGGATCAAGGCGGCGAAGCGCGAGATCAGCATTACGTCAGACATCATCGTCGGGTTTCCCGGTGAGACGGAGCAGGACCTCGAAGACACGGCGACCCTGCTGGAAGAGGTAGGGTACGACGCGGTGTTCTGCTTCAAGTACTCGCCCCGGCCAAATACGCCGGCGATCGGGATGGCGGATTCAATTCCCGACGAAGAGAAATCGCGGCGCCTGCAGGTGCTGCTCGATCGTCAGCGCGAGGTGCAGCGTAAGAGTTACGCGCGGCATCTTGGCCAGGTAGTTGAAGTGATGGTCGAGGGCCACAATCACGCACGTGGGCAGGTGGTAGGCCGCAGTTCGCAGAACAAGACGGTGAACTTTACGGTGCCCCAACCGATTCTCCCGGCGATGGGGAACTACTTGCCGGTGAGGATCACTCAGACATTCCCTAACAGCCTTGTGGGCGAGGCAGTGGCGGGCTGATGAAGATCGGGACCGAACACGGCGATGCACCGTCTACTGCGGCGAAGGCCGACGTGGAGATGCAGATTCGCGGCTTGATGATCGATCCGCTGACAAACATGCCGATTGTCGTGCTGAAGGACGTGGCAAGCGATACGGTGCTGCCAATCTGGGTGGGTATCTTCGAGGCGAATGCGATTGCGCTGGAGTTGGAGAAGACGGCGACTCCGCGGCCCATGACGCATGACTTGCTGCGCAATATGGCGCGGGGGTTGAACGCGGTGGTGCGCAAGGTAGTCGTGTCCGAGCTGCGCGATGATACGTTTTTCGCTGTGATCTGGATGGAGCACGATGGCGAGACGGTGGCGATCGACTCGCGACCTTCCGATGCGATCGCGTTGGCACTGCGGTGGGACTGCCCGATCTATGCGAGCCGCGTGGTACTCGACAACGCCAAGCAGGTGGCGGAAGGCCCCCAGAATGCAAATGCGGAAGAGATGCGACGCTGGCTCGAAAATCTGAATGACGACGATATGGGCCGCTACAAGATGTAAGCGGTGCTCAATGCGCCTGTGCGATCGCTCCCTCCACTACCTGCAGAAGCTGAGAAGCGTCGTTGGTGCCATCCTTTGTGCCGCATACGACCTGATATTGATCTCTCGTAACAACGACCACTGTGGGCGTGTACTCCACGTTTAGCCGCTTGCCCAGCTCGAAATCGGCGCTTACCTCCTTCGCCAATATCCCGTTCGGGTCGATGTCAGTTGGCATCTGCTTCCCATGCTTCTGCAGCCAGGCCGACGTGAACTGATGCAGATCATCCTTGTTGGAAATCATGCGTTGCGACGCGAAAACGTCACTTCGATACTCATTCGCAAGCGCCGGTCCAATGCTGTCCTGGATGTAACGGGCACAGACTGCGCCCTCAAAAGTCCAGACGTGAGCCTCAAGTGGGAAGTCGTATCGCAGAAGCGGCACGTGTGTCTGTTTCGCAACTTGGAGTTCGAACGGGTGAGCCTTTGCGCAAGCAGGACATCCGAGATCCTCGAAGACGATCACAGCCACTTTGCTGCCGGCAGGGGGTCTGAGAATTGTGGTGTCTCGAAAATTGTCACGCGCGCCGGTTCCGGCGAACTGCGCTTGCGTCATGCATGGCAACGATAGCAGCGCGAGGCTCACCGCCGCGCCGATCAGGAAATGCCGCATCTTCATATTCTCTCCAGGTTGGGATTCAGCTCGTGTATGCCCTTACGTTATTTCAAAATCATGGCAATGCATAACCCTCTTCAGCGTGGACCTCGCACTGAGTCATGTAGCGTCCTTGGGTTGTCCAGTCAGCGAGTGGAGCAGCGTGTCCCACTTATCGCCGTAGTCGTCCCAACCGCCCAGAGTCTTGACGCGTCCAAGCGAGGCAGCAGACATCCGCCCTCGGAGCATGGGGTCATCAGCAAGTTGCTGTAGGCGGACCGCAATGGCACCAGCATCCCGGTCAGGCACGATGAAGCCTTCGACGCCGTCGCTGAATAGATCTTCTGCGCCAGTCGCGGTAGTTGAGATCACCGGGCAGCCGCAAGCCATCGCCTGGCCCTGGACGAGAGCCAGCCCTTCCTCCACACTTGCCAGCGCAAGCACGTGACTGCGCGACATGCGGGCGGCGAGCTCAGTCTGCGGAAGTGGTCCCGTAAAGGTTACATTTTCTGTGGGCAGCGCGGTGAGTAGCCCGCGCACGTCATCGTGCACACTTCCCGCCATGGTCAGGCGCTTCCTCGGATGGCGCAGTCGGGCGAAGGCGTCGAGTAGATATGGGATGCCCTTGCGCAGGCTGATCTGACCGGCAAATATGACTTCAAATGAATCCGACGGCGGGCGTTCGGTGGGAGTGAACTTGTCCAGGCGCACTCCATAAGGGATGACGTGGACCTTTTCCGGTGCCACGCCCTTCGCGAGAAATGACAGCCGCGCAACAGTAGATGGAACGGTGATGGCATCGGCGGTGGCATAGATCGCTTCTTCGCGACGAAGGATATGGGCAGCGGGCAGCGTGTACGGCACGCCCCAGCGGCGGTGCTCTTCAGCCAGCACTTCATCCTGAAAGCGTTGGTGTGTCGAGCCGCGATCGCAGATGAACTTGCCGCCAGCCGCCTGCACCTTTGGCCCCGTCGTAAGGCCTGCGCCGGAGATGGCAATGAAGGCGTCGCAAGGTTCCATCATTCGGCGAGTCCACGCATCGAAGCTGAGCGAGTTCCATTCGTTGAATCGCTCGTCGAGAGCAGGCGAGTAGATCGGGGTACGCCGAAGCAGATAGTCGGCGGTGTGCACCAGCGGAAAGGTGCGGACAAGTTCGCGCGGCAGGCCTTCGCGCTTGAGGCGCGCCCACGGCCATGTGGAATAGATTCGCCGCAAATGCTTCCGCGCGTGGAGTTGGTGCGCGAGCTCGAAATGGTGGAATACGCCGAAGACGGCCTGGACGATCTGCATGTTATTCGACCCACCCGCAAAGGTGCGCGACCTGTGACGCCCACTCATCTTCGGTGGGGAGATTGGGTTGCCGGGCTTCGTGGTGGCGGCCTTCCATCACCCCTTCAATCGCGGATTTGAGCGCCCCAGTCATGTTCTCAGGTCCGCCCATCAGGACAGTCGCCCAGGGGGTTTCGAGCAGGATGTCGGAGACGCCCGACTCGCGATGGAGCAGCACGGGGATACCGCGTTGAAGACTTTCGATGGCAGGGATGCCGTATCCCTGGATCGCAGGCATGACGAAGAGATGCGCTTGATCGTACAGCATCTGCAGGTCGACATCGAGGACGAATCCATGGAAGTGGACGCGTTCGGCGATGCCGAGCGAAGCCCCCAGTTCGGTCAGTGAGTCGATGAGCGGTCCCTTGCCCGCGAGATCAAGACGCCAGTTGATCCGCGAAGACAGCGAAGGTGCCGCATGTTCTAGTTCGGCAAGCGAGCGCAGGATCCAGTCGATGCGCTTGTTAGACTCAATCCGGCAGACCGAGAGCATGCGCAGTTCGTTGGTGACTGGGCGAACTCGGAACAGGCCTGCGGAGTCCGATGTGGTGAGGCCGCCCATGCGCGTGATATGGGCTTCGACGCCAAAGTCTTTGCGACATTCCGCGCGAAGGTATTCGCTGGTGACGATGGTCTTGCCTCCACTGCAAAGGCCGTGCGCAACGATGCGGTTCGAGAGGGCAAGCCGGACGCGGCTCTCTAGATTCCGCGTAGCTGGGTCGTCGAAGAGCGAGGGCGTATCGTGCATCAGATCGTGGAAGCCGCGCATCCCGGCCAGCGTTGCGTGCAGCGCGGGCTGATATCCGGAGAGCAGCGGCTGTGGTGAGCCGGCCGGGCGAGACTTAAAATAGGTGCGCAGCGCGGCGATGCGGTTGCGTGCCCCGGAGGCCTTGAGTTCGAGCACTGCGAGCGGGTGCATGGCGTAGCGGGCCAGGTTGCACCTGTCCGCATAGGTGACGACGTGGCTGGGCAGGCCGCGCTCATCGAGCCAACGTGCGAGCGCGAGGACGCTACGCTCTGCACCGCCGAATTGCTCAATCTCGGTGATGACGATGGGGCGCGAACTGGCGGGTGGGCTTGGTTGCGACATAGGCTAACGCTGGGCCAGCAGATCAAGGCTGTCGAAAAATTCGGGGAAAGAGATCCCGGCTACTTCCGCGCCCTGAATTTTGGTGTCGCCTGTTGCGCGAAGTGCCGGGATAGCAAAGGCCATCGCGATGCGGTGGTCGTCTCCCGAGTCGATCGACGCACCGTGAAGGCTCTGATTACCGGGGATCTCCAGCCCGTCCGGATGCTCCGTAAGCTCAGCTCCCATGGCGCGGAGATTTTTGGCGACTAGTGCGATCCGGTCGGACTCCTTGACGCGCAGCTCCTGAGCGTCGCGGATGATCAGTCCGTTGCGCGTGTAAGGGGCGATCGCGGCGAGGACCGGGAGTTCGTCGATCACCTGGGCCGTCAGCGCGCCGCTTATGGTGAGTGGGGCTGCCGAAGTCGTGGCGCCGCGATTTACCTGAATGCTGCCGATGAGCTCGCCGTGGTGTTCTTCGAGGTTGAGGATCTTGATGCGGCCGCCGAGCGCCGTGATGACGTCGAGCAGGGCCGCGCGTGTGGGGTTCATACCAATGGAGTCGAGCACGAGATTTGAGTCCGGGAAGAGCAGCGCGGCGCAGAGGAAGAATGCCGCGGAGGAGATGTCACCGGGAACAGTCGCGTCGATGGCCTTTAGCTTCTGCCCGCCCGCGATGGATAGTCGTTCGCCAGATCGTGTGAGGGTCGCGCCGAATGCTCTCAAGGCGTGCTCGGAATGGTCCCGAGTGCGTATCGATTCGGAGAGGCTGGTGGTGCCTTTCGCTTGCAGCCCAGCGAAGAGCACGGCAGTCTTTACCTGCGCCGAGGGGATGGGAGTGGCGAAGTCGATGGCGTGCAGCGGCCCACCGCGGATCGTGATCGGAGCGTGTCCATCCACAAGTTCAAGTTTAGCTCCCATCTCGCTGAGCGGCTTATGGATGCGCTCCATGGGACGGAGAGTAAGGGAGTGGTCGCCAATGAGTGTAAAGGTGTGGGTGTGAGGTGCGATGAGCCCCGCCAGCATCCGCATGGTCGACCCGGAGTTGCCGCAATCAAGAGCGGCGGCTGGCTCACGGAAGGCCCCGGAAACTCCGGTGACCTCGATGGTCGCCGTCGGCCCCGCACCTTTGCGGACCACTGTAGCCCCCAGTGCTTCCATGCAGGCAATCGACGAGTGTGGGTCGGCGCCCGTGGAGAAGTTCGCAAGCCGCGACGTCCCTTCGGCGAGGCCGGCGAGCATGGCGTAGCGATGCGATATGGACTTGTCGCCAGGGACGGTGACGGAGCCTTGCAGCGTGCGCGCGGGGCGGATTGTTTTCGTGGACATTCGCTTTCTAGTGTAGCGAATGCGGGGCCACACGCTCCATCAAGCCAGCGATCAGTGTGGCGGCATATAGGGCACTGAGCAGCACGGTTCCAACGGCAGACACCATTCCCAGCCTGCGAGCGTTTGCCGTGAACACACGAGCCACGCTGATTTCTCCACTCACGCTTCTGCGCCGGCGGCTACCGAAGAACACGCCTTGATGGTCAGGCCGATGGTTGGAGGATGCAGCAGGGTGTTGTGGATGAGGCAATGATGCACAGCCTGCTCGAGGCCTGCGTGATGTTCCGGAGAAAGTTCGATGGGCACGAAGAGCGCGATCTGGAAGTTGTCCATACGGGCGGGGTTGGGAACTTTATCGGCAGCCACGTCGACCCGCGTGCCCGGCGCAGTGATGCCTTTCTTCTTCAGGTAGGCCACGGCGTAATACGCAGCGCAGGAGCCGAGCGCGGCCAGCATCAACTCTGGCGGGGTCATGCCTTCGTCGAAGCCGCCCGACTGTTCCGGTTGATCGCAAGCGATCGAGTGTCCGCGAGCCTTGATCTCAAACTGGACCGCGCCTAAGTGTTCTACATGGACTTCCATTGTGCTCCTCCTTGATGCCCTACCTTGTTCGTCAGGCTGCGCCGGCCAGTGCGGATTCCATCCGCTCGCGCACCATCGAGCGCGCACGATGCAGCCGAGACTTCATCGCCGTTAGCGAGATTCCGAGCCTGGTGGCAACCTCTTCGCCCGGCAATTCCTCGAGATCGCGCAGTTCATAGACTTCGCGGAATTCCGGCCGAAGCTGCGCCACTGCGTTCATCAGAAACTGCCTCATCTGGGTTGCCGCGGCGATCTCTTCCGGCACAGCCGCTTTGTCCGCCAGGGCCAGCCCCGCATCCTCCAACTCCGACAACTGCATCAGCGGGAGCAGCGCTTCATGCTCCTTCAGTTGCCAGCACACACGTCGCGCAATCTGCGCCAGCCATGCCCGGAACGAGGCCGAATCGCGCAGTTGGTCCACGCTGCAATAGGCCTTTAGCAGAGCCTCGATCAGGACGTCTTCGGCGTCTTCCCGATTGCCGCACACCCGCAACATCTGCCTGTAGATTGCATCCTTGTGCTCATTCACCAGGGTCTCAAAATCCACTTGAACCTGTACCGCCGTTTCAGTTATGTGCGTCTCTATCTGGCGTGCAGGTAGAACACTCCATGCTGCTCCCTCGCCGGTTCCATGGCAATAGCGCGAGCAGGTGAACCATTGCGCAATAGTTGGTTGTTCCGGCGAACACAAGTCCACCGCCGACGAAACCGGCCAGCCAGAACCAGGCTTGATTTACCAGGAACCCGAGCAAGATTCCCGCGAGGACCAGAAGGCCCGCGACCAGGCGCATCTGCCGCTCCAGGGCCCAACGCGACCGGGTCGAGGCCACCAGCGGAAGCCCCGCCTTCTTCCACGCGTCGGTGCCTCCGCTAAGCACGCACGGATCACCCGCTCGGCCAGCCAGGAGAGCGAGAGTCATCGACGCCCGCTTTCCCGATTGGCACACCAGCACGTTGTGGTTCTCCGGCCGCAGGTCGCCAATGCGGCTCTCGATCTCGTCCATCGGAATATTGATCGCTCCCGGGATGTGTCCCGCGGCAAACTCCGTCGCCGAGCGCACGTCGATGCATTGCCAGTCGAAATTGTTGGGACGACGCAGTTCCGCAACGTCGATGGTTGCCTCACAATTTACAGCAGTCATGGCAGGAATTTATCCTCTATGGAGAAAGAGGGCCTGGCGCGACAAAGGATTCAGTCTGAAGCAAAGTAATCGCGTTTGCAGACAAATGCGCCTGCTATCCACCGGTTTATTGCACACCCTGAAGGCGTATGCTAGCGTCATACCCTGCGAGGTCGCCTTTTGCGCGCATCCACAACCAGGCCAGTCTTCGAACCCTGTTCGCGCCTGCACGAACTCACGGCGGAAGAGTATGCCTTATACCGCCAGCTCGACCCACTTAAAATCCCGCAACACGTCGCGATCATTATGGACGGAAATGGCCGCTGGGCCGGCAAGCGCGCTCTGAAGCGCTTCCTCGGTCACCAGCAGGGCGCCGAAAGCGTGCAGTTCGTCGTCGAGACTGCCTCGCGCATCAACCTCCCCTTCATCACGCTCTACGCCTTCTCGCTCGAAAACAACCTTCGCCGGCCCAAGTCCGAAGTCAACTTCCTGATGAAGTTGCTGCGCAGCTACCTGGTCGGCAACGTCAAGCGCATGAACGACAACAACGTGCGCATGGAGTACATCGGGCGCATTCACGAGCTGCCGTCCGAGGTGCAGGACACCATGCAGTGGGCTTCCGAGGCCACCGCGCGCAACACCGGCACCACCC